>Ga0315284_10002403_pt1 | contig 26836 bp, 24 predicted proteins | sample YL17G09_16_MG_FD_203696 | JGI IMG/M metagenome (GOLD analysis project Ga0315284, IMG submission 203696) | Sediment microbial communities from Yellowstone Lake, YNP, Wyoming, USA - YL17G09_16 | ecosystem: Environmental > Aquatic > Freshwater > Lake > Sediment | place: USA: Wyoming | collected...
GCCCCTCATCCGCAGGCTGCGCCAGCGTCAGGACCTCGACCGGTTCTACCTGTACGATGACTTCGCAACCTGCATGGACCCGGGCGAGACCCTCCAATACTGGGGTACGGCAAAGTCGGCAAGCTCGACGGTGCTGCCCATATCCGACGGGTCGCTGGAATTCCACGTGGCCAACGGGGACGCCGCTGGGTTTGCGACCCTCCACAAAATGCACAAGGGTCAGTACTCCGTCGCCAAGCGCGCCCAGATGAGAGGGCGGTTCAAGCTCAGTCGCACCACGGACATCAATTGCCAGATCTCGTTCTACGGGACCGCCGCCAACGCCATTGTGATGCTGACCTATGACACCCAGATCAGCGTAGTGGACCCGACCCACTGGATCTTCATCACGGACAACGCCTCCGGCAACGAGAAGCACGACAGTGGGGTTGTGGCGACCCCCACCGTCTGGCACGAGTTTGAGATCAAGTGCCTGGCGTCGAACAAAGCGGAGCTGTGGCTCGACGGAGCGTTGATCTGCACGAACACCACGTACATCCCGACCCAGGTCATGGAGCCGTCGTTCGCGGTCAGCACCTACACGACCACGGGACCGTACATGTACTTGGACTGGATAGAGTTGGAAGGGGACAGGCTCTAGCATGCCCCTCCGTAAGTTCGACCCCGCCTCCGCCGTGGGCGGTCACCAGTGGATCACCGATGACTTTGGCGGGGCCCTGTATGATTGCTACATGTGGGGCTTGGTTGGGGGCTCTGGGTCCATTCCGGTTGTGGCCTCCGCCGTCGGCGGGCTGATCGTGGTCAGAGCGGACGCCAGCAACTACTACGAGCTGGCCGCGCTGTACCCGCAGTTCACGGTGGCCAGGAACTTCCAGATCACCTGGCGGGGCAAGCTCGAGTCCCTCACGACCAGCCGGGCGGCTTGGGGGTTGCAGACGGACGTTAACAACCGGGTCGAGTGGATCTACGAGGCGGCGCTAGGGGCGAACTGGCGATGCCGATCCGTGGCCAGCTCAACGGGCACGGTCGTGGCGTCCGCCGTTGCTGCGGATACCGCCTTCCACGAGTTCACGATGGTGAGCGCCACGGGCTTGGTTCACTTCGCCCTGGACGGCGTTCCCATCACCACTATCACGACCAACCTCCCAACGGGGGCCCTTGGTCCGTTCATCCGCTCGACCAGCACTGCGGCCGGGACGCGGGACGTGACGACGGACTGGGTCGAGGCTTTCTGCGACAGGACGGCGTGACAAGACCTATTGCCTGGGAAGACCTCCGTATCGTATGGTACCTTCGAGTGGACACAACACCGAGGAAATCATGCTGCTATTGATCCTGGTCTTGCTGCTCGGGTTCGGGCATAGGTAGGTCGTGATGTTCCGATTCCACGTGGTAGGGTTCCCGCACACCGCAACGTCCAAACACGCGTTCCTGCACTGCGGCTACACACAGAAGGTCCTCAACTTCTGCAAGATGATGCTCGCCCGAGGGCACACCGTTTATCACTACGGTGGGGAAGGCTCGGATGTGGAGTGCACCGAGCATGCCCAGATCGCAACCAGGGCAGAGCGGGAGGGGTGGTTCAAGTCCGACTGGGACAAGGGCGAGTTCCCGGACATGGAGTTCAACCCCGGCAAGCCCTACTGGCAGACCTTCAACTCCCGTGCGGTCATGGCCATCCATGACCGAATCCAGCCGCGTGACTTCATCTGTTTGATCACGGGCGGCACTCAGAGGTCCATAGCGGATGCCTTCCCCAAGAACCCTTCCGTCGAGTACGGCGTCGGGTATGAGGGCATCTCTCTCCCGTTCAGGTGCTTTGAGAGCCGTGCATGGCAGCACCACGTCTATGGACTCTACGGCATCAGGAACGGGGTTTGGTACGACACGGTGATCGGCAACTACTACGACCCCACTGACTTCCCGATGGGCAAGCGACAAGGTGACTACTTCCTCTTCCTGGGCAGACTGATCCAGCGCAAGCTCCCTCATGTCGCTGCCGACGTATGCAAGCGGATCGGTGCAAGGCTCCTCATCGCAGGCCAGGGCGTGACCCTCAAAGAGCCGGGGAAGATCTACTCGCGGGAACTGTGCGTGGTCGGGGACCACGTGGAGCACGTGGGGGTCGCCAATGTGGAGCGCCGGGCTGAACTGTTGGGCAACGCCAGGGCGTTGTTCGTGATGACCCAATACATAGCACCGTTCGAGGGCGTCCACATCGAAGCCAACCTGTGTGGCTGCCCTGTCATCACAACCGACTGGGGCGTGTTCCCGGAGACCGTGGAGAACGGGGTCAACGGCTATCGTGTTCGCACGATGGGCGAGGCTATGTGGGCCGCCCAGAACGTGGCCAAGCTCAACCCTGACAGGATCAGGGAACGGGCGATAACCCGGTTCTCGCTCGAGGCTGCTGCTCCGCAATACGAGGAATGGTTCCGCAGGATCGACGGGTTGCATGTACCCGGTCACGATTGGTATGACCAGAGCGCAGGCAGGTTCGAGTGAGGGTCCTGCTGGTCAACCCGCCCTTCTTCCGCTTCAGCGGCCTGGAACAGGACTACGTCCCTTTGGGCTTGCAGGCCGTCGGCTCACAGTTGGCCGAGGACGGCCACGAGGTAGCGGTCAAGAACCTTGAGGTGGGCTCTGGCCTCGGTTACCAGGGTTATGAGGCCCGTGCCAGCGGGTTCGACCGCTACCTCGCGGCCCTCACCGACCCCGAGCACGCGGTATGGCAGGAGCTACGCCAGACGATAGAAGCTTGGAAGCCGGACAAGCTTGGCGTGAGTGTCCTCAACGTCAAGCACCGTGCATTCCGGGTCATCCATCACATCGCCGTGGGGTACGGGCTGCCTGTGTTCGTTGGAGGACCCCACACGGTCATCGACCCTGGAGCATACCCGCCCGGGGTTGAGGTGATGCCTGGGGAGTTCGAGTCACACGGGGGTCGGCTCGCGAGTCTCGACCAGACTCCAATGCCAAACTTCGATATCCTGCTGGATAGTTACTCGCCAGACGCCCACGCCCACTTGATGACTTCCAGGGGCTGCCCGTTCCGTTGCAGGTTCTGCTCCTCGAAGGCTCTGTGGAAGCGGCGGGTCACCTACAAGTCCGTGGATCGCATCCTGGCTGAGATGCAACAGGTCCACGACCGCTATCGACCCGAGTGGTTCACCTTCTGGGATGAGACCTTTACCGCCCACAAAGGCCGGTTGCAGGAATTCTGCTCCCGTTACTTCCTGTCCACGGCCTGGCGATGCGACACCAGGGCAGACCGCCTTGACGACCTGACGGTGAAGATGATGGTTGCCGCAGGCTGCGGTCAGATGAGCATTGGCATCGAAAGCGGGGTTGACCGCATCCTGAAGTACGTTTGGAAGGACGAGACCACGACACACCTCAGGCGGGCGGCCGAGGTGTTGAACAAGCACCGCGTGAGATGGAAGGCATACCTCATCATCGGGTTCCCCGAGGAGACGGAGGAAGACATCCGGGAGACCGTCGCGTTTGCCAAGAGCCTACAGCCGTTCCGCATCACCCTCAGCTTGTTCACGCCCTACAAAGGGACACCGCTGTTTGGTGAGTGTGTGGAGCGGGGGCTCATCACGGACAACTATGATGTCAACGACCTGTTCCACCAGCGGTCCAGCGGGTTCTGCCCTGACCTGACACCAGCCTTACGAGAGGAAGCGATGAAGGATGTGGACGAGTACAATGCGGAAGCGGTGCTGACATGGAAATGACCTGGGATGACCACCAGCGGTGGGAGTTGGACTGCTGGAACAACCTGTACAACCGATGCTGTGCTACCTTCGACGAGGAGCAGAAACAGCAAGCCTACGCCCCGCTGATGGGTCTCACGTTGGACCGGCTCTACCGGGTGACAGGGTGCGAGGGCAAGACGATCCTGGACCTCGGTGGAGGGCCGGTATCCTTGTTGCTGAAGACCCCCGGGGTGCTAGGTGTTGTTGTTGACCCGTGCCTCTACCCAGACTGGGTGAGGTCAAGGTACGCCGCCCTAGGCATCGAGCAGGTCGTTCTCCCAGCGGAGGGGTACACCGGCAATGGCTTTGACGAGGTGTGGATCTACAACGTGTTGGCACACGTGAAGGACCCTGAGGCAGTCATCCACACCGCGAGGCGGGCAGCCAAGGTGCTGCGGCTGTTTGAGTGGGTAGGGTATGGGCCAGGCCCTGGCCACCCTCATGCGTTGTCGGCTGAGGTGTTGTCGCAGTGGGTTGGGCACGTGTGTGAGGCGACACTTGTCACCCATTCCACGGGCTCAGGGAATGCCGTGCACGGCCATTGGGAGGTGACCCCGTCTACCCACCTGGGCGGCTATCTGGCCAAGGATGATGCCCACCCCAACGGAGACCCGTGGACCTGGACCCCAGACCTGTGGCAGTTCCTGCTAGACGCCCTGCGGCCTAAGACATTGCTCGACCTCGGGTGCGGCGAGGGGCACTCGACCAAGTGGTTCTACGACCATGGCGTGGACGCGTTTGGAGCGGACGGGTGCCCGTCCGCTAAGGCCGCCACGGTACTCCCCTCTGGACGCTTTATTCTCCTCGACCTCACGACCGAGACGCTTCACAGCCAGGTGGACATGGTCTGGTGTTGCGAGTTCCTGGAGCACGTGGAAGAGAAGTACCTCGGCAACGTGCTGGAGGCGTTCAGCCGATCGAACGTGGTGTGCCTCACCCACGCCTTCCCTGGGCAACAGGGGCACCACCACGTCAACTGTCAGCCCCGGGAGTACTGGGTGGCCAAGATGGCGTCCATTGGGTTCAAGTTGGACGAGCGGTTGACGCTGGGTTCCCGGGTCTTCACCCCACCTCCCATGCATTGGGGCAGAAGTGGTATGATCTTCCGAAGGGCTTGGGATGGCTGACCCTTCGTACAAAGCGGTACGGGAGTTGTTTGCCCAGCTTCTGGAGAAGCTGTCGGTCATCGAGGAACGGCTGGTCATGCTGGAGACCAACGGGACGCTAGTCCAGAATGCGTTAGCTAGGCATGGTCGGAGGATTGAGGAGTTGAATAGCAGGTGTATTGAGCGCCTGGGCAAGCTCTGTCCTATGAACGGCATGGACGAACCAAAGGGCGAGGGGCAATGAGCGAGATTGAGACCGGAAGTACCGAACCTATCGTGGCCTTCGTCCTCGACCAGCTAGGCGCCCCCTTGACCGGACAGGCTGACCTCAAGGCGAAGGTCTGGCGTACCTCCGACGGCGAATACCTGGACTGGGCTGACATGACCTTCCGCCCCGCTGGTGCGGTTGTCAGCATGCTACGGACCTTGGCAGAGGTCAGCTCCACAGCTTCGCCGGGCGAGTACCGGCTTGACTTCGATACCTCAGCCATCGTCAACCCGACTGCTGATGACACCTACGAGGTGACTGTGGTGCAGGACGGACCACTCCTTGCCTCCAACCTACCCCAGGTCGGCGAGGTCCGGGTCGGGCAGTGGGTTGACAAGGTCGCCCTGCGATCATTCCTCGTGATGCAATCCTACAGCTACGACCCATTGACCGAGACCATCACGGGGCTTGTGTGGCTCGAGCACGGCACCCTTGTCTACGCCGCACCGACCTCGTGTTCGGTGTCGTGGTACAACGATGCTGGTGTCCTGCAATTCACGGTCACCGACGCGATCCCCGACACCCAGGGCTATTTCAAGGTCACGCAGGTGATTCCCCTCTTGACCAACTGTTCCTACTACACGGTGGCGCACGTGGTCGTCCCTGGTATCGGGACTGTCTCTGGTGGTAAGGGCATATTCACGGTGGGCTGATGCAGCTGGCGGCCTACGAGGACAGGTCGTCGCAGGCCCTTCATCTGACCAGGGCCCGCCCGAGGTTCATGGTCACAGACCGTGGCCCTCAGCCCCTGTGGGCCGTGGAGCGCACCTACGACGCCTGCGCGGTAGTTGTGTTAGGGCTGGAGGGCGAGGTATCCTTGGTGCTAGCCAATGAGGCGCAGGCAGAGATGGCTATCTCTACCGAAGCAATGGCGGAGGTAGTCATCCTTTCGGAAAGCGAAGCCACGCTGGAGGTCAAGTCCGAGGCCGCTGTAACCCTGGACATCCACCGTTGCTTGAGGAGGCTTTAGGTGAGTATAGACTACGACATCACCGCAGAAGCCTTGTCCGGCCTGAACTACCGTCGTCTCCACGCTGGGGACGACTATGACTTCCGCTTCAACCTCATCCGCAACTCCGTTGCCTTCCCGCTGACCGGCGTCGGTGTCAAGGTCTGGTTGACAATCAAAGAGGCGTCACTGAAGGCCGACGCGGACGCCAAACTCCAGCTCACCTCGGCGGTCAGCGGTGAGGTGGAGATCACCGACGCCACCAATGGCCGGTTCGTGGTGAAGTTCAGGGCTGGGGGCAGCAAAGGGACAGACGACCTGGAGGGGACCTGGCGGTACGACCTTCAGGTCAAGGCATACGTGGATGGTGTCCTGAAGGTCGTCACGGTAGCCGAGGGGTTGATCGAGTTCCTTCCAAACCTGACCAGGGCCATTGCCTAGGAGACGCTGATGAACAATTCACAACTCAGGAGCAAGCCGTTCTACATTCGCCACCGCGAAGTGGATGGGGCCCCGGTCGCAGCCGACAGCGCAACCCTTGCCACTGTCCTCGCTGCTAACCCAAGGAGCACGGCTGACTGTGCGGGGTACAAGACGATCAAGGGCTTCGTCCGGCTCACAGGAGGGGCAGCGCCGACCGTGGTGCTCCAACCGCTGGAACTGGTGAAGTACCCGGAGGGGACCGACTTCCTCGTGGTAGCCGGGGCAAACACTGCTGCGCTTGCAAGCGGCGACGCTTTTGACGTGACGGTCAATGGGGCCTTCCTGTTCCTCCGGCTCAACACCATCGCCAACAACCCGACGAAGGTGGAGATCTTCCTTGCGGGGGCCGAGACCATGTGCGGCATGCCGGGAGCTGGAAGGAGTTAGGCCGTGGGCAACTACGCCACAGAGGCCGAGGTGAGGGCAGAAGGGGCGACCGCCACGTCTGCCCGGATCAACGCCAGGATCGAAAAGTGGGAAGCCATCGTGGAGAAGGTCACGGGCAACTACTTCCGCGTCCTCGCCCCAGGTGAGTTGATCTTTGATGGCAACAACATGACCACACTATTCTTCAGCCTCGCCCTTGTTGCGGTCACGTCGGTCAAGATCAACGGTGAGACCGTGGCGCTTACGGCTGACGAATACCGGACGTTCGCGGGGCGGGTCCCGCCTGCCGACGACCGATACAACCCCAAGATCCAGCTGACACCAACTGGTATCATCAGCACCATCTTCCGTCCGGAGCCTGCCATTTTCCTCAAGGGCTACGACCAGCGGATCACGGCTACATGGGGCTTCGTGGATGACGACGGCGTGGGCGGGTTCAAACCCCCACGCCCCATCAAGGACGCGGTCATCCAGCTGGTCGTCATGGACTTGGAAGGCTACCTGGATCGCGGGGCTAGTGCTGGACGTGTCATTGCCAGCGAGACCACGGATGGGCACTCCGTTACCTACGAACAATCCAGCGGGGGCGGTGGTGCGCGGACAGCTATCCCTGACCAGATCATGGACGTGTTGAAGTTGTACCGCCGTCCGTGGAAGATCACGATGCCCGACTCGGTTGTGTTTGAGGACCCCTCTGCCGCTATCGCGGGCTGGTGATCGTGCTCCCCAATCTCATCCATCCCGTCCCGGTCTTTCTCCGCAAGGCGGAGAAGGCATTGACGGCTGTACAGGACGACAACCTGCACGAGCCAGTGGGTCAGGTCAGGCGCCAGCAAGCCCCCACCCGTTTCCTCGCCCAGGTGTCATGGGGCAAGGACCAGAGGCAGGACCAAGTGGCTGGGGGTGCCGCCTCGGCGTCGGACGGCTACCTGCTGTTCAGGCCAGCTGACCTTCGTGGCAGGCACTTTGAGATAGAGGTCGGGGACTGCGTCGTCCAGATTGGTGAAGGCAACGCGGCTCGATCAACCGATCTTTACGTGGTGGCCCTGACGTGGATGGGGCACTACCCTGACCAGAATGGCGCCTCGTTGGTCAGGGCCTACTTCGAGGACCGCTCCCCGTCTCGGGCTAGCAGGGGCAGCACATGGGGATGAAGCTCATCCTGACCGGGTTCAAGAAGTTGGCGAGCATTCTCGACCCGGCCAAGACCAACGCCAGGATGCGGAAGCATGTCCAGGTGGCCACGAATAGGAACGCGCTCCTTGGGGCGAGCGAGGTGGTCCGAGCAATCTACAGCGGCCGCTTCCAAGCCAACTCCCCGTTGACCGTGGCGCTCAAGGGTAGCAGCCGCCCTCTGGTAGACACCGGGGCGCTGGCTAGCTCCGTGTCAGGCAAGGCGACAAGCTGGAATGAAGCGGTGATCAGCGCCAATCGCAACCGCCAGCGGACAGGCCGCGAGAAGGGCAGGAAGAGGCAGCCAGCTACCAACATAGCCTTGCTCCTCTACCGTGGAGCTACGATCAAGGTCACCGAGCCCATGCGAAGGCTGTTCTACGCCATGTCCAGGGAGAACCCGCAGGTCCGGCCGCTGAAGAAAGGGACCACGGTCATTGTTGTCCCGCCACGCCGTTACATGGACGCGGCATTGACCCCGCCACTTCTGGCGAAGTACAAGGAGAACTGGGAAGGTGCTATCCGTTTGGTCATGCTAGGGGTCGCCTGATGGGCCGCGAAAAACTGACCATCCCATTCGTATTCGAGGAGGCGAACCGCTCTAGGCTTACCTTCAGCGATACAACCAAGGTTCGACTCAACCCAATCACGAACAGGATCGAGCTTCGCAGCCAGGGTTATGACCTGGTCACTGGGCTGCCAACGTACCCCGTCTTGCCTGCTCGGCCGTGGGTCAGGACGTGGGCGGTCACCCCGGAAGCGATGCGCCAGTGGCTTTCGTTCTGGTGCGAGGCGCAGCTCCCTACCGGCACCTCTGTGATGTTCCGGCTCAACAACGGAACGGCTGACTACTTTTGGAACACCACCCCGCCAACCCCAGCTTGGACGGTGGTCGTCACCGAGGCGACCGACTGGAGCACCCATGATGCGGTGGCGGAGCACATAGCAACCTTCCCTGTCACGTCAGGCAAGATAGCGGTCGTGGTCGGGCTAGGCACAACCAATGCATCGGTTACTCCGCAGGTCCAGTACGTGGATGTGCTGATGGATTGTGAGCTGGAGTGGTTCTACAGCATCCTGGCCGCGACCGTCCTGCCCGAGCTGAGGGAACATCTCCAAGTCCCCGTGGACTTCTCCCTGAACGCCCCTGGCGGGCTGCGGGTGTCCTTGCTGGATGTGGAGACCCCGTTCAACATCCTGTCGGTTGGGGCGGTGTACGATCACCAGGCTGACCCTCACCACCGCACCAGCCTGCTATCGACCTACGATGCTACCAGCCGAAGCATCCTCTTGACGGTGAGCGTGGCACGCGGCGTTCCACTGTGGATCGTCTTCATTGCGGAGCCCGAGGTCGTTGTCAATTGGGCTAGTCAGGACTACGTGGAGGTGGAGAAGATTCCGGCTGTGGTCATAGACGGGATTGAGCCCACGATCTACCAGAACTTCGCCGAGCAGCACACCAAGAACATCCACACCAAGACAGCGGTCGTCCGCAGGAGGCCGCTTAGACTTACCGTGCGCTTTGAGGTAGTATTGCTGGCAGAGAAAACCCGGACCTTGCTGGCGATGATGGGACAGGCGCTGAAGTTCATTTCCAGTCACCCCGTGCTACGGTGGAGAGACCTAGACCAGGACGTCTCCCTGCATGGGTTCGGGCCTGCCTTATCTGGGCGCCCCAACCTGAGTGACAAGCACGAGGCCGTGGCGAAGTTCGCGCTGGAGAACCTGTACCTCTGGGTGGCACCCGAAGAAACACCGCACCTTGTCGAGCGGCTCAACCTTTCTCTCAGCCACACGGCACAGAGTGGTCCGCTCTGGCCTGGGGCATAGCGAAGGAGAAACAGATGGCCCAGAAACGGTTTGGACCAACTCAGGATGCAGGCACGGTCATTCTCGAGAAGGAAGCCGAGAAGACGATCCAGGCGCATACCCTAGGGTCGACGGCCTACGCGGGTATCCTGGAACGCGGGGCGGTGGGCAGCCTCATCATCACGTCCGGCAAGCGGGACCTGCTGGCCAAGACCGGAGGACTTATCCCTGACAGTCTACTGCCGGACGCGGCACAGCACTTCTGGGATCACTCCAAGGGCGCGGGCATCCTGTTCCTATACCGCGTGGACGACGGCTCAGGGGTCCGTTCCAGCTTGACCTTGTGGGACCGCAAGAACCCCCGCAACAAGGTCATCCGTGTTGACGCCAACAACGTCGGCAAGTGGGCGGGGAAGAGGGACACGGTTGTGGTCGACCTGACAGCGGTGCCAGGTGACATCACGGCTACCGTCATCACCCTGCCGATGGGATACCTCGTCCCGAAGAACAAATGGAAGGGTGGCCTCCTGAAGCTGACAGGCTCGGGGGTGTCCTATTCCATCGTCTCCAACACAGCCGGGACGGCTGGCGTCCGTGCCACGGTCACATTGGCAGGCGACAGCCGGGCCCTGACGGACTTCGGGCTCGCCACGGACAGGGAGTGCACCCTCACCCTGGACAACCTGAACGAATGGGGCCTCGAGAAGAAACTGGCGGTGGAGGTCCTGGATGGTCAGCTTCACCCGACCACGGAGTGGGGGCTCAAGGTCTACGTCAACGATGAACTGGTAAGGAACTACCCCGACCTCTCTTCGGACCCGAATGCTGCCAACTACTACGTGGGCGTGATCAACAAGGACACGTCCAACGTGTTCATCACGGTCACCGACCTGTGGACTGGAGCCAACACGGCAGACGTACGCCCGGCCAACTGGTTCGGGGCGGTCGCGTCCACGGCCATCACCGCGCTAGCGGCTGCGCTCAACACCTTGTGTGTGCGCGTGGACAGCAGCCTGGCTGGGCCGAACACCATCGCCCTCTTCACCTACGGCACCGAGGTCATCCCAGACACCTACGAGCTGGAGGTGATGTCGACAGGCCCGACGGTCTGGCGACTGAAGTCCCTCGACAAGCAGGCGACGCACACTTTCACCGCACCAGCGGACACCGTCGCCTACGCGGCAGACAACCCCAAGTCCATCGGTTTCACGGTGACAGGGGGTGGCGTCGCGGCCGCGACCCTGCTCGGCACGCTGCCGGGCCCGTGGAACCTGGCCCCAGGTGACACCCTCGTAGGCGCGGTCGACAGGGCGGCAGACCAGACCGCTACGTTCACGGCGAGCGGGGCAGCCCGGGAGAACGCACCCGCCGAGACCTACCATATCGACAACCTCTGGACGCTTCTGGTGAAGGTCGACGGGGGCGCGGTTCAGACCATCGTGTTCACCGCTGCCACGGACTTCGTCGACCACGCTGCGGCCACAGCGGAAGAGGTGGCCGCTGCTATCAACCGCCAGATCGTCGGAGCGAGCGCAACCGCTACCACGGCCGGGACCAAGGTGACGATCACCAGCGACAAGAAGGGCTACGGCTCCTTCATCGAGGTCACGGGCGGTACGTCCAATGGCGTCCTTCTGTTCAACACGGCTGAGACCCGGGGCATCGGGAATGACGGAGCTGGACACAACTTCCTCGATATCGATGCCGTCTCCTTCGCCGAGTTGAAGCCCATCCTCGAGACCGCCTTCAGCAATACCGGAGGTGTGGTATGCACCGAGGTCGCGGGCTGCCTCCGCATCACGACCCATGGAACAGGCGCTGGGATGTACCTCCAGGTCCAGGCGGGGTCCAGTTGTGAGGGCATCTTCGGGCTCTCCACTGTCGAGGTCGAGGGTTCCGGTGGCGTGCCGACACCAGGGGAGAAGTTCACCATATACGTCCTCCCACTCCTGGAGGACGAGGCGATCAACGGGCGAATCTTCTACCCGGACGTTGCCCTGGCGCCGAAGGCCGGTTGGATCGTTTCCGACAACACGGAGGTCGGGGTCTCCATCGCAACCGGGGACCTGACCATCGGCGGGACCATCGGTGGAAACGTGAAGGTCAGACTCCAGTACCGCCAGACCCTGATGGGTGGGTATGACGGGATCCATGACCTGGCGTCCCATGACTTCAGCCCTGCTTACGACCCGAGCACCTCTCCGTTCAACCAGACGGAGGGGCAGGGGTACGGGCTGATCAAGCACGCCACGCCGGGCATCTGGAAGATCGGCGGGAACGTGGACGCGACCACGGTGCAGAAGGCTGGCCAGGCGTACGCCGACCAAAAGAACCACCAATTCCGTTTCGAGTTCCAGGACACGATCACCGACGAGTTTGTCGCCAAGGCGTACCTCGACACGATCGGGAGGAGCGATTACGAGAAATGCATATTCCCGAGTTACGCCAGCATCGCTGACCCTGTGAAGGACGGGGTCCTCAAGCTGGTGTCGGTCACGGGCATGGTTCATGGGGTCGAGGCAAGGACGGCGAAGGACTACGACGGCTACCACAAGGTGGCGGCTGGCATCTACGCCCAGCTACCACTCATCAAGGAACTCCCGATTGGGGACGTCAAGCTGAACGGCGAGGTGCTCAACCCGGCAGGAATCCCGAGGATCGAGCGCAAGGGTGGCAACTACATCATATGGGGCGCTCGGCTGCCGTCGCTCGACCTCGGCTGGAAGTGGTGTCAGCAACGGGAACTGATGTCCTACTATGAGCACGTCCTGTCCGAGTCCTTCGACTGGATCATCTTCGCCATCAACGATGAGTTGGAGCAACCTGCGGCTGTGGCTGCTCTCCAGAGCTTCTTCCAGCCGGAGTGGAGGAAGCGGGCGCTTCGAGGCGCCACGTTCGAGGAGGCGTGTGAGATCAAGATGGATGCGGAGAACAACACCAACGCCACCAGAGCTGCCGGGGACATGAATGTGGAGATCAAGCTGAGGCTCCCCGATACCGTGGAGCGGTTCATCATCACCATGTCCAAGATGGGCATCTTTGAATCCACGGCGGCAGCGTAGGAAGGAGTTGACCTATGTCGATCAAGAACGTGGTACAGCCCAACCGGGTGCAGGTGAACAAGTACCAACTCATCGTGCAGCCTGGGGTCGGCTCTGTCCTCCTCGTGTCGATCGGCGGACTGGAGGAAGAGCTGGACAAGGTCGACCTCCCCGACCGAACCTCCCGCAGTGGTGGGAGGGAGAAGCAGGGCGAGACGGAGATCGTCCAGCCGATGCACCATGACCTCGAGGTGCTGGCGATGGAGACGTGGTATCGGATGTGCAAGAACACGCTCCCGCTCTACCTCAAGCTGGGCATCCTGATGATCTTTGACGAATGGGGTAGCCCACGCAAACGCTACACCCTGCCCAATTGCTGGCTGAGCAAGCGCAAGCACGCTGACCTCGAGCTGGACAACGACGGAGAGATGGCGACGATCACCTGGACGATGAATTACGACCAGATCATCCCCATGTAGGATGCTCAAAGTCTGAGCATCCTATCTACCGCCCCTCCGTTCTTCACAAACGCCGCTGGCGTAATTGGGAGGACGACCAATGAATCGCACCACCATCAAGGAACAGGGCCTGCGGCTTCCCATCGGGGAGCTGAAGGACGGGAAGCTGGTCAAGGAGTTCACCCTCCGCTCCTACAAGGGCAAGGTGGACCGCCTCCTCAACACCTACCGGGAAGCCAACGAGGGCCGGAGCATCGCCTACCTCGCTGCCAAGTACCTCAGCATGATCGTGGAGACCGCCGGGGGAGTAGCCTACCCCTTGCTGGAGACAGGGGATTCGTCGCCGGAGCAGGAGAGCCGGATGCACGGTTGGTTCTTCGCCGACTTCCTCTATGCCTATGTCTACTCCCGGATCGTCAACGTCTCGGAGTGGATCGAGGTGCCAGCGGTCTGCCCTTCTCCCAGGTGCAATTACAAGGGCACGCCACGTGCCGACCTCTGGACGACCGACGTAACCGTCTTTGATGACCCCGGGGAGCTGCACACCTGGATCAACCTTCGCGATGGCATCAGGGTTGGGGACAGGGTGTCCAAGCGGATCAAGCTGCAAGCTGTCCGCTACCGCGCCATGCTGTTGAGCGGGGCACAGGATGTCAACAGCGTCTCCTATTCCCAGCTACGGGAGGCCATCGTGGAGATCGAAGGGGTGCAGCCCGGCTACGTCCCAACCGACACTGACCTGGACGCGTTATCCAAGTTCGACCTTCTTCGCATTGACAGGCAGGCTGGGGTCGTTGCTGCCGGACTGGACCTGCGGACGGTCATCCAGTGCCCCAAGTGCGGTATGGACATCCGTGGCGTGTTCAGCTGGGCTTTCGACCCTTTCTTCGATACTTCAGTTCCGTTGGACATCCTGACCGCCTGAGGGAGGACATCCACACCCTCATGTACTTTGGGCACGGCTTCACGTTTTCGGATATCCTAGAGCTGACGGAGAAGGAACGAGCGTGGTTTATGAAGCGTCTTCTCCGTCAGCTCAGGACTGAGGCAAAGAAGAGGACGTGATGGCAGACCAACTTGGGTTGAACGCCAGGCTGACCTTCGACGGCACCCAGGCTATCACTGGGATGGCGAAGACCAACACGGCGTTTACCGCAATGCAGGCTCAGATGGGGAAGGTGCGGGCTGGTTTCGGGCAGGTGAAAGCGGGGCTAGGCGGGTTGAGGATTGGCGGGATCATCGCGGGCGTTGGCATCGGGGCGGCTATTAGAGGGTACGCCAAGTTCGATTCCACGATGGCGGGCGTCCGGGCACAACTTGGGATAGAGGCTAGCAAGGACTTCCCACGACTAGAGACGGCTGCGCGATCCATGGCCGCCGAGACGGGGAAGGCGGGTGGGACAGTAGCCGAGGGGATGAAGGCGCTAGCGGAGAAGGGGCTTGACGCCAACGAGATCCTGCAAGCCATCAAGCCGACCCTAAACGGCATGACCGCAAGTGGTACGGACGCGAACACCTCCGCTGTCATGCTTGTGGATACCTACCGAAAGTTCGGACTGGGGGCGGACCAGGCCGGGAAGTCCATGGACACCATCGTCCAAGCGGCCCGGCTTGGGGGCAAGGGTGGGGCTGTCCCTGAATTTGCATCGGCTCTGCAATCAATAGGAGGAACCGCTCAACTCCTGCACCTGGACATGAAGGACGCGGCTGCGGGCTTAGCACTGTTCACTAAGGGCGGGCTGGACTCTGGGTCTGCTGCCATGAACCTCAACATGGCGCTCCTCAAGATGTCCAGGGCGAGCAAGGACGGGTACCTCTCCATCGCCGGTCTGGGCAAGGTAGCGATCCCGACCAAGAACGGGGCGATGGACCTCCAGGGGACAATGACCAACATCGCCGTCGCCTTGAACTATGTGAAGGACCCGATGGAGCGGGTCAACCTCGCCATGTCGCTGTTCGGGATGCGAGGCAGGGAATCGGCGGCAGCCTTGGAGAAGCTGACTAAGGACCCCACGGCCCTGCCCAAGATGTTCGCCGACATCCGCAACAAGTCGGATGGTGCTACCGCAGCGATGGCGAAGATGAAGACGGACACGTTGGAGGGGCGGTTCAAGAAGTTGCAGAACGCCCTGGCCAACGTGTCCATGGAGATTGGTTCTGCCTTCCTCCCGTTCGTGGAACGTGGAGTCAAAGCCATCGTGCCGATGGCCCAGCAATTCGCCACGGCGTTCAGGTTCTTCACCACAACGCCAGGTGCCGTGGAGAAGATGGGTACCACCATTGCTGGGGTCAGCCCTACGATCACGGCGATGTCCCAGGGGCTCATTGCGGGCTTTGCTGGAGTAAAGGAGGCGGCTAACTGGGTGATCGGCGGTGTCCGCACCATCGGTGGGTTGTTCGGCGGGGGCGGGCCTGGTTCATCAGGCATCAAGACGACCATGGAGTGGGCCGTCAAGCTGGCTGCCGTTGCGGGTGCCTACAAGCTCCTTGGGCCGGTGATCAAGTCCGCTATGAACATCGGCATCGGCGCAGGCAAGATGCTGGTTGGCTCCCTGTCTGCCCTTGGCACCGCGTCTACCGGGCTACTCGGTCTCATTGGCAAGCGATTCCCGGCTGTGGCCAAGATGCTCCCACGAGGAGCGGGGGCTCTTGGGAAGGTGCTGGGTGCGGCGGAGAAGATCACGGCACAGCCTGTCCGCATCGTGAACTGGGACGAGGCGGGTATGGCGGGGACGGGTGGGACCTCGCCTGGCGCGCTACCAGCTCCTGGGGCCACCCCCGGCAGTCCGCAGGGCTGGAGGGCGCGGGCATCCGGTAAGCTCGGCTCGCTGGGTGGTGGGGTTGCCATGGCTGTGGGCGGAGGCATCGCTCTTAACATGCTCCAGGGCGAGATGACCGGGCCGATCAAGACGGTGGGCAACACCATCCTGGGCATCTCGGCGATGTTTGGGCCGGCTGGCATGGCCGTCGGTGGCATTGCAGCGGCCACGATGGCGTTCGGCACCAAGATAGACGAGTGGACGGGGGCCAGCACCTTCGCTGCCAATTCCATGTTCAACTTCGCCCAGTCCATCAGTGCCGAGGCCAGGGCAGCGGCCATGCGGGCGTACACAGGCAACGTGGCGTTCGAGGAAGCCATGCGGACAGCCAAACAGATGGTGGGCATTGCTGGGCGCGGCGGGACCGTCGGGCTTGAGGGCGGCGTACGAAGGGGCGTCACTTCGGAGTTGATACAGGAGAGGATCGCCAAGTCAGCGGCCCTGGCAGCCAAGTCATCAGGCGCAACCGTTGAGGAGCAGAAGGCCATGGTCCAAGCCGTCATGCGTGAGATGGGCCCACAATTGGCTGCGGCGATCAAGAACAACATCAAGGTCGAGGCGACCCTGCTCCTGGACAGCCGCCCGGTGGCCAAGGGCGTAGCCGGGGCTGAGCAGGAGAAGAAGGAGCGGCGCGGTGAGAGCCAAGCTCCAGGTTCCCGCAGAAGGGCAGCAAGCTGATGTCCGACACAAAGATCAAGGTCGATTGGGAGCTGAAGAACCTGGACACGGGCGAGGTGCTGCGCCCGCCATACCCCGTGAGTGAAGACGGGGTGAAGTACCCTGTTGGAGGGACCTACACAGACCAGCCCCGTTTTGGGATGGACCCGGTCTCGAGCTGGATCGGGGGCAAGTCAAGGCCATACCAGTTCTCGACCGTACTGTTCGCGGAGACCACGGCTGACGACATCCGTGGCAAGTTCAACGCCATCAAGCGGCTGGCTGAACCTGACGAGGCGCTAGGGCGCCCGCCCATCTGTGTCTTCAGCTACGCGGGCTTCGATGCGATGGTGCTGGTGGAGAACGTGGATGTGGAGATCAAGCCACCACGTGAGGACGGCTCGCCTCGTCTCATCACACTGTCCTTCACCCTCAAGCGGTACAAGCCGTTCTCCCAAGTCCAGATCGACCCAACGAAGCCGAGCAAGGAGAGTTATTACCTGGTCGTTGCTTCGCCCGAGGCTTGTTACGAGCAGATCGCTAAGCGGTACTACGGCTCGGCACTCGCGGGGGATCGCATCAGGAAGCGGCATCCAGCCATGCCGATGCAGCCAACGGTAGGGTCCAAGGTTGAGCTGCCGTCCCGCTCGATCATCCTCCGAGAGGTGGTGCAGCCGTCTTACCACGCCTTCTGCCCTACGGACGTGGATGCCACCAAAGCATTCCAGGACCTGCTTAACCGTAGAGCAGGGCACAAGGTGGTCCTCTAGATGGCGGGTACGATGCCTGAGCGCCCGCCCAGTGGGCGTTGCATGGGGTCCCCATGCAGTTTTGACGCCTCCCCACCTGGGGCGCTCTACGGTCCTCTGGGGACGTTACAGGAGGCATCCCAAAAATGCCTATGATTCCGGCATCCCAGTTTGAGCCTGGGGATGAGCTAGGGCCGTCCTTTGACATCTTCATTGAAGGGAAGGACGCCAGCTCCTCCAGCCCGGCGTTTGAGGCCATCCGCCCTCTCATTGCAGGCGTGACCTACGAAGAGGATGAGGAGATGACCGCCCTATTCGAGCTTCAGGTCATCAACCAGCCTGACATCCGGATGGGTGAGGGCTCGAAGGTTGACTGGCACGCTGTTCTGGACTGCAAGGCGTTTCAGGAGGGCAACGGCATCGACCTTTTCATGGGCTACGCTGGGGCCAAGACGTACATGGGCAGGGTGGAGATCGTGAAGTGGTTGCCCAAGTTCGGAGCACAAGGACCAACAGAGTTCTTGATCAAGGGCTTCGATGGGCGTCACAGGATGATGCAAGGCAACCAGGTCAAGGCCAAGGCGCCAAAAGAAGACAAAGCAAGCGGTGGGGCGAAGGGGAAGCAAGCCTCGTTGGCTGGAAAGGCGCCGAAAGCATCGAAGGGGTCTGCCAACAAGCAACGCCATGTCTACCGCAGCATGACCGATGACCAGGTGGTTAAGAAGGTCGCGGCAAAGTATGGGTTCGCGGTGGACTGCGACACCCCGGAGAAGGGGTTGGCTGCTAAGTCTGGGGGAAAGAAGAAAGGCGTGGTCATAAAGGAGGGCGCGGTGCAGAAGGAGACGCCAGCAAAGTCCAAGCGCCGTACTGCCGCCACCCCTACCCGTGTCCAGGTTGCTGATCAGACCGACTGGCTCTTCCTGCAACGCCTTGCCACGATCAACCGCTTCGACCTCTGGGTGGACTATGACCTGGAGGCAAAGCGGTGGGTAGTCCACTTCAAGAAACGCCGGGACATCGGCGATCCGTTGATGACCTTCACCTACAATGGAGAGGACGGTAGCCTCCTTGAAGCGGAACCTGACTTCTCGGTCAAGGAGCAGAGTACCAGCGTTGAGGTCCTCTACTTCGACCGCAAGACAAGGACCATCGAGCTGACCTCCCTGGAAGACCAGACGAAGGAAGAGGACGTGAGCTTTGGCACTGCCATGCCGGGGAGCTTCACAGCCAAGAAGACGACAGGGGTTGGTGCAAGGGTCCGGTTCACGGCCTTCGGTCAGAGCCTGGAGGCCATCTCCAACAAGCCCTTCCGCAGCAGGAAGGACGCCGAGGCGTTCATCGCGGACTGGCTCAAGGAGAAGGAGCGCGACCTGGTCGTCCTCAAGGGGAAGGTGGTGGGCATGGAGTCGCTGCGCCCACGGCAGGTGCATGAATTCCTCGGCATGAACACGCGGCTTGACGGCGTGTACCGCCTCACGCAGGTCAAGCATGTTATGCAGCCGGGTAGCCCTTACGTTGTGGAGTTCATCGCTCACAAGGTACTCTCTGAGGACATCAGCCGCCGCAAGGCCACGACCAAGGCCAAGGTGAAGGCGAAGGGCATCGTGGTTGAAGGCGGGAAGGTATCCAGTAAATGAACCGAGAACAGACCCTGGCCGTGGTCACCAACAACAAGGACCCCGCGAAGGGCGGGGCGATCAAGGTGGCCTTAGCCTCGATGGGAAGTGAGGAGTACCCTGAGTGGGTCGAGCCCATCCACCCAGCTGGTGTCTTCTTCCACCCCGAGCCTGGTGACACGGTTCACATGGATATCCCAGAGGGCGCGGACATAACGGAGTTCTCAGAGGAGGTCCGCTACCACGGCAAGGTCACGTCCGAGACCGAAGCGTACCCGGACGAGTTCCAGACCAACTACCCTGACCGCAGGGGCTTCCAGACCAAGAAGGGGCACACCCTCATCCTGGATGACAAGACCGGCGACTGGCTGATCAAGACAGCCGAGACCGGGCACGAGATCAAGCTGGAGGGTGAAGGGACCGTCACGATCAAGAACGGCAAGACGGGAGACACGGTTGTGATGGGGTCTGGTGGGGTTTGTGTTACGTCGGCGACCACGAAGCTGGGAGGGGCTGCGGCTGTTGACGCCCTGGTCAAGGGGACCACGTTCAAGGCGTCGTTTGCGGCTATGGTAGCTGCTTCCAACCCAGCGGAGACCATGGCGCTGGTCAACGCCATCCTCACTGCCCTCAAGGCAACCGCCCTTTCAACCAAGGTCACGACGGAGTGAACGATGGCCAGAGGTATCCAGGTTCCTCTCGCGGTCAACAACGGTCGGCTCCGCAAGCTGACCGGGGATGACTACATCGACCAACTCATTCGTGTGGCACTCAAGGGCATGGACAGCGACAACCCATTCCAGACGGTCGGACTGGGCGAGTGGATGATCTTCGGTATCAACGACGGCATGGACACAGGCGAGATCAAGCAACGGGTTGTTGCCATCTTTGCCTCCCTGAAGGCCGACCAGTTAGCCCAGTTAAAGGACCCGGATGACGACCTCGTCTTCACCACACGAGGCGAGGAGCTGTGGCTGGACCTCACATACGTCAACATGGAGACCCAGGAGCGTATGGAGTTGTCCGTTCCCATCCCAGGAGAATGACCTATGACGTCGGTGATCAAGGTTCCATCGTGCGAATTCAGCGCCTTCTACTACCCGGAAATCCTCAAGGAGCTGCTCTACTACTTCCGGCGCAACCGGGACGCCATGGGGCTCACGGACGAGAACGAATACGAGGTCCACGTTCAGATCCTCCGCGCCTTCGCCCTGGTGGGGCATCTCAACAACTGCCGCACCGACCTCATCGCGCAGGAAACGCTGGTGGACACCTTGGTGCTACTGGAGAGCCTCAAGCGCCTAATGAAACTGATTGGCGTCCGGCTCAACAGCGCCTCGCCAGCGAAGGCGAATCTGCTACTCAAACTGTCAGAGGTGACGACAGCCGACGTCACTGGCTTTATCCCAGAGCTATCGGAGTTCGCAACCGAGTCCGTCCCGCCAATCCCTTACGAGGTCTTGGAGGCAGGTGGTGTTGACCTCACCCGTACTGACCGACCCGCTCATGTGTTTGGTCTGGAGACGGTGAAGACGGGTATTGGATCTGTCAGTACGACCGGTCCGGACCAGTTTGCACGCACAAGCGGAGACACCTTCACCTCGGCCGCGGTCTCTCAACACCTCTTCATCCTGCAAGGTGTAAGTGGCAACGGGGGAGAGTTCCGTGTCACCGAGTATATTGATGCCGACCATGTTCGGGTTGTGCGGGTGCCTGGCTCAGGGAGCCCGGGGTTTCAGACCGAGGCGAACCTGACCTGGGTGCTCAAGGCGTTCACCGCTGACTTCGCCGTCGAGAACTATACTCCTGGGTCTACCTACGTTCCTTGGGCGACCCCGATCGCTGGGGACGCCCTCCTCGTCGGCCATACCCAATGCTTCCCGGGGCAGGTCGATGTGGATGTGACAGCAGGGTCGGTCGGGATCACGGGGTGCTGGGAATACTACGATGGAATCCTCTCTGCCCTGCCACCAACATTGGTGACCGACAACCATGATGGGACCATGACCTTCAACGTCAACTCCCTGCTGGGTACGCCCGACAGGCATGGAGCCGACGTGGTTGTGGAGTACATTCCGACGGGCCAGAAGGAGCGATTGGTCTCCACGTTCTCCACCGTCAACCGTGTCATAACGGTAGGGCTCCTCGGTCAGGTTACGCCGTCGGAGGACGTGGATGATTACGCGGTGCGGGCTGACTGGGTGCCGTTCGAGAACCAGGACGACGGCTCGATCAACTTCACGGTGGATGGGTCGGTCTCGTTCAATTTGCCCCAAGATCAACAGAGGAGTTGGAACGAATACGAAGCAAACACCTTCGTGGGATGGTGGACACGTTACCGTGTTGTTGCCGTCTCCACTCCCACCTCCCCTACCATCGAGGAGGTCTCCATCGACCAGGGCGACCAGTTCATCATGGTCACGGCAACCCAGGGCGAGACCATTGGACCCCAGGTTGTCGGGAGCAGTGTTGGTACCCCAAGTCAGTCCTTCGTCTTGCCCGAGACGCCGTTCCTGGATGATAGCGACGAGGTGGAAATAGACGAGGGCAGTGGGAACTGGGTGACGTGGGTCAGGGTCGAGAACTTCCTCAACAGCACCGAGACCAGCCGCCACTACATGATAGAGACGGACGCGAGTGACAAGGCGACCATCATGTTCGGGGATGGGATGACGGGGAAGATCCCACCGACTGGGACAAGCAACGTCCGGGTGGCTTACCGCGTAGGTGGGGACCTAGACGGGAACGTGGGGGCGGAGGAGATCACGACCAACGCCGACGGTGTCAATGGCATCTCGGAGGTGACGAATCCACGAGCGGCTTACGGCTGGAGGATGAAGGACGGCGGGTCGGAGCAGGACATTGAACGAGTGAAACGGGACGCTCCAGCTGGCCTCCGCACGAGGGACACGGCTGCCACTGGCCCGGACTGTGAGCGGCTGGCAGTCAAGAAGTTCGTGGATGCGGATGGCGTCAAGCCTGTGGCTAGGGCGAATGCGGTAGAGGAGGGGCTAGGACCAAAGACAGTCAAGCTCATGGTCGTTGGCAACGGGGGCATCACGCTAACCCAAGATCAGCGGGAGCAGCTGGAGGAATACTTCAACGGCAACCGCTACGCTTCCCCGCCGACCGCTGGGGTGTTGGTGGTCAACCATCGCGTCGGCGTCTTCAACTTCGAACCAAGGGTCATCACGATCCAAGCGACGGTGGCTTGGGCTGGAGGCAACGCGGAGGCTATCCGCAACGCCCTACTGGTCCTACTGACGCCTCTGGCGATAGAGGAGGACGACGGCGTGACTTGGGTCTGGGACTACGGCGGGTGGGTAAGCCAGTCGAGGATCCTATCCGAGATCCACGCTGTGGACCCTGGTGTCACGGACGTGTCATCATGGCTGATCAACGGGGTACACGCCAGCCTGAAGCTGGGGGCGCATGAGTTGCCGGTGTCCTCGGCGGCAAGCATCACGATCAACATCCAAGAGGCGTAGGCCATGACAGTCAAAGACTGGCACAGTCACTTCCCGACCGCGCAGGACTCCCTGCCCGCAGACCAACCAGACGTGGTCGACGGTCCAGACGATACCAGGGCGAGTCAGATCCACACGGTGAGGAACAAGGCGCAAGAACTGGCGGGGTTGGTTGGGTCCGACGTTGTGGAGCCCGGCTCCCTTCGGTACAGGGTGGGCACGCTGGAGACCAGCGGCGTGGGCTTCACAGGACCGTCAGGCCCCACGGGCCCAACGGGTCCAACTGGCGGGACAGGGGCGACCGGGGGGACGGGGATGCGAGGCCCAACCGGGTTGACTGGCCCCACAGGCATGACTGGTCCCACAGGCATGACCGGGATGACAGGCCCAACAGGCATGACAGGAATGACCGGCGGCACTGGCGGGACTGGCGCGTCTGGACCAACAGGAACAACCGGTGGCACGGGCGGGACAGGGACAACCGGAGCCTCTGGACCAACTGGGACAACTGGCGGGACGGGAGCTTCTGGCACAACAGGAGCGTCTGGCCCCACAGGAACGACAGGCGGGACCGGGGAGACAGGCGGGACAGGAGGAACGGGGAGCACTGGTGGTGAAGGTCCAACAGGCCCGACAGGTGGTCCAACAGGCCCAACGGGAATGACAGGCCCAACGGGAATGACAGGCGAGACAGGCCCTGCTGGTGGAACTGGCGCATCCGGCCCAACGGGTACAACCGGAGGGACAGGAGGAACGGGGAGCACTGGTGGTGAAGGCGCAACTGGTCCGACCGGTGGTCCAACAGGTCCAACAGGAGAGACGGGTCCAACTGGACCATCGGGTCCAACTGGACCATCAGGTCCAACAGGAGAGACGGGTCCAGGTGGAGGGACTGGGGGGACTGGAGGGGTTGGTGGAACGGGAGGGACTGGAGGAACAGGAGGCACTGGTGCTTCCGGTCCAACGGGGACAACAGGAGGAACGGGTGGCACGGGTGCTTCTGGTCCAACCGGAACAACAGGGGGAACGGGTGAGACTGGTGGAACAGGCGGGACTGGGAGCACTGGCGGCGAAGGCGCAACTGGTCCGACTGGCGGCCCTACAGGACCAACCGGCCCGACCGGACCATCGGGCCCCACAGGAGAGACGGGTCCAACAGGAGAGACCGGCCCGGGAGGCGGTACGGGTGGGACGGGTGGAACAGGAAGTACCGGAGGAACGGGAGGGACTGGTGGGACCGGTGGAACGGGGGGTGTGGGACCGACTGGTCTAACTGGAGAGACCGGCCCTGACGGGGGAACAGGAGGGACCGGTGGCACTGGCGGGACTGGCGCGTCTGGACCGACAGGGAGCACTGGTGGTGAAGGTCCAACAGGCCCGACAGGTGGTCCAACAGGCCCAACAGGCGAGACTGGGCCCGCCGGTGGGACGGGAGGGACTGGTGGTGCTGGAGACGCGGGTGGGACGGGAGCGTCAGGGCCGTCTGGTGCTGCCGGAGGAACGGGTGGGACTGGCGCCTCTGGGCCAACGGGCACAACCGGGAGTACTGGAGGGACCGGCCCGAGTGGCGATTCCTCGGCGCTTAAATTGGGCGTCCAGGTTCTTCACGTTGACGGTGCCCGGGGTGACACCTACACGGCAGACGGTACACTGGCTCGCCCGTACAAGACCATCGGCGCAGCGATGGCCGCAGCATCAGGTACATCCTTAACCCACATCGAGGTGGCCAAGGGTGTGTATACCGAGAACGTGGTGTTCAAGGACTACACCCACGTGTCCGGCCCAGCCCACGGCCCGGTAGGTTACACAACTTGCAACATCCTAGGCACGGTGAGCTTCCCAGTAGGTGTTGCTAACTGGTCATCGCTCCACTGGATGTTTGTCTCTGGGTGGGGCGCGGCGCCTTCCATTTCGCTCGTTGGTTACGCTGGAATATACCACTGTAGCGTTGGTGGTTCGGATCATGGGGTTGTGGCTGACGCATGTGGGTACTTTGAGATTGGGGATACCTTCATTTCTGTCCCACTGCATGCCCTGCACCTAAAGAATACTTCCTACGGTGAACTGTATGGGGACGTTCACCTGGACGGCGGCACTGGCGCGAACAAGGATCTCCTCATCGAGACCGGCAGTGAGTTGTTCGGGGTTCTTTGCCATATCAACTTCGCCCACGGCAACGTCACATGCACCGGTCCTCTCACCCTTGATCACTCTCCTTCTGAGCGGGAGCAGGAGTTTACCGCTTCTGGCGGAGACCAGACGTTCACCCTAGCCAAGAACGTGGCGGCCAACCCAAACCTGCCTGCTGGATACGCGATCCTTGGCGTCTGGAGGAACGGAGGGAGGCTCCGGTACATGGCCACGCCAACCACAAATGCCCACTACGGGTTCACAACGCCGACCAGTGTTGTGTGCAAGGATTTGACGGCGAGTGACATCATCGCCGTTCAGTACGGCACGCGCTATTAGGTTTGTTGGTAACTGCAAATGGCTTACACCATCACCCAGCGGTCACGGATAACGGCAGCGGATGGCGCTGTTCTAGACCAATTTGGTTGTTCGATAGGATTAAACGCCAACACTCTTATCGTAGGCGCTCAAGGCGTTGACGGTGCGGGGCACCCATACTGTGGCGCAGCGTACATCTATACTAGGCCAGCCATAGCCGGTGTTTGGTCGCTACAGCAAAAGTTGCAGGAGACTTTCCCGGCATACTTCGAGGAGCCCCTCCCTGTCCCTGGCGGGTATTGGCCGTACAATCTTCCGTTCAGGAGAAGCTACAAGAACCCATACTATGGCTGTTTGGTCGGCCTGTGGCAGGCAAACATTGCGGCGGTTGCGGTCCGTCTACCGTGGGATGCCGCGTGGGAGCCACTGTATGAATCATGGGCCAGCCACTATCACCCAATGGATCCTTTCGGCACTTGTACGTTTGGCTACTGCGGTGGTCCGTGGCAGGTGATTACCTATGCACGGGCGGCCGGTGTGTGGAGCCAGTTGGCCATTGGGAAGTTGGACCCTCTGGACTATTACGCCTACACGGCACCTGCTAATCCTTGGCCAGACCCCAGCGGAGTGCCCACGTCCATCCGCGCGTTTCCGTATTCCATCTCCTCCCTTGCTGTGGGCGATGGAATTGTAGCTGCGGGTTGCATCCAGCGGAGTTGGAACGAGTCCGTGTTTAGTTACTACGGGGTAAATTCCCACCACGGGTCCGGTGCGGTTACGGTGTTCAGCGGAGGGTCGGAGGTTTGTTGCATCGATGACCCGGACAAGCACCCGGGGGAGTTTGTCACTCCCTTCCCCTACTACGATAACCGCTTCGGGTCAAGTGTCTCCATTTGTCCGTTGACTGGGACAACGATGGTGATTGGTGCCATCAAGGCGCTGGGTGGTTCTGGTCGAGGGCGGGTGTATGTCTTCACAGGTTCTGGTGGCAGCTGGTCCCTTCAACAAACCATATCCCCTGCCACGGGGTCTTGTTCGACCTTTGGAACGAGTGTGGCGGTCTATGGCGACTACCTGGTTGTCGGCGCCCCCACGCTGGTCCGTGGGGAGGTCCATATCTATAAGCGAACGGGCGTGGTCTGGGCTGAGCAGGCGTTGCTTACAGACGCCGCTGGGGCTCGTTTCGGGTCCACAGTTGGCATTGACAAAAACACCGTGCTCGTCGGCGACCCAATGGTGGGCGCCGGGGCCTACGGACAGATCTCCGCCTACTACCGGGCTGGGACAACCTGGACCCTGGTCGGTAGAAAATACTCCACCCCAACAGGCAACAGCGAGTACATGACCCAGCAAGGCGTGGCCGCCCTTGGAGATGGCGTACCGACCTACATGGCTGCGGTGCAGAGGTATTCCGCCGGGGCTAACACAGGGGCGGTAGTTGAGTTCTATGTGGCCAGTCCAGGACCGGGCTACCCGAGCATCACCAACAATTCCCCGCTGTGGTCGGGGGTGCTCCCTAACGTGGACCTTACCTTCCAGTTGATAGACCCAGACCTGCGCGCCGACTTGGACCCCACCAAGACCCGGGTATGGGTCAACGGCGCCGTGATCTACGAAAACGAGGTGCCGGTCAGTGGCTGGTTTG
>Ga0315284_10002404_pt1 | contig 26834 bp, 46 predicted proteins | sample YL17G09_16_MG_FD_203696 | JGI IMG/M metagenome (GOLD analysis project Ga0315284, IMG submission 203696) | Sediment microbial communities from Yellowstone Lake, YNP, Wyoming, USA - YL17G09_16 | ecosystem: Environmental > Aquatic > Freshwater > Lake > Sediment | place: USA: Wyoming | collected...
ACAGGTTGCTTCTCTTGTTTGATTGCATCAAAGAATCTTATCCATTCTTCTGGAAAAAAATATCTACTCCTATCATCTCTGACTAAATATTTCTTGCCATCACTTTTAATTCCCATCCTTAATCCTTCGGAAACTCTTGTTAATGGTAAACGACTTTTAGATATTTTATTCGTAACTTCTTCCATTTTGTTTATGTATATCTTAAAAGAACAACATAATATTTAAAGATTATTGTTCGGTTCTATCCTATTAGATAATAGCTTTCATCTTCCTATTAATAGGCAGTTCGTTTTCCATAATTTGTTTGTTGCTTCTTACCCTATCTATCCACAATCTAATGACATCCCTCAATACTAAATGGACTTAAAGGGGAATATAGTGGTATTTCTATGCGGAAATAGGAGTTTCCTGAGAAAATCCCCCCTTTTTTACAATATTTTTAATGATTTGACTAACTCTTTGAAAATTAATCCCTAATTGTTCGGCAATATCTTTCTGTTTCATATTTTTAATATGATAAAGTTGGTGAACTTCAAGTTCTCTTGAAGTTAAATCCCTCACAGATGGTTTAGGGGTTGCCTTTTCTTTCTTTTTCAGTTGTTTTTGCTTCAATTCCTCATACATCTTCTCAATGAAGGCGTCTTTTTCTGCTTCATACGCTGCCCACCTTGTTTTATCAGGCATACGAGTTATCATTAAGGTTACATCCCTTCCTTGTCGTGTCATTGTGTGGGTATATGTCTTGCCTGTTGATGGATTTGTTTGTAATCTAAAGAATTTTGACACAACAACTCCATTTTTCCTGTCAATGTTAAGGGTTTGTATTAAAATATCCCCCATACTTCGCATATGCTTATCCATTGAGTGCCACAGAGGACAATTAGATATTAAACAAACCTTTTTCTTTCTTATTGTGTCAAAAATCTTAGCTATTGCAAGGTTTTCGTTTCCCATTGCTCTTCTTGAGGGAAATAATACAGACACTTCTTCAATAACAATTATATCTCCAAGCTTTGATTGTCTAATTGCATCAATTAACTTCAATAAAGAATCTACAACAAACATTTTTAGGTTTTCTTTAGGTCTGCTTTCAATAATTTTCTCTCCTACTCTTTGTGAGGTTGAACTCTTGCCTGTTCCAGACAAACCAATGACAAAAATGTTTGTTCCCTTGCCGATTCTAAACCTTGAGTTAATATATTTGACAATAACATCCGCTTCGGCAATATTATCAAATCTATTTTCTTGTTTTTCTTTGTTTTCCATTTTAATATCCTGCTTTTTGTTTGAAATAATTTATACTCTTTGATGAAAGTAAAATATTTAGTTCAGCAAGTAGTTCATCATAGATAACAACCATTTCATTCCAATATCTTCGCACATTATAATTATGGAATCCAATCCTTTGGTTTATATATTCCTCTCTTGATCCTCCATAATTATTAACTTTAATCCTTAACAAAGGAAATGGGTCATCCATTTCAGGAATATGTTTTTCTGGGGCTATCATAATGTTTTCTCCATCATCAAATCTTCTCTCAACAGCATTTTTATTAAAACATTCCTTTTTTTTCTTTTCTATCCCAGCAATAATTTCTTTCATACCCTCAACAACTTTTATTTCTGGAGTGAGAAGACTTTTAAGATAATCAACAGAACCAATATATTCCTTTCTGGAATCAGGAACATAAATTTTCTTTGTATCTCCATTTTGAGTTGTAATAAAATTGTTATACCCCTCTTTCATTTCCTTACTTCGTTTTTCTTTGACTAAATCCAAAGCTTTTTCTACAAGAAGTGCTTTAGACAAGTCTGATTTTTTACTATATTCTGCTTCAGATAAATTCTCTTCATCTTCTTCTGTGTTGTTATTTATTTCTTCTTCGTCTGTCATGTTAAGTTACCCAGTTGAGATTCAGCAGAATAGAGGTCAAAAAAGGTGATGGCTTTTATTTGATTTCCTCCTGCTCCACTCTGAATCTCCTGCTGGGTGCAGATGAAGAAGGTTTTTTGGGAATACGGGAAAACCTTTTGTGGAGTATAACCCATGAAACCTATGGTAAAAAAGAGAGGAAAAAGACTTGGAAGAAGCCTTTCTTCACAGATGCTCATAGGTTTCTTTGAAGTTAAGGGTTTGTAACTTTGATTTATCTGTGAAGTATTATATATCATTTGAACACCTCTATTTCCAATGGAAGTAATTTTATGAGGGAAAATGACAAAAAAAATAGACATCACAGGAATAACATAGGTTTTGATACCTATATATGAATTTGAAATCTCTCTAAGGGTAGTAAATAGGTGTGTTTCCTGTGTGGTATTCATTTTAGTGTATCTCCTATTCCTTCTTTTAGTTTAATTCCTTCCCAAAATCTTTCTCTATCTCCTGTCCAATCTTGGTATTCTGAAACTCCAAACATATTTTCTAAAGTAATCTTTATTCCTTTTTCAGAACATCCAGGAACTTTATGCCTTTTTGTATATTTATGATAATATGTTCTTAACATTCTTTTAGATACTTTTGATTCTATATTTTCTTCAACATAATCAAAACAAAATGCAGTAAAACTATCACTTCTTCTAATCCACATATCTTTTACTTCTTTTGTTGCCTTTGAATAAGAAAAGTCTTTATTTTTAAGAAGTCTATCTAATCCATCAAGAGCCAAATTTAATAATCCAGAAAGTTCTTCTGGAGTAGTTAGTTCGTTTATTATATCTGGATTCATTATTCTATGGTTTTCTTTTTCTTCTTCTAATAATTGGTTATATGCCTTTTCATCAATAAATTTATAAGGAAATTCTATTAAAACCCATTTAGTCCAAAATCCATCAGTTGTATCATATATCTTTGGAAGTTCATTTGCAGCAAAAACCATTTTTGCATAATTGACAAAATTCAAATCTCTTAGATATTTTCTTTTGGCTTGAATAAAATCTCTACCAATAAGTGCTTTAATCATCCCAGTATCTTCTAAGTCTGTCTTGCTCAAATCTGCTGCAAGATTAGCCATCTTTCCAAATAACTCAGAAAGACTAAAGGATTCTTCATTTAAAGCTCTTAAAGGAAGTGAAGAACAATTTTCAGGACCAACAAATCTTTTCATTAATTCTATTGTTTTACTTTTTCCATTTCTACCAAATCCAACAAACATAAATGCCTTTTCAATTTTGTATTCCTTTAAAAGAAGATAACCAAATAATTCTAAAAGAACTGGAATATCTTCTTCATTCTTTAAAATTTTTCTTAGATGTTCTACTATATTTGGACATTCTGCTGAAGGAACATATTCTATTGGAAGTTTATTGAAGAATATTTTATTTGGATTATGAGGGATTACTTTTCTTGTTTTTATATTAAGAACCCCATTAATCAAAGGAATTTCTTCAACATAATTAGTTTTAAAGAAATCATCATGTTCTATATAAGTATCAGCTTCTATTTTTGATATAATGTTATTGCATAATTGAGAAGTAAAAGCAGTGTCTAATATTTTTCTGCAAAATTCTTTAACAAAACTTTTTCCTTGAGGAATATATATTCCATCTTTGTAAATCCACATTTCTGATTTAATATCATCTCTTGTTGTATAAATATTATTTTCTTCTTCAATTTCAAAAACAATTCTTTCTGTAGCAGAATCCCTATCACCCTTTGCTAAAGCGAGTAAAACTTCTTTTTGTAGTTCAGTATAATTTATATTCCTCTTTATTTTTTCTTCTTTCTCAATTTTTTTAGCAAGAGGACAATCCTTACAAATTTCATTAAATACTTCTGGATGAAATCTTTCAAGATAATCTCTCATTTTTTTACAAGAAGTCTTCTCAAGTTTTCCTTCGTAAGCAAATTTTACCCATCCTTTAATTGCCCCTAAGTCATGTCCTTGTGATTTGGCTAAATTTTCATATACAATTTGGCGAACTTCTCTGCTATGAAGAATGTCTACAAGATAAGGAAATAATTTCCAGTTCTTGGATGTCTCTGATTTTAATTTATGATTAAGAACATAATCTGGAACAAGACATTCTCTTATAAATCTTGAATTTCTGAGTTTTGTTTCTATTTGAAACTGTTTAAATTCTGTAGAATCGGATTTGTCAATAAAATTAGTAAAAGCTTGTCTAATATCTTTTTCAGTTATTTGTGTGATAGGAATATCTTTTTCAATTTTATATTCATTTCCAGAAGGATGAATACAAGTAGGTCCTACAACATATTGTCCAACACTCCTAACATCTCCAAGGTCTCCAATCTTTTCTTTAGATAACCTAATAGGTTTCATTGGGGTATTTGTAATATAAAAGAAATGCTTCTTGTATTCTTCTGGACTTCCTGTTTTTACTGTGAATGTTGCAGGTAATTTTTCAGCTATTTCTGTTATTTCACTGCTATCAGAATCTATTATAATTAAGTTACCATACCCCCCAATGATTGCGTAATTTCCTCCACCATTCATATGGTATTCTAAAACAGGGTTATCAAAAGGAACATTATCTTTTTGCCATCCCACCATTTGTGGAAGAGGTTTTTTTTCTCTTTTTTGAAGAAGCAAAAACCTAAATTCAGGATGATGTAACTGATTTGGTATCTGTATCATTACAACCTCCAAAATCTTTGCCCCCAAGATTTTTTATTTGAATAATCTACATAAGTTTGACAAAAGAAATAAGGAGAATTATCTTGATTAGGATTTGAAATTATTATTCCAATAGAAGGAAGCTTTGTCTTTTCTAACTGCAATTCTTTTTTGGTGGTTCTCCATTTAGACCAAAGTCCCCTAAGGAAATCAGAAGTCCTTTGATATTCTTGTTTAGGCATCAAATTCAATTTGCTGTTAGTTGCTCTCCATCCATCTGAAGATTTTTCATTAGTAATTAATTCATTGTCATCAAGAAACAATTTTCCTTTAGGACTTTCATTACTCATCACAGCGAAATGATTTATTTTTATCTCTTGACCATCAATAAAGTATTTAGTCTTTCCAGAAATGTAATTTTCGTAATACATCAATATTTTTCCAGAGTCATGAATGTTTTTAGCTGATGAAGAATCTTTTATTTCTGTTCCAATAATTTCATTTCCATATCCTCTATTGATTAAAATTAAGAAGTCCGGTTTTTTATTTACTCCTGAAGTTGTGAATACAGGAGCATTTATTTCATTCTTTCTATTAAAGTAAATTGTCTTTACATTATTTTCTTTTGTAGGTCTTAGCCAATCCCACAAAATTATTTCAGCTTTTTCTTCTGGTTTCATTTCTCCTCTTCCACTATCTTAATTATTTCAGAATGAACAAACTGAACTTCCTTCCCAAACTTATCCAACATCACAAGCCAAACTAACTGGTTGGAAGAAGTATCATCTACCTCAATAATTTTTCCTGTATAGAATCCGCCAGAACGAAGCTGAACAAAAACATTCTTTCCTATCCATTTTTTCCATTCCATAACAAATTCAATACTCCCACTTTTATTTAAACCTTTATCACTACTTTTTAGTGTGTGTAGAAATATATATAAAGGGTATAGCCCTTTGTTTTCTATGGCATCAACTAAAGAAAAATGGAAGGCAGAAGGAAGGCAGGAAGTTCTTGATGAAATTGATGATTTCATTGATGAATGTGATGAAGATACCGAAGAAAGTTTAAATAAATTAATAAATGAAGTAACTAAAGTCTTGGATGGAACGTTTTTTTCAGACTAAATAAATCTTTATAAAGGACTTATCCCTAACTGCAATATGACAGAACAAGTAAAATGCGAGTGCGGTTGGGTTGTCAGAGGGAGTTCTATTAAACACGCCAAAGCTAATCTGCAGCAGCACAAGAAATCAAAGCTGCATAAGATATTGATTAAAAATATTAATATAAAGGAAGTGAAAAATGAAGTATAATATTTTTTGGTGGATGATAAGTATTAGTCTTTGTTTTTTAATTCAAGTTAGTATTGGTTTTAATTTAGGTATAATTTCTGCAATTTTTTTTATAATATCATTTCTTCATGATTTAAATATAGAAAATAAAATTCCTATACAATCAAAAGGAGGACACAATAAACAATGCCATCAATAAAAGAAGTTTGTAGAACTAAACTAAAATGTATTGATTGTGGAAAAGAAATTAAAGATTATCGTTCAAAAAGATGTCGTGATTGTTGGGAAATTTGGTATAAAAAACATAATAATTTTGGAGAGGTAAAGAATGAAAATAATGTTAATTGGAAAGGAAATGCTGTCGGTTATTATGGTTTACATAACTGGATTAGAAGAAATAAACCAAGACCAGAATTTTGTGAAATTTGTGGAGAGAAAGAACCAAAACAAGTAGCAAATATATCTGGAGAATATAAAAGAGATATTAATGATTATCAATGGCTTTGTGTTAAATGCCATGTTGTTAAAGATGGAACAATAAACAATCTTAATTCTCACAATAAAATTCAATTAAATATTATAGGAGGTTATACAAAATGACAACGCAAAAAACACTAAAGGACGAAGCAAAGGAATATACGCCACAGCAAACCAAGAACATTGCAGATTTGCCAGATGTAAGCACTTCCCTTGTTGTAGAAGACAGAGTTGGACAGGACAAAGATGGTAAGGAATTCAAATACAAGGTAGTTGTAGTTGATGGTGAAGACTATCGTGTTCCTGGAAAAGTATTAGGTGACTTGAAAGCTATCCTTGAAAAGAAACCAAGCTTGGCAAAGTTTGCAGTTACCAAGAAAGGCACAGGACTTCAAACAACTTATACCGTGATTCCAATGGATTAAATTATTTACGTTATGGGCAAGTTTAAAGCTAGTAAGAGGCTTCTTGCCCTTTCATATTCACTTCCCTTATGGGAAAAAATAAAATAAGAAAATGATAAGATATATTATAATAAAAAAAGAAGAAATAGATAATGAAAGTTGTTGGGCTAGTGGAATATGGTATTATGTAGTTCCAAAGAGTTTGTTAATTAGACTTTTTATTGGTTATCATTTATTTCGTAATTTGGAAAAAGCAAAAGAATGTAAGAAGTTATTAGAAGAAAAGAAATGGAAATATACTAAAAAAAGGGAGATTTTAAAATGACAACTCAAGATAAAATAAAAGAAAATCATAGTCAAGAGGAAAGTCCAGGAACCTTCGGGAATCCAGGTAGCCAAGAAGGATGGAAGAGTAAGCCTTCCAGGAGCAATCCTGCTCTTGACATCAAAAAGGAAATAAAAGAAGTGGAGAAAGAGATTGAAGATAAAAGATTAGATGTAAATATGATTTATACCGATGAAGAATTTAAGCAGAAGTTAGAAGGACAAGGAGTTGATTTCTTAGAGGATTTATTTTCAAGATTTAGAAAGTTTATGATTACCATAACTGAATTAGAAATTAAAAAAGCAACCCTCAAAACCCTAAAATCCTGCTCGTCAGAAAACGAGATGTTAATCAAAGGACAAGAAAATTTAGAAAAAGAGAAACAGGAATTAGCAAATAAGATAGAGTTTTTAATAAAACAATATAAGGAAGAAATCACAAAATTGCAGGAGGAAATAGAAAATTTGAAATTAATTACAGGAAAGTCGTTAAAATCAAATAAAGAATGGATGCAAGGATATAACAAATTAGAAGAAGATTCTAAAGTTCTTTGGAGTAGAAATACAGAATTAAATAAATTGAAAGCAGAACAAAAAGCCAAAGTTGAGAAGTTGAAAGAAGGAATTGCTGAAAAGTGTTCATTAAAAACACAAAATAGATTATTTATTCTTATAGATAAAATCTTCTCTCCAGAGGAAGCAGATTTGCAGGAGGAAAAATGAAAATAAATTCTGTTATTGAAAGAAAAAGGATCATAGAAATGGTTTTTAGAAATTATCCTAAAATAACAAACTGCCCTTTTTGCAATAAAATTTGTGGGAATAAAGGACTTCTCGTTATGCATATGAAAGCTTGTAAATATTTAGAGAAGATTTGCAGGAGAAGAAATGACAACCCAAGATAAAATAAAAGAAGTGGAGAAAGAGGAAAGAATATTGAAAGAAGTTGCTAAGGTTTTTCCAAGAAGTAAAGGACTTGGTAAATATGGTTTATATCTTTATGAAGAACAGAAGTTAAGAGAAGCAATTCAATTAACCCTAAAATCCTGCTCGGAGGAAATATCACAAGTAGAATTACAAAAGGAATTTCATTGGGATAGAATAAAAGAATTAGAAAAGACAATTAAAAGTCTTCATTTGCAGAATATAGATTTATTAGCAGACAAAGAAGAACAAAAAGCAAAAGTTGAGAAAGTATTAGATTATATTCAAGAAGAAGATTTAGGATTAAAACATTACATTAAAATAAAAGAAATCTTCTCTCCAGAGGAGCAGATTTGCAGGAGAAGAAATGAAAAATATATGCTATAGATTTGTTAATGAAAACTTAACAAGTCATAAAACTAAAGAAACTAAATGGGAAATTGGAAAATGGAATAAAGTTGAAGGGAAGCTTAAATGCTGTGAAAACGGGCTTCATGCTTCATTAACTCCATTGCAGTCATTAGATAATATTTATGGAGAGAAATGGTTTATTGCAGAATATAAAGGAAAAATAAACAAAGAAGACAATAAGTTCTGTGCTTCTGAAATGCGATTGATAAAAGAAATTCCAATAATAGTTATTAAAAGATTTGCTTTATTCTGTGCTAAATCATGCTTAAAGAATTATGAAAAGAAATATCCAAATGATAATAGAGTTTCAGAATGCATAAGAATTACAGAATTATATTTGGATGGAAAAGCTACTTTAAAAGAATTGAGTGCTGCTGAGAGTGCTGCTAGGAGTGCTGCTGAGAGTGCTGCTAGGAGTGCTGCTTGGAGTGCTGCTAGGAGTGCTGCTTGGAGTGCTGCTACGAGTGCTGCTACGAGTGCTGCTAGGAGTGCTGCTAGGAGTGCTGCTTGGAGTGCTGCTGAGAGTGCTGCTGAGAGTGCTGCTAGGAGTGCTGCTAGGAGTGCTGCTAGGAGTGCTGCTACGAGTGCTGCTGAGAGTGCTGCTAAGAAAAAACAAAATAAAGAATTAATGAGGTTAATAAAAGAATATGCAATTTGAATTTATTAAATGCAAGACAATGGAAGAAGTCAGAAAGCACATACAGGAAGATGAAGGACATTGTGTTCAGCAAGTTTGCTATTCAACTTTTCACGATTGCCTAACTCAAATAAATTTTACTGAGAAAATAATCAGGAGCAATTTAAAATGACCCCCCTAAACGAGATAAAACAAGAAGCAGATTTGCAGGAGGGGAAATGAAATACTCCCATACCCTAAAGGGTAGGGTATCTCACAATTAAAGAACTATGGAAACAAACAAAATATATCAAGGAGATTGCTTTGAATTGATTAAGCAAATGCCAGATAAAAGTGTAGACATAACCATTACTGACCCTCCTTACGGAATAAATTTTATTAGCAATTTTAGAAAGGTTAAACTTAAAGCAATAGAAAACGATAACGAGTTTCCTTTAGAATTTTTAGAAGAGATATTCAGAGTAACTAAAAAAGCAGTTTATGTCTTTTGTAGATGGGATAATTTAAAAGAATTACCTAAACCAAAAAGTGTTATTAGTTGGGTTAAGAATAATTGGAGTATGGGAGATTTACAACATGAGCATAGCAGACAATGGGAAGCTATATGCTTTTATCCAATGGAAGAACACGAGTTTGAAAAAAGAATACCTGATGTTATTATGGCTAATAGAACTGGTAATAATTTGCATCCAACAGAAAAACCAGTAAAATTAATTAGAGAATTGATAAAAGCAAATAAAGGACAACTGATATTTGACCCATTTACAGGTTCAGGAACGACAATGGTCGCTTGTAAGCAATTAGGCAGGGATTTTATTGGGATAGAAATAGACCAAGAATATGTAAATATAGCAAACAAAAGATTATCACAAGAACAACTAAATATAACGAGGAAGTTTTTCTCCTCCCAACCTTAAAAGGATTGGGTATCCGAAAAACACGATTTATATGATAGAAATTTGTAAATGTGGGCATAGTAGGAATTTACATACTTGGAGTTATGCTGGTGGTATAAGCAAGGTTGAAAATTGTAAGATATGTTTTTGTAAGAAGTTTAAAAAGGAGCAGGAAAAATGAAGTGTTTAAGTGTTAATTGTTATTTAGAAGGACTTTTTTTAACTATGGGATTAATTTTGTTGTTTGCATTTGTTTATATAAATTGGGATAATTGGTTTAAAAAGAAAAAGGAGCAGGAAAAATGACAGATATTTGTAAATGTGGGCATGAAAAGAAATATCATAAAGACGGAATAGGTGAATGTGAGCTTTTGACTGACAGGGATATTTTCAGCAGAATCAGAAAATGCAGATGCAGGAGATTCAGATTAAAATTAAGTAAAGAAGAGAAATTAAGGCAGAAAATAAATAAAGTTGTAGGGGAAGATTTGTTAAGATGATTCATATAGATGTAAGGAGAAGAAATGGCAACCCAAGATAAAATAAAAGATATATTAATAAAAGAGAAGAATGCAGAAATCACAAAGTTGCAGAGAGAGTTTGATATTTTGCAAATGCAGTTTGAACATTTATATAATTTGAAAGAAGAACAAACCACCAAAGTTGAGAAGTTGAAAGAAGAAATTGATAAATTGATTAAGAATTGTAAGGCAGTTGAAGTTGATATTGGAGAATATGACAAATTCATTTCTGTTCATAAATTAAAAGAAATTATAAATAAAATCTTCTCTCCAGAAAATCATACTTCCAAAGAAACGCATAGATTAAATACGCCTTTGGGAGTTAAACCAATAATTTTAGATGATAATGAAATAAGTATTATGAGATATGCAGAAGAATTTCCAGAAAATTGGGAAAAGATATGTGAATCATTAGAAAATCATAATCAATCTACTAAAAAGGAAATTAAGTCAGACAAAAGTAGCACTCAGATTGATAGTGTGAAGTCTGGCTCCGTTTCGGCGGATTTTGTAAGATTAAATGATGTAACAGGATTATTCAAGAATAGAAAGAAGTTTGGAATAAAAAAAGAAATAAGAGAAAGAATAATTAATGTAATTTCTTCAAATATTCCTAAATATCATACTCTTAAGAGTGAGGAGCAAGGAAAATGAACACAGATTTTATGGAGTTTTTATTTATAGGAAATATAACTATGATTTGCTGGATAATTGCTATTGTCTTATTCAAGAATAGAAAGAAGTTTGGAATAAAAAAAGAAATAAGAGAAAGAATAATTAATGTAATTTCTTCAAATATTCCTAAATATCATACTCTTAAGAGTGAGGAGCAAGGAAAATGAACATTGATTTTATAGATTGCTGGATAATTGCTATTGTCTTTCATGAAAGAAAGGAGATAAGGAAATGAAAAATCAGAAAACCAAAAAGGTGAAACATAGTCAGGATATGCCTCAAAAGAAGAGGGAGAAAGTGCCTGACACTTTAATTAATCGAAAAATAAACGTATATGAACCAGTATCAATAGAAGATGCAATAGATTGTTTGCAGACATTCTTGGAAAGTGATTTGTGGAGCAAGTTTAAAGATGATAAGATAAATGGGAAAGTTTATTTTAGAAAAGATAAATTCAAAAAAGAGACGGAATTATGGGAATATCTTGAATGGCATTTTAATATTTTAAGAGATGAAATAAAGAGGTTTAAGAAATGACAAAACAAAATAACTTGCAAGAAAGATTTTTGATGTTTATAGCGATAATTGGATTTATGTATTTTATAGTTATTACTATTTCATTTGCTATTCAAAGTAATAAAATAAATGAACTTCAACAAGAAAACGAGATGTTGAAAGGACAAATTGAAAATTATAGTTGTAGGATTATTTTAACAGATACAGTTGAATTAGATATTTTAAATTGGAATAAGCCAATTGTAAAAGTTCTTTATTATTTTATAAGTGAAAAAGAAAGGAATGAATTGTTTTTGAGATATAATTTAAAAGAAGAAGATTGCGATGTGTTAAAATGAACTCTAAACATCTTAACGAGATATTAGCACTCTGTCCGTTTGCAAAGAAATGTTCTGTAAGCAACTATGGAGATAATGAAAGTTGCATTTATGATTTTGAAGATTGCAAGTTGTTTATAGTTTATGAAGAAGAAGTTAAAAGAAATAAAGATAATCCAAATGAAACTAAAAGAATATATTAAATGGTGCATCAAGATGACAAGAGAAGAATTAAATAAAATATCAGACAAAGTTTACAATAAAGTTAAGAAAAAGAAAAGTAAAAATGAAAGATAAAACATTTTGCAAAGGTTGCGGAAAGAGATTGAACATTCTTCCATTTGGAATGGGAGACAGGGTTTATGAATTTGATGATGGTTACTATTGTGAAGCTTGTTCCAAATTGAGAACTGACAGAAGGAGGAAGCAAATCTAATGGCAGACATATTAGGATTTGAAGTTGCTCTTCCCAAACTAAACATAGGAGGATTTCTTTCTAACAGCTGGATTTACATTTTAATTATTGGTGTCATCGGATTTATTTTTATCGTTGTGATTGCACTTCTTCTTTTTTTTAAGACTTACAAAAAAAAGGTTATCATCTTTGAAAATGTTTCTGGGCAGGGCTATCAGCCAATAATAAAAACGAGGGCAAGAATTGTGAAGTTAGGACCAAGCGGAGAGGAAGTCATGAAAACTCTTGCAGGAGGAAGATTCGTTACTGCCTATGGAAGAAAGATGGGAAGAAATTCCTACTGGTTTGCAAAAGGTTCTGATGGTTATTTGTATAATGTTCTTCTCGGAGACTTGGACACGAAGTTAAGAATACTTGACATTGAACCAGTTGACAGGGATGTCCGAATGTTTCATGTTGCTCTTGACAGATTATCGCATCAGACTTATGACAAGCAGAACTTCCTGCAAAAGTATGGAATACATATTCTTCTTTTTGTTTTTCTCATCTGTCTTGTTGGAGGAATGATGCTGATAATAAACCAGGTTGGAAAGGCAACTATGGCTCTTGCAGCAACAGCAGATACAAATAAGCAGGTTCTTGAATCTCTTAATGGTATCTTGAGAAGTTCAGACAATATTCAATCACAGACAACAAGCGGAGGAAGCGGATTAATCCCTGTTGCATAATGGTTGCGATTGAAGTTATTGTTGGAATAGGAATACTTTTGGTTTTATTACTCTGGGCATTATGGTATAGGATAACAACTTGGGGGTTGAAAAAAAAATATAACAAATTACTGAAGAAAGAAAAAATAAAAACAAAAGACAATTTTTATAATGGCACTACAAAAAAAGGAGAAGTCAAGCGAAGAACAGAAATTGCTGGAAGAAAATCAGAAATACCAGGTTCAGTTGGGGGCTTTTCAAGACCTCCACAATTTACAGCAAGAGAATTATTTCAGACAGCAACTCTTGCTGCTGATGGAAAGGCAGACAGCAGTAATGGAAAGACAGGCAACAGCAATGGAAAGACTCGCAGAACTTCAAGAAACCCCTTCATCAAAAGAAGATGAAGAAGATGCGGATGAAGAAGAATAATTCAGAACTGAAAGAAAGAATATTGAATTACATAATCCTATTTGGAATATTAATGATTCTCTTTGCAGGAGGAATGACATTCAAGGAATTTGAAAAGGCAAAGGATTTTTGCATTTCCATTGAAGGAAATTATTCTATGAAATTTCCAAATCATTTCTGCAATGGATATAAAATGATTCAATATGATTATGGCTGGGACTTTGAAAGGAATTATAAGATTGAAATAAATTTAAGTCTTATTCCATAAATGGAAGAAATAAATAAGATATTACTATCCATTGCAGCAGCAGTGTTAGTTGCTTTATTTGGTTACGCAATCAAAGGTTTTTTTGGATTAGTAATTGGATTTGTTTGCACAGTATTAACAATTTGGATATTTTCAATAATGATTCAGGAGAGCAAAGAATGACATTTTCAACTGCTCCTTTCTTTGAAAGAATTGCTCCTTGGATTCCTGCCGTAATTACCATTGCTTTATGCTGTATTGCGATTGGACTTATAGCTCTCATCAATAAACCAAGAAAACACCCTACAGATACCTTAAAACCAAAAATTAAGGCATTGGAGGAAATATGACACCTGAAGAAAAAGATTATTTAGTGTGTCTTAACTGCGGAAAGAAGATAAAGAAACCCAAGCGAAGATTCTGCTGCTATGAATGTTTATTTAATTTTTGCATAGAAAGAAAGAAGAAATTGAAATAGTTACAATGTTACAACACTATAATTAAATATTTAAACTTCATTTTCTTACAATTAAAATGGGGGTTGATGAATAGTTTTTTCTGAACAGAAGTTTAAATTAAAATGGGTTGGTTGCAAGATTTATTTAAGAAGAAAGATACAATTACGCAGACAGTTATTCCTGCAGAAACTCAACCATCTGTTAAGTTTGTTGATGTTGGAACAAAAGATACAGTAAGAACTGGAGGATATACTATTGTTGGTGGAGAAAGTGGAGGAGGAGGATATGCAACTCAATTAGAAGGTGTTATTCCCTCACAAGTTCAGGGACTTGAAGCTGCAAGTGGAAGAACTACGACTGTCGTTGGAGGAGATGTAAGAAGATTAACTCCACAGCAAATTGCACAGGTTCAGGCAAGAAATAACCAGCAGCAATTCTCTGGAACAGTTGAAGAATTTAATGTTAGTCAAGGACAGCAGACACCAGTAGGACAAAAGTTTTTTGTCAGAGGGCAGCAGACAGGACAGATAATTATCAATCCAGAAACAGGAGAAAGATACGCACAGGTTTCCCAGCCATCTCGTTTTCAGTTTGTAAACCAAACGAGAGGAACAGTCCAGGATATTATTCTCGGAGAGGAAGGAGCTACTATCACCGAAAAGATGGGTGTGAGTTTTCCAAGTTTGTTTCCTGAATCTCAACAAGTGATGGTAAAACCTTTTGGTATGGAAAATATCAAAACAATTAGAGATGATTTGGGCAGAGAAGTTGACCCATCCAAAGTGTCTGGTTTATTTTTAAAGATAGGAGAAGCAGAAAAATATGGTTTTAAAGTAGATAGAAAGGAAGTTTCTTTATCAGATTTAACTTCCGAAGAAAGATACATCTATAATTTAAATTTACAAACATCACAGATGGCTTCTGGTTTTTTTAATAAGCCAATAGAAGAAATTCAAAAGAGTGTGGTTTTCATTCCTCAATCTTCATTTGTTAGTCCAACACAATTAAAAGGATGGGAAAAAGAAGTTCAACTTGAATACAGGCAAACTCTTCCTGTTGGGGAAAGGTTGAAAATTGCTTATGAATCCGCACTTCCAACAGGAGCAAAGTTCAATGTTTATAGTGTTGGCAGGGTTGGAATGGAATTATTGAGTGTGGGTTATGAAAAATCAGGGCTTTATAAAGGAATCAAAAGACACCCTGCCCTTAATAGCATTCTTAATGCTCCAGTAAGTCCAGTAGGTTTTGAGAGATTTGTAACAGGTGTTTTTTATCTTGCTCCAATTTCTCCAACAACTGCACAGATTGAAAGGGAATTATTTTCTGTAACAAAAGTTGGAGTTGTTGGAACTTCACAACAGACTGCAACAGGAGCAACAAAGGTTAATGCAAGATTCATTGCAGAAAGAGCAGGAAGAAATGTTCAGGGAGTAGTTGATTCAACAACTAAATATCTTACAACAACAAACAAGGGAGATATATTTCTTACAGGAACAAGAGGAAGAGTTATTAATATTGGAGCAGAATTTCCAACAGGAAGATGGCTTATCAAAGGAGGAAGTCAATTTCAAACAACAGAACTTTCAAAAATTAATATAGAAGGAATATTATTCAGGTCAAGAGGAAAAGGAGTATCTGTTCAAGGTGGAGTTAAAAGTTTATTTGATAGTATTTCTGTCGGTGTTCAAAGAGGAGAACTTTTTGGACAAGTTGGATATACTCTTTCTCCATCAACAAATGATGCTATTTCCTTTGGATTGATAAAAAACAAGCCAGGAGTATCTAAAAACATAATAGAACTTTTTGGAATTAAATCCACGGGGGTATATGCAAATATAGGACAGATTTCACAGACACAGGTAACTCAAGTTTCAAGGCAAGTTCTTAATTCTATTGCACAGGAAGGAACTCGTTCTACTATTCGCGGAACGAATTTGATTCCTATTGAAACACCATTGAATTTTCTTTCATCTATTGTTGCTGGAAGTTCTAAATCAGTTTCAGTTCAAAATCAGAAGGTAAGTCCTATTGTTCAGCAGATTATTGTAAAACAAGACATAATTCAAAAGCCAATAAATATAAATCTTTCAGGAACAAATGTAAAAACAAAAGATATAGGAGGTTCAGGGCAAACCAGTATTCTTTTGCAGGGGGAATCAAACAAACAACTTCCAAAGCAAATTTCTATTTCAATTCAAAGTGACCTTCAAAAACAAATTCTAAAACAAGTTTCTATTTACACTCAATCACAAAAACAAAGGCAGTTGTTAAAGCAAGTTAATATTAGTTCTCAACTTCAAGGAAATAAAACTATAAACATTAATATTAATCCTCCTCCAACAGGAAAAATAGAATTATTTCCTTTCCTTAAATTTCCTTCTCCTAAATTATTAACCGCTTCAAGAGCAGGTTTTCCTGTCTTTACTCGTAGGTTTGGAAAGTGGAAATCTCTTGGACTTTATCCAAGTTCAAAGATAGCTTTGAATGTTGGAAAAGAATATTCCTTAAAGACATTAGGCAGAAGTTTTTACATTGGAGGAAAGCAGCCAAAGAGCATACTTCCGCAGTTCAGAACCAAAATGGAGAAAGGCATCGGACAGATATTCGTTCAAAAGACAAAATATCCAGGAGGTTCAACTCTTGGAACTAAATCCGAAATTGCAGAGATACAATTCTTTAGAGGAATGTCAACGAAAAGGAGAAAGAAGAAATGAACACAGAAGAAATAGACAGTTTGATGGAACAGGCAAACATTCAGGGGCAGATTGGACAGGCAGCACAGGCATCAGCAGCAGCGCAGTATTATGTTCAGGAACAGGAAAAGAACCTTGCAGAAACACAGCTGGAAGTAGAATCCATTATCACAAGAATTTACCATCTTTTAAGGCAGGATATTTTAAGACCTAGCAAGGAAAGGGAAGGAGATTTGGACTGGTGTCCTATCAAAGATGCAACAGAAAGAGCATTGACAGACTGGGGGGTTGATAGAATTATGCAGGTTGTTCATTTTTACATAAACAAAAATATCCTTCTTTCCAACTTTGATGAGAAGCAGATTGACAGAATCATGTTAAGGTTCTGCATTGAACTTAACGACTTGGTTCTTTTGAAATATCAAATTCTTTTCAGAAGTCCAACCTTTGAAGAATGCAAGGAAATATTAAAAACAAGGCTTGAAGAGAAAAAGAAATTAAAAAGTTATGTAAGAGAAATTCTTGGAGAAGTAATAAGCAAGGAAAAGGAAAAGGAAATTGAAGATGAAATTATAAGAGAACTTGAAGGAAAGATTGAACATGAAATACAGAAGATAAAAGAAGAGCAAAGAAAGGAAAAATTAAGGGAGTATGGTTTGTTAATGGCACAGATGGAAGCAATGGTTTATGCAACTTATAACAGGGCTTTTAGAGGAGAGGAAAGAGGTTCAATAAGAAGGCACACAAATATTTCAGAAGTAATTGGAAACCGCCCATCAGCTTCCAAAGGGGAAGGAGGAGGAATGTTCAAATGGATGAAAAGGTAAAGATTATTTCTGTTTTTGTTTTATTGTTCCTGTTAGTTTTTATTCCAACTGTAAGTGCTGTTCCGCCTGTAACACAGGTCCAGCAATATACAGAAGGGTATGTTATTGCTGGAACTAAACAAGAAATAGTAAAACAGGGGAGAGATTTTCAATATAATTTTTTTGTGTATAATATTTCAACAGGAAGAGAGATTACAAATACAACAGCAGAATGTTTTTTCTATATGGCAAATAATTCTGGAAGTGTTAATATATATAGCAAGGTTCCTTATTATCCTGCAGGATTTTGGGGAATTTCTTTAGCAAAAGGAAATTTTACTACACCTGGAATTCATTCTTATGGTGTTAAATGCAATTCAACAAGTTTAGGAGGAACTTATGTTTCTAATTTTGAAGTAACTCCAACAGGAGAAGAATTTTCTGAAGCAAGGGCGTTTCTTTATGGCTCTCTCTTTTTTGTTTTTATTTTCTTTATGGTAGCACTTGTCTTTTTAATAAATTCACTTCCAGCATCAAATACCAAAGATGAAGAAGGAAGAATACTTTCCATAAGTTATCTGAAATATCTCCGCCCTGCATTATGGTTTGTTGAATGGATGCTGTTCATATCAATCATGTATCTTTCAAGTAACATCGCATTTGCTTATCTTGGAGAGCAGTTATTCGCAAAAATCCTGTTTACATTATTCAGAATTGCATTTGGAGTTACTCCTGTTATAGTTGTGGTTTGGTTTGTCTGGTTCTTTGTAAGAATATTCCACGATAAGCAGCTTCAAAACATGATAAACAGGGGAATATTTCCCAATGGAAAATTATAATGGCAAAAAGAAAAAATACGCCTGTAAGGAGAATTGATCCTGATTTTGATTTGGACATGAGACTAATCGCAAAAGAGAGGCTTGACAAGGGACTTGCAAAATTAAGTCCAAGAGATTTGTCTATGGCAGAAATGACAAGGTTATTGAGAAGAACAAATGGGTATCAGATAAGTCTCCAGGAACTCAAGATAAAACCAAAGAGGAAAAAATGAAGCCATTAAAATTAAAGAATAAAAAAGGATTAATGAAAGACAAGAGAGGAGTGATAGGAATAATAATATTCTTCCTTATCTTAATGGGTGTTCTTATAATTGGATTCATTGCTGCAATGGCACTTGGAATAATTGACTTTGCAAGTGATACTATTTCACCTGTGATGAAAGAACTTGGAGTGGTTGGAGATACCAACATTTCCGAAGCTGCAACTTACACATTTGGGACATTGGAAACTGTCAATTCAACTCTTCCGATGTTAATGGGATTTCTTTATGTTGGAGCTTTGATATTTTCTGTTATTTTTGCAGTATCATATTCATTCAATCCAAATCCTATTTTAATCGGATTCTATTTCCTGCTGATAATTCTTCTTATCTTCGCTTCAATAATAATGTCCAATATGTATCAGGATATTTATTCTGGAAGCGATGAAATAGCAACGAGATTAAGGGAGCAGACATTGCTGTCTTACATGATTCTTCATTCTCCATACATTCTTGCAGTAATTGCATTCATTACAGGAATTTATCTTTTTACTCGTTCAGCAGAATCAGGAGGAGGTGGCTTTGGAATATGAAATTTGCAAAAAACGATAAAGCAATACAGGCAGAAAGGCATCAAATTTCAACGAAAAAGTTTTGGTTGATATTTATATCGGCTATTTTTATATGTATTTCCTTAATTGGAGTTGCTTCTGCCTGGAGTTTGAATCCATTCGCAGACATTAAAATAGTTGAACCGAAAGAAAATCTTGTAATTAACAAGAGTGATTTCTTTGCAGCAGAACCAACAGATTATCCTGTGATTAAAATATCCAAAACATTCTTTTGGATTGTAACAGATAGGGTAGCAGAATACAAGTTAATAGATAACACAGAAGTTTGCGGAACAGAATGTTATATGACAGGAAAGGCAGTTTTGTATTCTAATGGAAAGTTGTTTGATGATGCTATATTTGAAGATTTGAAAACCAGAACAGAAACATCGCTGTCGTATTATGAATATTTCATCAAGGTGAATGGAAAAGAATATACTGTTGATGTTCCTGACTATCTGACAGAATGCGGAAAGAATGGAACAAGTGTGAGTTTATGCGTTCAAACTTTAATAGGAACAAAAAAGGAAACAAGGTATGAAGAAGTTTGGACACCTTACAAGTTTGGAGAATTACCCATAGGAAATTACGAATGGAAACTTGTAGGGCATAAAGGTTTCTATGAAAGCATTGATGCAATCCCAATAGGAAAAGATAATGCTTTTACAGAGTGGGTTGATTGGGGAGTTGGAGGAACAATTACTTATGATGGGAGTTATACAATTCATACTTTTTTAGCAAGTGGTTTTATTAATTTCTCAAAAGAATTGACGGGCGTATCAGTGTTAGTAGTTGCAGGTGGAGGTGGTGGAGCAACAGGAACGAGTTCTGTTCCACAAGCAGGTGGAGGTGCAGGTGGAGTTACTTACAATACAACTGTAACAGTTCCTGGAGGAAATTATACTGTTACTGTTGGGGCAGGAGGAGCAATATCAACTAAAGGTGGAAATAGTTATTTTGGAAATGCTACTCTTATGGTTCCTGTTGAAGCAGAAGGTGGTGGAGAAGCAAGACAATTGACATCAGGAAATAATGGGGGAAGTGGTGGGGGTGGAGTTAGAAGTGGAACTGATAAAGTTCCAGGAACAGGAATAGCAGGACAGGGAAATAGGGGAGGAAATGGAACAAGTGATGATGCCAGTTGGACTAATAGTGGAAGTGGTGGAGGTGGTGGGAGTGCTGGAGCAAATGCAACAGCTGCACATGGAGGTTATGGTGGAAATGGAACTTATACTAATATTAATGGCTCAAATGAATACTGGGGTGGAGGCGGAGGAGGAGGTTATTCTCAAGGAACAGCAGGAGTAGGCGGACTTGGCGGAGGAGGAAATGGTGGAACAGGAGCAGCAGCAGGTGGAGCAGGAACTGCCAATAGAGGTGGAGGTGGAGGAGGTGGTGGTGGTGCTGGGGCAGGTGGAATAGGAGGAAGTGGTATTGTCATAATCAGATATTTAAATACTGTAACAATTCCAGTTCTTACTGTAAATTTAACAAGTCCTTTAAACAATACTCTTGGTTCTTCTTCTTCAATTATTTTTAAGAGTAACTTCACTCTTGAATTTATGAATATAACAAATGCAACTTTTGTCGTCTATAATTCAGCAGGAATTGAATTTGACAGAACAACTTATGGAGTGTCATTTAGTGTCGGTAATTGGAGTGAAAATACTGTAACTAGTTTCACATCAGGAAATTACACCTGGAATGTTTATGGTTGCGGAGAAAATGGAACAGCAGTTCTCTGCAGTTGGGGAAGCAAAGGTAACTTCACTTTTGAAGTTGATTTGGATAGTCCTACAATAGCGATGAATTATGGAAATGGAACTCTTCCTTACAGGGAAAATGTTTATAATCATACACTAAACTTCACAGCTTCAGATTCACACTTAAGCAAATGCTGGATAGGTTATAATTCTGTAAATGTGAGTGTTGATTGTTCAAGTGGAGCAGTATCAAATCATAATTTCACACTTGCAGGAAATACCTATGAAGCAACTATTTATGCAAATGACACATTAGGGCATCTTACATCATTTATAACAAATTGGAGTTACAGGTTGTATCTGACTTCAAGAGCATACAAAAGTCAAGTAGTTGAAGGTTCATCAACTTCCTTATCTGCTAATTTCACTACAAATGGATCTTCCATAACAACAGCAGTTCTTAATTACAATGGAACTAATTATCTGGCTTCAGTATACAGTCTTGGAAATAATAATTTCACAGTAGAAAGAACAATTTCCACTCCTGTTGTTACAAGTGATACAAACATTCCATTTTATTGGAACATAACACAGGGAAGTCTGGAATATTCAATTCCAATAAAAAATCAAACTGTTCAGAACTTTGGAGTTGGTAATTGTTCAGATGGATTGAATAATTTTACTCTCTATAACTTTACGATTGTTGATGAAGAACCGCAGACAAAACTTGTTCCTGGAATAAATATAACAGCAAGAATAGAATTATCCATTTATCCTTATGGTTCTTCAACATCTATTACAGAATTTAACTATTTATATAATGAAATAAATCCTTTTGCAGTTTGCATAAGCAACTTGTCTGGAAGTGAACAGTTCCACAGTTATGTCTTGGTTGAATATTCTGCGAATGGTTATGCAGATGAATTTTATTATATACAAAACCAGACGATTAGTTCTTCAAACCTTTATCAAAATATAACTCTTTATGATTTGAACAGTTCTGATTCACAGGTGTTTAAATTAATAATGAAAGATTCTTCTTTCTTGGCAATTTCAAATGCTCTTATTGAAATTCACAGAAAATACATTGATGAAGGTTTGTATAAAATAGTTGAAATACCGAAGACAGATGCGAATGGGGAAACTCTTGGGCATCTTGTTGTCAATGATGTTATTTACAAGTTTGTAATCAAAAAATATGGAAAAACTATCGCTACATTTACAGATGTCAGAGCTGTCTGCCAAACTCCTTTAGTGGAAGATTGCACAATCAATTTTAACGACTTTGCATCTGGTATTATTGTTCCTGATTATGAAGAACAGGAAGATTTCAATTTTACTTTAGGATATAACAAGACTTCAAGAATAATATCAAGCCAGTTTGTAGTTCCAAGTGGAGAGGTGTCAACAATAAAACTTACTGTCATAAAATCTGATGCACTTGGGGAAGAAGTGTGCACAGATTCCTTGACATCAAGTTCAGGAACATTGGATTGTTTGGTTCCAATTAATTTTGGAAATGCTACTGTAAATGCGAAGTTATACAAAGATGGAAATTTACAGGCACAGGGAAGTGTAAGATTGGATGAAAAACCTTCTGATATTTATGGAAGTGTTCTTGTTATCCTGGCATTGTTTATCATGCTGACATTGTTAGGAGCAGGAATGAGTGATAATCCTGTTTTTACTATAATATTTTTAATGGTTGGAGTGATATTTTTAGTTGCCTTGAATTTGATAGGAAATAATGGATTCATAGGAGCAACTGCAACTATATTGTTTTTAGTCGTAGCCATTATAATAGTGATTATAAAAGCAGGGAGGAGAAGCTAATGGGACAGATTCAACTTATAGTTAGTTTAATCATGATTGGATTGTTTACATTTGCAATAGTTGGATTTGCAATGTACTTCGCTGTTGACAATGATGCAAGTATTAGTGTTGCAGATGACCCAGAAATGTCAAGTCTTTATACTTCAACAGAACAAGATGTAAATGATTTCTCCTCTGATTCAGAAAGCCAGTATCAGTCAATAATAGAAACAACATTAGAACCAGGTTCAGATGCTCCCCAGAGTGTTGGTCCATTTGCAGTAACTCCAATAAATGCGATAGGAGTTGTAAAGAACATTCTGCAGACAGGATATATAAAGATATTTGGAACAGGTTCAGGATTTGGGATTTTCCTCACATCTTTAATGGCAATCATTACTTTTATGCTGGGATTATTCTTATATAAAACTTTAAGGGGGTTGCCTGACTAAAATGCCTAACTTATACGAACTTCCAAATGCAACAACTCTTGATGGCATATTGGTTCAAACAGAAAGTTCCCTCCCTGCATTTACTCCCCTGATACTTTTGTTTGTCTTTTTTGTTGTCTTTTTGGGAGGAATTGCAAGACAAAAGGCAAAAACAGGAACAGCAGATTATCCAACCTGGAGTGTTGTAGCTTCCCTTTCAACTTTTATGATTGCCTTAATATTATCAATCAAAGATGGATTGATTCATCTTGACTGGTTGATTATAGTCGTAACTATAACCATATTTTCAGGAGTTTGGTTATTTTTAGACAGGAGACAATCGGAAGTATGAAATTGAAAGGAGGTAAAAATGAAGAGAACAGTTGAATTTTATAATAGAAAAGAACAAGCAGAAAAAGCTTTGAAAAAATATGGAAAAGGTTATGTTGTAAGGCAGCATCCAAAATGGAAAACTTGGGATGTTGCTAAAGTAATAAGAAAAAAACCTAAACAAAATAGTCTTTTTGGAAAGAAAGGATTATTTTAGGTAACAATGTTACACAGACACACATCCTTAATAACCCCATTTTCGTTTATTTTAATATCCTTTTCTATACAAGTGAAAGGAGGTAAAACGAAGATGCAAAAAAGATTCATCGCACCGATGAATAAAAAGGGGCAAAGTGGAGGGTTAGTAACAGGTCTTGTTTTTGGAATAGCTTCTCTTGTTATCGGAGTAATCATCGCATTTGTTTTGATTACAACCATTACAGGAGCAGGATTATTAACTTCTGGAACTGCAGAAGATAATGCTGTTGATGCTTTATCAGGAAACTTCTCTAAAGGAGTTGATAGTGTAGCAGGTAAACTTCCAACAATCTTGTTAGTTGCTGCCATTGTCTTAATTATAGGTGTTCTTGCTGTTCTTGTAGGAGTTTGGCAAAGAATGAGAATGGGCGGAGGACAGTTGTAAATCTTCTTATTAAACAATGAGAAATTTATTGAAGAATAAGAAGGGGCAAAGTGGGGGATTGGTTACAGGTCTTGTGTTTGGAATAGCTTCTCTTATAATAGGAGTTATCATAGCATTTGTTTTGATTTCAACTATAACAAGTTCCGATTTAATTCCTGCTGGAAGTAATGCAGAATTAAATGCTACTGCAAACTTGAAGGCTAATTTCACACATGGAATAAGTTCCATAGCTACGAAGATTCCAACAATCTTGTTAGTTGCTGCCATTGTCTTAATTATAGGTGTTCTTGCTGTTCTTGTAGGAGTTTGGCAAAGAATGAGAATGGGCGGAGGACAGTTGTAAATCTTCTTTGAGAAGATGGACAAAAAAGGACAATCAGGAGGATTAGTAACAGGTTTAGTATTTGGAATAGTAAGTCTTGTAATAGGAGTTATAATTGCATTTGTTTTGGTTTCAACTTTAACAGGTTCAAATTTACTTCCACAAGATTCTATAACTGTATTAAATGAACAGTATGGTTATGCAAATAATACAGGATATACTTTTAGTGGAATGGGTTATGTTGGAGCAGAAGGTTTTACTATAACAAGTGCCTCAAACTCTTCAGCAGATACTCCAATCGTTTTGGCAAACTTTACAATTTCATCCGGAGTTGTTAAAAATGCAACCAAAATAGCATGGAGTAATGTAACATTTAATTACACTTACACAAGAGATTCAAGAGAAATACAGATTACTAATTCATTGTCAGGAAACTTCTCTGAAGGAGTAAACAACATCTCAAGCAAGATTCCAACCCTATTGTTAATTGCTGCCATCGTATTGATTATTGGCATTTTAGCCGTATTAGTCGGTGTTTGGCAAAAAATGAAGATGGGCGGAGGGAATTTATAATTTATTTTTTTGGTTCTTTATTTATTTAGAACCTCATACTCAACTGGGGCAACTTAAATGACACCCCAGTTCATAATCAAAAATGGGAATAAAGATAAAACAGAACAGGATGAAATGGAGAATAGAAATAGATAATGAAGAATGGGAATTTGAAGATAGAAAAGAAATGGAAGCTAACTTGAAGATCCTTCTTGACATGAAAGAACGAAAAGGAGACATTTCAAAGTATTAAAATGACAAAACCAAAGAAGAAGAAACGAGATAAGGAATATCCTTACAAGAAAGATAGAAAGAAAAAGGATGAAGAAGAAAATGAGATAGTGAAAGGGGGGAAGAATAGACGCGATTAGAATGAAAAGACAAAAACCAAACAAACCTCTCTTAAGTGAAGATGACATCTTAACTTATGGAAAGTTGAGAGGAATGGGTTATTCAAAAGAGGAAACTGTCAATAGGATGGTTTTGGCAAGGAATCTAAAGAAACTTGTAAATTTGAATAGAAAAGGTAAATAGTTTTTCTACTTAATTCTTATAAAGTTCCAATTTGTTCAATTATAATAAAGGAGGACTATGTTAAATCAGGATAGGTTGCAGAACCTATCCTCTTTCTGAATACCCTAAATTCTTGTTTTAAGGTGTCTGTGGGCGACTTTTTCTATTTATTGAGATATAATCCTAATTAACTTTTTATTTCTGTTGTTCTTTATTGACAAAGTTATACTTTTATTGTTTCTCTTCCTTTATCGGTTGATTGGATTTGTTTATCATTAAAGGAAATATTTTTGCTATTTTGAGAATATATAACTTGGTCCATTTAAAACCAAGAGGTAATTCTTTCAATTCTTTAAGTGTATTAACTAAAAATTCTTGAAATACATCAATGTTATCTAAAGGCATCCTATCAACCAAATCGTGACACAAAATACATAATTGAGTTTTATCTTCAGAATATTCCTTTCCTATTATATGATGATTCTCTTCTCTCTTTTTTAAAATTAAAGAATCACAAACCCAACACCTTGAATATTTTTCTTCATTTAAATCCATAGACATCTCCTAATATTTTTACCATCAACATTTTATCTTTCCTGTCAAAAACATTTGCAGAACCATAATGTTTTATGAAAGTATTCAAGTCGTGTCCTAAACGATAACAAATTTCTCCAGAATCAATTCCTAATGCTTTTAGATAGTTACCATGAGTTTTTCTAATGTTGTGCAAAGAAAACTGTTGCCAATCTTTAATTCCGATCTTTTGCAGATTTCTTCTCATCAGTTGATAGACTGCTTGTTTGGTTATTGGAAAAAGATAATCTTCATCTCCTAACTTTTTCTCGTTGATATATTTTCTCATTCTCCTTGCGAACTGTGAAGAGATTTGAAATGTTCTTGGCTTTCCAACTCTCTCTCCTTTTGCAGCTTTGATTTTTGTCACTCTTAAAGTAAGATTGTTTCTTTCCCAATCAAAGTCTTTGGGTTTAATATTAAGACCTTCTTCTATTCTTGCTCCTGTATTAATCAAACAATCATAAACAGGTTGCTTCTCTTGTTTGATTGCATCAAAGAATCTTATCCATTCTTCTGGAAAAAAATATCTACTCCTATCATCTCTGACTAAATATTTCTTGCCATCACTTTTAATTCCCATCCTTAATCCTT
>Ga0315284_10002405_pt1 | contig 26834 bp, 27 predicted proteins | sample YL17G09_16_MG_FD_203696 | JGI IMG/M metagenome (GOLD analysis project Ga0315284, IMG submission 203696) | Sediment microbial communities from Yellowstone Lake, YNP, Wyoming, USA - YL17G09_16 | ecosystem: Environmental > Aquatic > Freshwater > Lake > Sediment | place: USA: Wyoming | collected...
ACTTCGCGGCCCCGGTGCCACCGTCCGTCAATCCGACATGAGGAAGGCGCGAGCGTCCCTCCGGTGGCCCCGCGCCGCCCTCGCCACGGCCCGCGAGGTGAAGTGATGACCGATCGCCTCCCGCCCTGCGGCCACTCCAACGGCACGCATCCGTCCGGCTGCTGGTACGTCGCGGTGTGCGATGCCGTCGCGGCCGAGCGGGCGCGGATCAGGACTGCGGTGGAGATGATGCCATCCGGGGCACCGTTGGACGCCCCGTTCAACGCGCTGGTGTACCGCGCCGCCGTCCTCGCCATCATCGAGGGGAGGGAGCCATGAAGGAGATCGGTGTGCGGGTCGAGGACGAACCGGAATGGGTCGGCCCTGACCCGTTGCTCCAGATGGCCGCGAAGGGGCACCGCATGGTCCCCGCGACGGTGGTGGCCGAGGCCGTCGCAGCGGAGCGGGCGCGGATCAAGGCTGCGGTCCTGACGCTGCCGACGCTGGACCTCCCGACGGGCGAGTACGTCGCCCTTGAGAGCGTGCTGGACGAGATCGACGAGGTGACGCCATGACCCGCCGCGCCCTCGCCGCCTACTGCGGCGCCATCGTCTGCATCGCGTGGGCCGTGCTGACGGCCTGGGCCTTCATCCACGGCGGCGCCCGGGACGATCCGCCGGAGTGGGACGAATGAGCGTCACCTGGACGATCGACGACACCGACCGGGAGATCATCACGCAGGAGTACGACCGGCGCAACGAGCACGACACCGCGGTCGGAGCGCGAAACCAGCGGGGCATGGCCGCCGCCACCCCCGAGGAGATCGAGCGGTGGGGGTGGAGCGGGGTCGCCGCGGAGTACGTCTTCCACCTCTACTCCGGCCTGCCCTGGACCGGCAGGGGAGGCGGCGCGGACAACCGGCGCGACGTTGGACCCTACGAGGTCAAGTGGTCTGATTGGTATGGGATCATCCTCAAGCGCCGGCAGGTCAAGGGCGAGTTTGTCTACACCCTGGGCCTCCACGTCCTCGTCACCGGCAACGACCCGACCTTCGTCATCGAGGGTTGGTACGACGTGGCTATGTCCGACTACTTCGTGCGCCCGGTCGTGGCCGGCAACCGGGGCGCCCCGTTCCGCCAGATCGAGCGGTGGGAACTGCACGCGGTCGAGGATCGCTTCGGCTACGCCACCGTCGAGGAGCCGGACGAGCCGACCTACCCCCAACTCGCGCTCTTTGAGGAGGACGCATGACCGCTACCGCCGACATCCTATCCGCCCCCGCGAGCCACGCGGAGGTCCGGGAACTGGCCCGCCTCACGGTCGAGCACAACCGCCGGAACGGGGTCGAGGACGACGACGCCCTCCTGGCGCTCCTGCTGCTGGCCTACCAGATGGGCAAGCGTTCCCGCGACCGCATCGAGAGGGCATCGTGAGCGACTTTGAGCCGTTTGATCCCGAGAACCCGAAGGCGGCCTACGAACGCTTCATCAAGACACCGGCGCAAGGGCCGGTGTATGCGTGGCCGGGCGGAGGTATCGAGATCCCGGTCGCCCTGGTCCGGCTCCACCGCGACAAGTGCCACTCCTGCGGGAAACGCCGGGTCCTGTTCGTCCTCACCGTCTATGATGTCCCGCGGGGGTTGGCGCTGTGCGCCACCTGTGCGGGAGTCCGGCGTGACCAGCGATGAGCGGCCCGTCCTGGAGTGCATGACATCGGATGACGCCGCCGCCTGGTGGGAGGCAGATCGCCTCATCACCGGGGTCCACAACCGCGTCGGGCTCTCGCCCTGCGACGACTGCACCGCCTCCTTCGAGGCGGAGATGCGAGAACAGTCCCGGTGCCTCTTGCAACCGGCCGAAAGGCGAGCCAGAATGTCCGTGCAGCGAGGCGGAGGCGTCGGTCGCAACCCTCCGCCCCGCCCCGCTGCACCTTGAGAGGGTTGCACCATGAGTGATACCGACCGGCGCCACGTCCGGGTCTACTACTCCATCGTGGAGGACGAGCGGTTCGCCGACATCTACCACGACCCGCGCCATCTAGGGACGTGGCTCCAACTCCTCCTCGTCGCGGACGCGATGTTCCCGGCCGCCTCGCCCCTGCCCGCCTTCGTGGACCCCGACTCGGTCAAGGTCCTCGTGGAAGCGGGACTCATCGAGGAAATGCCCCACAAGCACTTCCGGGTGCATGGCCTCTCGTCCGAGCGTGATAAGCGGTCACACTCCGCGCGCAATGCGGCCGCAATGCGTTGGCATACCGACACGGGGACCGTCCGCAATGCGGAACCCATGCCTAGCAGAGCAAGAGCAGAGCAAGAGCAGAGCAAGAGCAGTAGTGCGCCCGCATCCGGGAAGAATGGGGACGATCCAGTCGCGGAGACGCTGTTCGGAGTCTACGGAGGGAACCCGAGCAAGGCGGTCATGGAGTGGGGCGATCGACTGGCGAACGAGTACGGGGCGGAGGCCGCGGCCCGTGCGATCGGGGAGGCGGCCACGACCGGCCGGGAGAAGTTGATGAGCCGGGCCGAGGGGTCGCTGAAACTCGTGTCCCGCGCCGCCGTCCGGACCGAGGAGGCCGAGGAGCGGGAGCGCCTGAGACAGAAACGCGCCGCCGTCCGCCTCCCGAAGACGCTGGCCGAGGCGGTCGCGCCCGAGAAGGTCGAGTCGATCCTGGACGACATCGCCAAGTCGCTCGGCGCCGCCCGGAAAGAGGTCCAGGCGTGACCGAGGGCGAACTCCAGGAGAACGTCGTCAAGATGGCCCACCTCCTCCGCTGGCGGGTCGCCCACTTCCGGCCGGCCCAGAACGCCGCCGGTCGCTGGAGCACCCCGGTAGCCGCGGACGGGGCCGGGTTCCCCGACCTCGTGCTCGCCCGCGATCGCGTCGTGATCTTCGCGGAACTGAAAGCCGACGGCGGTCGTCTGTCCGACGCGCAGCGCGACTGGCTCGCCGCGCTGCCTCATTCGTACCTCTGGCGGCCGGTGGACTGGCAATCCGGTGAGATAGAGTTCATCCTGCGGGGGAACGTCACGAAATCGTCACGGCCGTAGGAGAGCGACATGGCAGCCCCGAAGACCAAGGCCACCCCTCCGAAGCCAAAGGTCCCGGCCAAGACGGTCAAGACCCCGATCGTCAACAAGGCGACCGGCTTTACCACCGGCAGCAAGACCATCGCGGCGACCAAGAGCAACCCGAAGACAACCAGCACGGCGCTGTCCCAGGCCAAGAGGGTCGCCGCCGCCCGGAAGGGTCCGTTTGAGCAGGTCGGCGACTTCATCGCCAACCGGGTCGGCCAGATGACCGGCAAGATCGCGACCCCGATCAGCGGCGCCATGAAGAACAAGACTCCGGTCATCCCGTACACGCAGCGGAACGTCAAGGCCATCAAGAAGGCATCGGGGAAGTAGGGGCGACGACATGGCAACAGCGGCTCAACTCAGGGCGTTCGGCAGGCCCGACCTCGCGAAGAAGACGGAGGCCAAGGAGAAGGTCGCGGCCACCGTATCCAAGAACGTCGCCCGCATGGGCGGTGGCGAGGCAGCGGGCAACCCCAACATGCGCAAGACCGTATCCAAGAACGTCGCCCACATAGGCGGTGGCGAGGCAGCGGGCAACCCCAACATGCGCAAGACGATCGCCACGACGACCACCGCGAGCAACAGCCCGATCGGCAGGATCGTTCCGAGCGGAGGGAGCGGAGGGAGCGGAGGGATCAGGGCCATCACGCCACCGACAGTTCCCGAACTCGGGACGGTCGGCGGGCAGCCCCGGGTCGTGCCAGAGGGCTTTATTCCGAGGATGCCTCTCCCACCGCGCAATGCGGACGGCACAGAGAGAGACTTCTCCAAGCCCAACGCGTCAGCCGCGCTCGACTTCAACAAGCAGAACCCGAGAGACGATCCCAAGCCCAACCCCAACGGCAGGGTCTACCCCGGGGGATCCAAGAACTTCAACGAGGCGACCGGGAAGTACCGGAACCACGGAACGGGGCCGAACCCCAACCCCAACGCCCGCCGACACGCCAGTCCAAATGCCCGGTTCAACCGGGGCGCCTCGTCCCCCGCGGTCAAGGCGTGGGCCGAGGGCCTCCAGGCGGCGGCGCTGGCCGCCCGGACGAAGTACGAGACGGACAACCCCAAGCCGGCCTCCTCCACGATCGTCGGGTCCCACGGGAAGCGGCGGACTGGTGCTTGATGGGCCGGGTCGCACTCTCCGACCGCGTGCCTCGGCCGCGGCGGCGCTCATGGCGAGTCCCCCCCTTGCCGTGGGCGCCGCTGACGGCCGCTCTCGTTCTCGTCGTGGTCCTGGCCCCGGATCCGTTCCTGCGCGCCGTGTGTGCGGCGGTCGTGATCGCAGTAGCCTACGGGCATGGGTGGCGTGATGGCCGACGAGATGTTGCGCTCGATCTACTCGGCGGCCGACGAGACGATCGCCGCGCTCGACCGACTCCTGTCCCCGGACCGCGAGCGGGAACGGGAAGCGAGGGTGTCGCTTCGTGACGCCACCGCTCGTCTCGGTGACTCGACCGCTCCCTACCTGGACGCCCCCGCCGGCGACGAGCCGGCGAGCGGCGCACCAGCACCGGCTCCGGTCCGGCGGGCGGTGGCTCCCGAGACGCCCTATGTGGCGCTTCCGCAGCGGACGACCCACGGCGGACCGTTCGGTCCCGCGGTGAGGGCGAAACTCATCGCCGAGGCGCTGGCGAAGGGGAACGTCTGGTGACCGAGCAGGGCATCATCCTCGTTCCCCGCCGGGCCGGCTGCTGGGTCTGCGAGAAGGTGGCCGAGCCGGACAAGGTCACGGTCATGCTGTTCTCCGAGAGCGGCGCTCCGCGGCGCGGGCGGGGGGCGTTCGCCGACGCGATGACCTACGTCCGCTCGATGGGCTACCCGGTCGGGACCGATCTCCTCTACAAGCGCCTGTGCAAGCACGCCGACCACGTCGAGATCGACCGAACCGAGTCCCGCCCCGCCGCCCCGTCGAACCTGACCCGGATCGCCCCCCTGACTCCCGCCCATTGGCTCGACGTGAACCAGAGCGCGATCAATGTCGCCAACGAGGCGCTCGGTCAGATCGTGGAACGGATGCCCGATATGAAGGACCAGGATCTCGTCATGGTCGCCAAGATCGGCATTACCGCCGCCCAGAAGGTCGGGGACTGGGAGAGCCGCGGCCGCAAGATGGCCCAGATCGACTCCCTCATCCGCCTCGCCTCCGGCCTCGACGATGGCGCCCCCACGGACTGACCGTATCCCGGCCGACACGAAGGCATGGATACGGGACGGTCGAACCGACGTGGCGCTGTGGGCGGAGCGCGGCCTCGGGATCGTCCTCCACTCCGCCCAGGTCGAGTTCGCGCAGGCCGTCCTCGCGGGCACGGCGGGCTACTACCTGTTGACCTGGGCCAACCGCGCCGGCAAGACGACGGTCCTCATCGTCCTCCATATGCACCGCCTGTTCTACAAGTTGGGCATCCCCGCCCCGGTCACGGACGCGGAGGAGAAACTGTGGATGGCCGAGGAGTACCGGACCCTCCACGCCTCCCCCCTCAACGAACTGGCCGGTCGGGCGTGGCTCGCGATCGGCGACATCATCAACGGTACCAGCAAGGCCCAGCGTGATCCGGTCACGAACAAGCGTCGGCCCGCGCCGCTGGCCCAGATGTTCGCCGCGACCAAGGAGCGGACCGAGAGCAACGCCGACCGGATCTTCCTGCGCTGCCTCACCGGGGCGGTGACCGACTTCCGCTCGACCGAGGGCAAGGCCACCCGGATCGAGGGCGGGGCGTGGCGGATGATTACCTGGGACGAGTGGCCGTCCACCGAGAACACGGACGACATCCGCTACGTCCTCTACAACCGCCTGACCGCCCGCGCCGCGGACTTCGACGCCCCCATCATCCTGACCGGCACGATCACCGCCGAGACGGAGCACATCGCCAAGGAGTTCCTAGACTTCGCGGAGGACCCCGGCAACGAGGACTGGTGGGGCAACACCGCCGCGCGCTCGCTCAACCCCGGCACGACGGCCCTGTCCCTCGAACGGGCCAAGCGCAACCTCGACCAGGAGGACTACGACCGCTCGGTCCTCGGGGTGATGGGCGGGGTGAAGGGCCGGCTCCTGCCGTCGTGGCTCCTCGATCCGGTGTTCGATCCGAAGTTGCCGAACTGGCAGGCGCCCGACAAGGTGCTGGCCGCGGGATCTCCGCGCTGGACCTACCTCCACGTCTGGGACCTCGCCATCGCGGTCGCGGACAACGTGGGGATGGTCCTGCGCGTGCCGTTCGACTGGCGGTTCTCGATCGAGGACCCCCTCGTGGGGGTGTCGCTCAAGATCGTCCCCGGCTCCCGGACCCTGACCGACGACGAGATCGAGTACGCGGTCGAGGAGACGTTCCTGCCCTACGGCGGGATCATCTACGTCGATGCCACCGACGCCCACGGCAAGAGCATCTACCGGAACCTCCGCCGGAGGGGTCTGCCGGTCCACGAGTTCGACTTCAAGCAGCAGGAGGGGACGCGGGTCAGCCGCAAGGAGAAGGGCGTCCGTGCGATGCGCGCGATCTTCGGCGAAGGGATCGACCCGATCCGGGACTCCGCCGGCGAGCCTGTCCACGACCTCGACGGGATCATCGCCCACGACCTCGGCAAACGGTACGGGTCGCTGCGCCTGCCGTCCTCCTGGAGCAAGGTCAAGGACCAGTTGGCGATCCTGCGCCCTCCGCCGCTGGACGAGAAGCAGAAGAAGGACGCCGCGATGTGCGTCCTCATGGCCTGCGAGGTGGCCTGGCGCGAGCGCCGCGGACGGACCCGGACGCACACGATCCAGCAGGCCCGGTTCTTCGCCCGGCGGGTCGGCTTGCCCCCGGCTCCGCGGGCGAGTACCCTCTGAAACGACTACGCACGTCGGAAGGAAGACCGCATGGGCGCAACGCACATCGTCGGCTTCGGCGGCAATCTCGCAGAAGTCTCCACCTACGGCGCGTTGCTCGGCCGGCCGCGCCCGATGACCAGCCTCGGGGCCATCCGCCCCGGTGGGTCGGAAGCGATCGTCGGCAACTCGATCGCCAACCCCACCGTCGTCACCATGCTGGCCCCGCACGGCCTGACGACCGGCGACCGGATATTCTTCACGGCCAGCGCCGTGTCCAGTCCGCTCCTGACGGCGACGCCCCAGCAGGTCGTCACCGTCATCACCGACAAGACCTTCTCCGTCCCGGTCAACGTCACCGTGGCGGGCACGTCGGGTGGCTACGACTACTCGATCCTCACCATCCCGGCGACGGCCGTGGGCGTTCCGGCGACGGTCAACGTGGGGCGCGCTCACGGCCTGCGGGTCGGCGACACCGTGACGATCGTTGCGTCCGGTTCGACCCCATCCTGCGACGGCGCGCAGATCGTGACCGCCGTTCCCACGGCCACCTCGTTCGTCATCGGCGCGATCACGAACATCACCGCTCCCGGCTCCGCGACAGCCGCTCACTACTCCAAGACGACGTTCTACTCGGACGTTCTCGACCGCGGAGCGGCCTGTTCCGGCGGCGCGCTCGTCGTCACCTCGCTCATCGGGACCAGTCCGCCCACCGTCACCTGCAACATCGAGGGCAGCGTGGACGGGGTCGCCTGGTTCAACATCCCCTACGCCCTCGTGGCGACCCCGCGGACGTTCGTGGTCACCGCCCTCACGGCGATCACCACCTCCGTCACCTCCACCTATCTCCTCCAGGAACTCGTCTACTGGCGCTACCTGCGGCTCAAGCAGGCATCCTCCACGAACATCATCCTGACCCTGACCGCCTCCTACATCGAGGGCTAGGCCGGGCGGATACCCGAGGTACGGCCGATGGCCCTCTCCGCTGAGGAGCAATCCAGACTCAACTCCCGGATCGAGGCGCTGCGGACGGTCTGGGCCGGATATCAAGCGAGTCTCCGCACACGCCATGCCGCGTACCTGCGCGCCTTCTCGCCCGGCTTCGAGAGCAAGATCCTCGAACACGACCAGTGGACGGACGCCTTCCGGCCCGAGGACGAGGGGCACACCCGCTCGTCGTACAACATCGTGCGGAGCGCGGTCGAACTCTGGACGAGCCTCGAAGCATCGGACTTCCCCAACCCGCGCTGGGTCGAGGGGTTCATCCCCGTCCCGGCGCCGTCCCTCGATGAGTCGATCAACGTCCGTCGCCAGCAGGGCTACCGTGCCAGCAAGGCGGTCGAGCAGCACCTCGCGACGGTCCGGGAGCAGGTTCTCATGCGCCAGGTCCGGCGCAGCAAACTCCCCCGCCATATGTACCGCCTGACCCTCAAGAAGAACATCTACGGGCAGTCGTGGCTACGCTCGGTGCCCGACCTCGAACGGCAGACCTTCACCAACACGACGACCATCGACCCCTCCACGGTGTTCCCGGTCTGGGGAACCTACGGGGACGCTCGATCGCTCGACGCGGTCCTCGTGGCGACCCGCCGCTCCGCTGCCTCGGCGAACTCGCAGTACCCAGGCTCCGTCCTCCTCGAAAACGACGGGATCACCGCCTCGGAGAACTACTACTATCAGCCGACCCAGGACTATCGGACCGACCGCGATCGCTCCTACGTCTGGGTTGAGGACTACTGGATGCTCGACCCGGAGCGCGAGACGGAGACGGGGGAGATCGAGGAGTCGCGGGTCCTCAACGCCGTCCGCGTGAACGGCAAGATCGTTCATTCCGCGGAGTACCCCGGCTGGCGCACGGTGCCCTACTTCGTCCTCGCCCACGAGGACGAGCGCGACAACGCCAACTTCGGGGACGTGGCGACGATGATGCCGTTCCAGGACGGCATGAACCGGATGCTCTCCCAGCAGCAGGACGTGATCTTCGGCGAGAGCCGCCCCCGCTTCAAGTTCCGCGGCGACGCCGACCGGGTCGTCCAGATGGACGCCGGCCAGATCATCTCGCTCGATCCCGACGAGGATCTTGAACAGATCCAGGTCGTCCTCAACACGTTCCCGACCCAGCAGCACGGCCAGCAACTCCTCCAACTCATGCAGCGGGCAACGGGTCTGCCGGCGGTCGTGTGGGGCGAGATCCAGGCGGCCCAGAACTCCGGGCGGGCGCTCTCAACGGCGTGGCGTGCGACCGCCTCGCGGATGGTCCCGCGCATCCACGCCGCCTCGGAGATGCTCGACGCACTCATGGGGTTCTGGCTCGATTGCATGGAGTTGTACGAATGGGACTCCGCCCCGGCGTTGTACGGCGGAAACCGCGACTTCGAGTGGGATTTCCCCAACAAGGAGCCGCGCGACTTCCTCGAAGTGACGACGAACGCCCTCAACCGCCTCAACGGCGGGATGTGGAGCCTCAAGACAGCGATGGAGTCGGCCGGCGAGACATCCCCGGACGAGGAGATCCAGGCCGTCCGGGCTGACTACATGGACGCCGTCCTGCACCCGGAGAAGGCCCAGTCCTACATCCTCCTCCAGCGCCTCCAGCAGCAAATCCAGATCGAGGCGGCCCAGGCGGGCATCCAGCAGTCGGCCATGTTGCAGCAACTCTCGCAGTCCGCTCCCTCGGCCGCGCCCTCGGCGGGCCAACCACCCGAGCAGGCCGCAGCGGCAGAGCAGGCCCGCACCCAGGCTGCCCAACAGGCGGCTCCCACGGGTCCTCCGGGCGCCCCCGCCCCCGCGACGCAGACGGGCCAGTCGGCCAACCAGACCAAGTTCAGTTCACTCGTGCAGGACGGTGGAGCGGCCATGAACCGCATCGTCACGCAAGGCACGATCCCCGGTGGCTAGGAGCGGGTCGTTCGGGACCTCGGTAAACCCGTTCGGCACGGGCACGTTCTCCGACCTGTCCGTCTACAACATCACGCCCATGCCGCAGGCGACGCAGCCGACGCCGCAGGCGATCTACCAGCAGCAGCCGGTCCAGAACTGGTATACGCCCGCCCCGCCCCCGGTGTCGCCGACCGTGGCCCCCGAGCCGCGCGTCCTGCCGCACCCCGTCATCCCCCAGCCGACCCTCCCGTGGATCTACCTGAACCCGGACACAACGCAGGCCCGCGAGGAGATCCGCGCCCGCGCCATCGCCGCCGGCAAGCACCCGACAACCGCACAGATCAACGCGACCTACGCCGCGAACAAGGCCCGCCTCCTCGCCGAGTTGGGCGTCTGAGATGGCACGATCCGGCTCCTTTGGGACTTCGGTCAACCCGTTTGGGACGGGCACGTTCGGCGGCCTCGCCCAGTACGACATCGGGGAGAACGTCAAGGACCTCACGGCCTACTCGCTGGAGGTGGCCTGGGGCAACGGGACGATCAGCGACGCCCAGTACCAGGCGTCCCTCGCGTCCCTGGCGGCCGCCTCTGCGGCGGGCACGATGAACGCGATCGAGACGCAGAACAAACTCGATGACGTGAACTACCGGATCGGGCGCAGCGTGGCCGAGGCCGCTGGACTCGATGCGCTCATCGCCTTCGACCAGCAAACGCTCGCGGGGATGGACCCGAACAACCTGCGCTACCGGAGCATCTACGACTCGCTCAATACCGAGATGGCGAACCGCCGGTCCCGCGACTACGGAGTGGTCGTGGACGCCTACAACCGTGGCGAGACTTCGACCGAGTCGCTGCTGGCGTGGGTCGAGAACACCCGTGCCTCCCTGCCGGCCGACGCCCCGGACGCGGACAACTGGACCAGCGTCCACACGAGCCTCGTGGAACGGGTGGTATCCGAGAAGGACGCCCAGGTCTACCAGGACTACCAGGACCGGAAGATGTTGCCGGCCGACTTCCTGGCCTACCTGACCGGACGCCGGGACGCCTACTCGCCGGACTCGCCGAAGTGGGACGAGGCCAACCGCCGCTTGCAGGATGCCCAGAAGAACGTCAAGGACACCGCCCTCGCGGTCCGCGACCAGGACGTGTTCAACCGCTACGCCGAAGGCAAGATCAGCGACAAAACCTACCTCGTCTACATCAACAAGCGCATCGCCGCGATGGACCCCACCGACCCCGCCCTGTCGGAGTGGAAGCACAAACTTACGATCGCGGCCCACTCGCTCGCCGAGGACGACCTGCGCCACAAGGTTGCCACCGCGACCACAGCCGCGGCTGACGCGGCCGCTCGCAAGAACCTGCGTGACTTCTACGTCGCCTACTCGAAGACGCTCAACCCCGGCTCGGCCGAATACCGGCAGACCGAGGAGCAGATCCTCTCGCTCAAACCGAAGGTCGTGACGGGTGGAGGCGGGGGGGGCAAGGGCACGGGCGCGGGCACGGGCGCGGGCACGGGCGCGGGCAAGGGCGAGGTCGTCAAGGGCGGCCCGGAGGTCCCGAAGATCATCCCCACGACCGGGAGTTTCGACCACGCCCTCACCCTCCTGACCCCGAACGCCGGGGCACCGAAGAAGGATCAGGCCATCGCGGTCGAGGTCCTGGCCCTCAACCTCGCCAACGCCAAGAACGCCAAGAACGACAAGGTGTGGCTCTACCAGGATCCCCGCTACCCCGGCCAGATGGTCGCCGAGCGCGACGCGAACGGAGTCCTCGTCAAGCGCGACGCAAAGGGCAACCTCGACCCCAAGGGCAAGCAGCAATACGTCCCCGGCTCGTCCTACCGACTCACCTCGTCGGACGAGATCGCCGCGATGCAGGTGGCGACCGCCAACTACTCCTACGGGCTCGCCGCCATTGCGCTCCGGGGAGGGGTTGTCGGAGGCAAGGTCGTCAAGGGCGGCAACGTCAAGGCGTTCTGGGATGCGATCGACGACGCGAACGACGCGATGGACTCGGCCCGCACGACCCAGGCCCATGCGTTCCAGGCGAACATCACGGTCGAACTCAAGGCGATCGACCAGAGCATCGAGTCGGCCACGAAACTCAACGACAACGCGCTGGTCGTGAACCTCCTCTTTGCGAAGCGCGACATCATGCGGGGCGCCCGCACCGACTCATCCCTCGATCTCGAACAGAAGAAGGCGTGGGACGAGAAGATCGTTGACCTGGAGAACGACCCGCGCTTCCCGACCGTGCAGACCGACTTCGACGGAGAGGAGGTCCTCGGCCCCGGCGGGTTCAAGATCCAGAACGGCGGCGCGATCAACATGGTCGCCAGTCCCAAGAACCCAGACGGGTCGCTCGTGCTCGGCCAGGCCGTGCTCAACGAGGGATGGCACTTCGTCCTCGATGACAACAAGGGCAAGGCTGCCGCCGGCCTCGTCAACGAGTACGACATGGGCATCGCTCCGGGGGAGTGGGGGGCCAACTTCGTCACCGTCCAGAGCGGCATCTACGGGGTCCGCCGGACCGGTGATGTCAGGGTGCAGCAGGCATCCTCCGTCTTGATGAAGGTCACGTTCAAGGACGGCACCTCCGAGTTGGTCCCCTTCGGCAAGAACGCGGACTGGATCACCTACAAGGACGAATACGGGAACCGCGTGAGTGGCTACTCCGTGGACGGCCGCCAGTCGTGGATCATGGTGCCCGATGGCATCTACCCCACCCCAATCCTCGAACTCGAAGGCAGGCTCACCAAGAAGGTGAAGCCGGACGGGTCGTACACGATTTCCGACGACCAGGGGCAGGTGTGGTACACCCGCTCCGCTTCGGGAGCGGACGGATCTCCCGGTGTCTGGGGGGTCGGCGAAGGGTTTGCGGCCCTGTCTGCCGCCGCCGGATCTGTCGGGGCGATCGCCTGGTTCGGCCAGATAGCCGCCCAGAACAACGGGGACATCTCGGCCGGCGTGGGCGCTCCGGGGCAATACTTCCGGCTCGTGCGAGACGAGGGCGCCGGACTCAACCTCGTCCCGCGCGAGATCCTGTACGCCGAGGCCACCGCCAGCCAGGTCATCGACACGGCCCGCCGGACGGTTGCCCGTGGGTCGGCCGCAGGGGCGACGCTCGCGGAGGAGAGCGCCGCGGTCCGGGCGCGCGGCCTCATCCCGCCGCCTGTCCCGTTGACGGGGTCCGACTACGTCCGCCAGAAGCGCGCCGACGCCGCGGCAGTCGCTCGCTCCGCGACTGCCGCGACCGCACGCCTGCGCCTCGGGGACACGCTCGCCGACGAGGTGAACGACATCGAGGCCCGCAAGTCGCCGGGCGCCGAATGGCGGGCGGTCGGTGCGGTTGCGACCGCGCTGTCTGCCGCCGCCGCCCCCGGCCTGTCGGGTATCGTCGCGCTCGGCAGCGCGATTGTGAACGCCGTCTCCCCGCCCCACGAACTTCCGCAGCAGTACGTCCCTCCGTCGTCGCTGACTCCGCCGCAGCAGTACGTCCCTCCGTCGTCGCTGACTCCGCCGCAGCAGTACGTCCCGCCGTCGTCGCTCTACGCGCCGATCCCGACCCCGACCCTCAGGCCTCCGCCCGTTCCGGTCTACGCCGGCCCGCTCGGGCGCACGCCGGCGCCCAAGCCGGCGCCCAAGCCGGTCCCGGTTTACACCGGCCCGCTCGGGCGCACGCCGGCGCCCAAGACGGCGCCCAAGACGGCGCCGGTCACGGTTTACACCGGCCCACTCGGGCGCTGACATGGCGTGGCAGGACGACATCGCCGCGTTCGGGGGGTCTTCGACCCCCTATTCCGCTCCGCGACAGAGGTCGTTCGGTAGCAGCCGTTCGTTCGCCTCGTCCAACTGGATGAGTTCGTTCGCCTCGTCCTCCTGGGGCGGATCGCTCACCGCGGCCAAGCCGAAGAAACCCGGCTACACCCCGGCGGCGTTCCCGGAGTCCGTGGGCATCCCCGTGCCGTGGTCCTCGAACACCTCCAAGGCGTTCGCGCCGCCGGGCGACACGACCGGCGACTGGGGAGCATCCCTGGGCGCGTCGATGGACAATGCCATCTGGAACAACGGCTACCTCAACCTCGCCAACATGATCCCGTGGGCGGAGGAGCGGACCTTCGTCGCCGCGAAGGCGCTGGCTGACTCCGTGATCGGCGAGGGCAACCCCGTCTCGTCCGTGATCGACGGGTTCGGGACGGTGGTGCGGGCCGTCTCCGAACCGATCGCCGCCGCGATCGAGTGGCTCCCGAACACGATCCGCGACGCGCAACTCAACTCCCGCGCCTCGATCTACCGGGCGCTCGTCACGGGCGAGAGCGTGCCCTTGCTCGACACGCTGTTCAACGCCCTCGTGGGCGTGTCTGCCCTCAACGTGATGAACCTGCCCGCGGTGCTCGACCGCTACCGGAGTCCGCTCGGAGTGGCGGCGATGGGCGGCCTGGTGGGGATAATGACCCCGGTCGAGCGCACGATGATGGCCGAGTTGATGGACATTCCAGACTCCGTCAAGACGGCGATCAAGAACAACCCGCGGGGCGACATCACGAAGTACCTCGACGCCGCCCCCGAGGGCCGGGCGTTCTCCTACATCGACGGCATCCCTGGGATGTATACCAACCTCGCCAACATGGGCGGCTACTACGGCCTGGAGATGATCGCGACCGGCGGTGTGGTCGGCCTCGTCCGCGCAGCGTCGGGCGGTGTCGCGGCCGGGGCCAATGTGTTCGGCTACCTCGGCAGAGCGTCAACTGCGTCCAACCTGTACGGGATGGCGGCCAAGGGCGCATCGGGGATGGCGAAGGCCCAGCGCATCCTCCTCGCGTCGGGGATCACCTACTTCGGGGCGTCCACCCTGACCGACGTGGTCCTGCGGACGATGGGCAACGAGAAGGGCGTGGCCTGGCTCGACCAGTTCAACCGGACGACCCTGATCTCCGACTCGCTGGCGGTACAACTCGTGTCCTCGTTCTCGGTCAACCCGATCGCCGCGCAGAAGATGGCCCTCAAAGGGCAGTTGAAGGTCCTCGGCTCGCCGCTCATCGTTCTGGACAAGGCCACCGGCGGCAAGTTGCTGCGGATCTACGACCACGAGGACGTGGTCCTCGGCGTGCTCGGCAAGATGTACGGCACCACCGCGCTCCGGGCGGCGGAGATGATCGGCCCCAACCGGACCTACCCGACGATCGGACACGCCTTCGACCAGGTGATGTCGCTCGCGGCCGACTCGTTCATCCAGAAACTCCCCGATGTCGCCAAGAACGTCATCAACGCCATGCCGCGGTCCATGCGGACGAGGGTCTTGTTCTCCCGCTACGCCAACCAGATCCTCCGCGAAGTGGACGAACCCTCCGGTCTGGTCGCCCGGTTCCGCCGGGATACCTCGTACCACGACTTCTACGGGGAGTTCGACCCCGGCATCGCGGCGGTCGTCACCCGCGACTACGCCGAGGCCGCCCTCAAGTTGGGCAAGGCGCAGGAGAAGTTTGACGCCGTGCCCGGATACGCCGAGTACCTGAACCCCGAGGGGCAGGGGATCGTGGCCGAGACGATCGAGGGGTTCTTCACAAACGGCCGCCAGGCCACGTTGAGCGACCTCAATATGCTCACCGCGAAGCACCCTTCGATGAGAGGCCTGGTCCACGACCTCGTGGCGCAGGGCGCCAACGGCAAGGCGTTCGTCAAGCCGGGCGACATCGTCCCGCGCGAGGTCTTCGACACGGCGCTCGCGCGGGCGACCGAGGCGTACAGTCTGGCCGAGGCCGCGGGTGGAACCGCTCTGCGGACGGCAGCCGGGGTGGCTCCGATCCTGCGCCCCAAGGCCCACGTCTCCGAGTGGGCGGAGGCGCTCGAAACGACCCAGGAGACGGTCGAGGTGCTGCGCCTGTCGCCGTTCGCCAAGCGCACCGCGGCCCAGGACTCCCTCGTGTACGACCTCCTGCGCTCGAAGAACCTCGCCACCGAGGCCGAACTCGCGTCGGGCAAGGCCGACGACCTGTGGGCCACGGCGAACGACTGGATGACGGACAAGACCGCCCCGTGGGTCAAGCGTGGCGAGGATGTCGCGGCGCTGGAGGCAGAGATCGGCGTCGTCCTCGATCGCGTGGCGCAACTGACCCGCAGCGGCGGGGACGTGAGCGCGGCCAAGAGGGAGGCGGGCGAACTCCAGGCGCTTCTCGCCGAGGTGCGCGACCCGCAGCAGCCGTTCGCTGCCACCATGCGCTACGCCGAGCGCGCAGAGACGGCGGAGGTGACCAAGGCCCGCCGCATGATCGACGCGGCCACCCGCGTCGAGACGATCCGCCTTGTCCGCGAGGCCATCGCCCCCGCCCAGCAGGGCGAGGTCAACAGCGTCCTCCACTCCGTCGAGCAGGCCGCGGACGGATCGTGGGTCTGGATCGCCGACGCGCGCGCGGTGTGGACTACGCTCTCGGAGGCCGCCGTCTCCATGTTCCCCTCCTGGCGCTGGCGGTCGGTCGTGTCGCGGCAGCAGCGGCGCGGCGGCGGAACCTTCATGCGGGCCTCGGCCGGACGACAGGAGCAGGCGTACCAGCAGACTCCGGCGGTCTACCAGTTGGGCCAGGTGATCGACTCGCCCGGTTTCCTTCGCCATCTCCGCAGCGAGGACCCCAACAAGGTGATCCGCGTTGCCGAGGGGTACACGGAGGCCGGACTTCGGCCTGCCAGCGAGGTGACCTTCGGCCAGGTCGCGGACATGATCGCGGCGAGGAAGCGCGATCTCCCACCCGTGACCGAGATCAGCCAGGGGATGATCGAGGCGATGGGGGCCGGCGATCGAGCGGGGTTCATCGCGAAGGTTGGCGCGCTCCGGGGGATCTACGACGACGCACTCGCGGGGACGACCGAATACAACCTCGGGCGCACCAAGAACATCAAGGTTCTCCCGTGGGCCGTGGACTACGCCGCAACCCACGGCAAGATCGCCAGCATCTACACCGACCCCGGCGTCGATGTCATCTACGGCAACGCCCTCAACGACCTCCAGACGGCGCTCGACACCGCCAGGGCAGGAGTGCGAACGGTTGTGGAGGGCAACCCGCAACTTCTCGCGCAGGCCCGCGAGGCGGCGGTCATCAAGGGGCAGACTGTTCGCGAGTTCCTCGACAACCCGGCCAACGACGCGGCGATCCGCACCCTCCTCCCGGCCAAGATGCCGCCCCGCTACGTCCCCGGCAAGCCGGTGGCGGAGACGCCGCTGGACAAGATCATCCTCGCGAAAGACCACGCGGGACTCGTGGACAGCAAGATCGACCTTGAGAAGATCCGCTCGACGCCGGCCGCACCGATACGGGACGTGCCGCTCGCCGCGGCCAACGCCCTCGCCGCGGCCCCGCGCCTCTCGCGCACGCTGGAATCCGACCTGAACGCCGCCGGCATCCGCTGGCAGGCGCTCATCCCCGAGGCGCTGTGGGAGAAGTCGGTCGGTGGCGCGGACGCACTCGCGGCGATCCTCACCGGGAACCTCGCCAATCGCCCGCGGACGATCATGGGCCTCCTCGATGCGGTCAAGCAGATCGAGAACGGCAACGCCGCGAACATGGGCATGGGCGCCCAACTTACGGCGGAGGCGCAGGATCTCGCCCGGCGGGTCGTCAACGGGATGATCGGCGATGTCCGCAGGGCGGGCACCGAGATCGGGGTCGTCGGCAAGGGCGGGATGCTCAACCCGTACACGATGACCGCCGATGGCGCCGAGTTGCTGGGGGACCTCTACAAGCAGGAGTTGGCGGCCGGCAACCTCGTGATCTTCCGCGACAAGATGGGCCTCCAGTACGGCCTCAAGGCCCGCCGTGCGGGTACGGTCAACCCCCTCACCGGGCAGATCGAGGGGTCGGCCGTCGCGATAGACATGAACTCCGTGCCGGGGCTCGCGGAGGAGTTGCTCGTCGGCCGCTTCCAGCCGTGGCAGGAGCGGGTCGGGGCCGCGCGGGTCAACCAGGTCTTCGGGCGCCTGTTCCACCTCAACAACCAGCAGGTCATGTTCGAGGCGCGCGGGCGGTTCGAGACGCAGTTGGCGAAGTACGGCATCCCGGCCAAGGCGGCCGAGGCGGTCTGGAACGCCTGGCGAACCTACGCCAAGGAGTCGCGCGGAGAGGCGTGGCGCCTGCGCGGCGGCAGACTGGTCAAGGAACCGGCCTCGTCCGCGCTCTACGCCACCGAGAAGAACATCCCCAACTCCAAACTCGAAACCGTCGCCCGCGAGGCGCTGGAGTTCTTCTACCGGAACAAGGGTGGCATCCCCCCCAGTCTCGACGCGGTCCGACTGGCCGAGGAGATGAGGATTGCCGGCAGTTTCACCCGGCGCCTGGCGAAGAAGGTTCCCGTGATGGGCGACTTCCTCGCCGACATCTACGGCACCTTCGCCCACAACGAGTGGGCCACGACCAACTACTTCCTGTTCCGCTTCAAGTTGGACGTTCGGTTCCACGCCCAGAACAAGGTCGAGGGGTCTGCGCTCTACTACGGGCGGGCGGGCCTCAAGATCCCTGAGATCGACGAGGGGATGTTCGGGATGAACCGGAAGATCGCCTCCACGGTGGACGACCTGGACACGATGAGCAACACCGGCTACCCGTTCGCCGTCACCCGCGAGGAGTGGATCTACCGGACGCTCCTGGCGGAACAGCCGGACGCCCTGCGCGGGCTCGTGTCGGCCGACCCGGCGATATTCCGCAAGGCGCTCGCGGAGATCGCCGAGCGCGACCCCGAGTTGTCCGTGACGATCGCCCACATGGGCCACACCCCCGACCAGTACCTTCGGGTCATGGACGCCTACTACGGCAAGTTGATGCGCTCGGCCGACCCGGAGGCGCTGATCGCGAAGGAGTTGGCGAACGAACTCATCGACTCCCCGCAGTTGGCCGAGGTCTACTCGCGCATCTACGACCGGAACGTCGCGTTGCTGGACGACATCCGCTCGATGATGTACGGCAACCCCAACCGCGGCCAACTCGAACGCACCTTCAACTCGTTCCTCCTGTTCTGGCCGCTGTCGTACCAGATCAAGGCGACCAAGTGGCTCCTGAACATCATGTACGGCAAGATCGGGGGCATCCAGACCGGCGGCCTCGGCGCCTACGCGATCGACCAGGTGCAGGCGCTCCACGAGCGCAAACTGGTCGAGGACCCGGAGTACGCCAAGTTCTTCGAGGACTACCCGACCCTCGTGTTCGCGGCCCAGATGCTCATTCCGATGAGTCCCGCGAGCATGAGCGTGGGCCTCTCCCCGCTCCTCCGCAACATCTTCTTCCCCGACACGGCCAAGAGCGTGTTCGCGATCGGCCCGATCTACACGATCACCCGGTTCGTCCCCGGCATCGCCGGCGACATCTACCCGGCCGTGAAGGACATCCCGGTCGTCGGCAATGTCGCGGAACTCGGCTACAAGGTCACGACCGGCTGGCAGCCTCCGAAGGAGAAGGAGGCGGTCACCTACACGCCCTCGTACTGACTTCCCCCCACCCCGCGCGGGGTGTAGGCTTCCGGGCAGGTCTGCGCCTACCGGGCAGACAGCACGAGGTTGTAGGGCATGGCGACAACGGAACCGATGGCCCCGCTCCCGGAAACTGCGCCGGACCCCTCCGTGGGCAACCCGCCAGCAGCGACTCCGGTCCCGGCCGAGGTCACCCCACCGTCTCCGGCACCGTCGGTTGACTGGGAGAGCCGCTATAAGGCTCAACAGGCAGAACTCACGCGACAGCAGATGGCGCGGGCGGCCGCCGAACGAGAGCGCGATGCGCTCAAGATGCGGCAGTCCGAACCAGAGGACGAGGACGAGGCACCCACCGCGGCGCGACCCGCCCGGAGGACCCCGGACCGAGACTCGGAGTGGCAGAGGCGCGCCCTGGAGGCGGAGTGGCAGATCGCTCGCTCCGTCCACGGCGAGGATGTCATCGCGGCCTACGGAACCGCGTCTGAACTCCTCAAATCCGCGTCCACTCCCGCTGACTACGTCAATGCCTTCGAGGCGTACCACCTGGCACGCAGTAGGGGCATGACGCATCAGGAGGCCGTAGCCGAGGCTACGCCGCCCGCCCCTGTCGTCGTGGACTCCAACCGCACGGACGCCCCGCACCCCTCCGAAGTCGATGAGAAACTTCGGGAGGCCGCGGAGAAGAAGGACCTGGCTGGCTGGATCTCGGCTCGGCTGCGATCCGCTGGACAGGGATAGCCGGAAGCGACCTCCCGCCTAGCGGGAGAACCCAATGGCAATCGTCACCACGACGCGGTACAGCAACACCGACACCGCGAACATCGCGATCGACATGAGCGACACGCTCTACATGATCTCGCCGTTCGACGTGCCGCTCCTCCAGTTGATCGGTAAGTCGTCCCTCTCCACGCCCTGTACGGCGATCAAGCACGAGTGGCTGGAGGATGAACTCCGCGGACTCGACTCGGTCGTCGTGACGATCGGCGAGTTGGCGTCGGGCGACGTGGCCCTGTCCACCACGACCTGTACCGCCAGCGGCGGCCTCAAGTTCCGCATCGGCGATGTCGTGGAGGTCACTTCGGCGGCCGGCGTCGAACTCATCCGCCTCACGAGCGGCATGAGCACCGACACCTTCGTCGTCGCCAACCAGTCCGGCGGCGGCCGCGGCTACGCCGCCACCACGCCGCTGTCCCACACGGGCCTGCCGACCCTCCGCATCATCGGCAACGTGAACCTCCAGGACGCCGGCCCCGGCGCGTCGCGGACCACCACCAAGACCGGCCGCTTCAACAACACCCAGATTTACGAGGACACGGTCGTCGTGACCAGCACCTCGCAGGCGATCAAGAAGTTCGTCGAGCAGAACGAGATGGACGCCCAGATCGGGCGTGCGCTCAAGATCGCCTGGATCGAGTGGGAGCGGACCCTCCTCTCCGGTCGCAAGGTCGCCCCAACCAACACGGTCGCCGGCGCGATGGACGGCATCCTGCCGGTCCTGACCACCAACGCCTACGCCAAGGCGGGCGCCTATCTCACGGAGGAGTTTCTCCTCCAGGCGCTCCAGGACTGCTGGGTCCAGGGAGGGCGGCCGAACTACGTCGTCGCCAACGCCTTCCAGAAGCGCCAGATGAACAAGTTCCTCGACTCGATGCGCATGACCACCCGGACGGACCGGGTTGCCGGCGCGGTCGTGGACACCTACTCGTCCGACTTCGGGACGGTCAACATCCTCCTCGATCGGAATATGCCGAAGGACACCGTCCTCGTCATGGAGTCCGACCGCATCGGCTTCGGTCCCTTCACGGACCACGCTCTCGGCGTCACGGTCATTCCGCAGACGACCGCCCTCAAGGACACCCGCCAGATCACCGGCCAGTACACCTCGGAGACGAGGAACGAGGCCGCCCACGCCAAGATCACCGGGCTCGCCACGGCGTAGTCCACATGAGCGGGGGGGCGTGAGCCCCCCCGACTCCCCTAGAGGAAGTCGCTCATGCCTCGCCTCGCACCCTTCGGGTACAGTCGCCACCTCGTCACGCTCACGATCCCCTTCACCGGGATCTTGAACACGACGAACCAGGTCACCGTCATGCTCAGCAAGACCGTCCCGTTCTCGTGTGAACTGGAGCGGATCGAGGCCGTCACGACGGTCGTCGGGACCGGCGCCGGGGCCACCCGAACGCTCAACGTCCGCAACGGCACGGCCTCGGGCACGGTCGCGGGAACCGTCACCGTCACCCTCTCCAACCAGGGCACGCTCGGGACCGTCACAGTCGGCACCGTTACCGTCGCGGCCAACGCCAACAGGTTCGGCAGCGGCGACACGATGACCGTCGAGTTCATCACCGCCGGGGCCACCGCGTTCTCGGCCGGCGGCTTCGACCTCGTCCTGACGTTCCGGGACAAGAACCAAGCGGCGGTCTAGTCATGGGCCGCGGTGCGTACAACTACACCCGGACCATCCTCTCCCTCCAGATCCCGTCCGTGGGCGTCCTGGCGGCGACCGGGGCGGTGAGCGTCATGTTGAGCAAGGCGCTCGGCTTCGCCTGCGAACTGGAGCGGATCGACGTGGTCACCACGGCCACCGCTTCGGTCGCGGGCTCCCGCGTCCTCAACGTGCGCCGGGGAAACGCCTCGGGCACGGTCGTCGGGACGATCACCCTGCTCCTCGCGTCGCAGGGCACCATCGGGACCGTCAACGCCGGCGTCGTCGGCGAGGGCGGCACCGCGATCGGCGGGACCGTCAGGTTCACCGACACCGATACCATCACCGTTGGGTTCGCTGGCTCCGGTACGGCGTTCACGGGAGGCGGGTGCGAACTGCTCCTGACCTTCCGCGAGAAGAACCAGTTGGCGGCCTAGTAATGAGGGTGGGCGGGGTTGATCGGTAGCCGGCCCCGCCCATCGCCCCCCGCTACCGAAAGGAGTGCTACCTCGTGGCAATCGTGACTCTGTTCTGCTCGGACACGCCGGGGCTCCACCTCGGACCGGGCCTCCCCGGCAGCAAGGATGTCATCGACTTCCTCGGCGGATACGCCGACCTGGACACCGACGACCCGGACTTCGGCCGAAAGATGAGTTGGGTCAACTCGTTCGGCTCGCCCCACATCCGCATCCTCGACACCGGCGAGGTGCCGGCCGCGACCCCCGGCTCGGCCCCCTGCCCGGTCTGCGGCGTGGTCATGGGATCGGACAAGGCGCTCAACGGGCACATCCTCGGCGCGCACCGCAAGAAGGAGTAGATCGTGGCGACGACGCTGGTCAACCTCCGTCTGAAACTCAACGGGGAGTTGGGCGTCGCGACCGACTCCGAGACTGGTCCCTGGAGCATGGCCGTCCGCAACGCGGCGATCTCCGATGGCTACGCGGCTCTCTGGCGGTCCGGGGTGTGGAAGGCCGTCAAGCAGGACTACCCGACCGTCGATGCCCAGGTGGTCTACGCCGCCTGCACCGCCCGGCGCCTGAACCGGCTCGAACTCATCGACTCGTCCTCCCGCGTTGCCTCGCGGCCGGAGGGAGTCATCGAGCCGGATGGGTCGGGGACGAACCAACTCGTCCTGCGGGCCGCCTGTGCGGCCGGCTACACCCTCCGGGTGTGGGGGTGGGGTGCCTACACCTCGACCTTCTCCTCGACCAAGACGATCACCACCTCGTCCGTCGCCGCCGCGACGGTCATCACCACGAGCGCGCCGCACGGCTTCACCACGGGCGACACGGTCACGATCGCGGGCCACACGGGGAGCACCCCGCTCATCGCCGGGGACTACGTCCTCACGGTCACCGGAGCGTCGGCGTTCTCCATCCCGCTCACCGTGTCATCCGGCGGCACGGGCGGTACGGCGACCTGCCAGTACGCATCGGCTACCGCCGACGACCTCGATGTCGAGTTCAACCGCATCCCGCTCCTCAAGGCCAAGGCCATCGCCTACCGCCAGCAACTCGCGAAGTTCGCCCGCTACGGCGAGCGCCAGGCCATCGCGCCCGAGATGAACCTGACCGTTGACCAGATCCTCGGCATCGTCGCGGCCGCCGAGCGGGAGTTCGCCGACGAGTGCCGCTTCCTCGCCAACCTGCGAACCCGCGTGGGGCAGATGAGGCACCTGTGAAGAACTCGCGGGCCACCTACGCCCACAAGACCCTCCTCCTCAACGAGCACTACAGCGGCGACCCACCGGTCTTCGACGCGACCAAGGCCCAGAACACGACCACGATCGACCGGATGATCGTTCGGCCGCAGTACCGCGAGACGGCCGAGGCGCTGCATCTGGCCCAGGGGGGCACGTTGGGACGGGTCCACAAGGGACTCCTGACGATGCAGGCGCAGGGGCGCATCCTCGTCCCCGACGCGACCCAGTTGGCCTCGATGGAGGATCGCGAGAAGGCGCTGCGGCTCGCGTTCGACCCCTACGAGTGCTACCGCGACTCCCCGACGACCGAGGGCGTCTACGCCCTCTCGTGGTATGAGCCGACCCTCGACCTGACCAACTATCCGACTGGCTGGATGAGCGTGACCCGCTACGTCCGGCCCATGCGCCAGCCGGAGACGGAGTGGACCGTCAACGACCAGTCCAACCGGCGCTGGTCGGTCATCCTTGAGTCGCCTGACCCGCGCCTGTACGACACAACCCTCGGAAGCGCCACGGTCACGACTCCGTTCTCGTCAACCAATCTCGTGAACAAGGGCACGATCCCCTCGCCCCTGCGGGTGACGATCACGATGGCCGGCGCCGGGGCGAGCAACTTCACGATCACCCGTGGCGGCGTCGCGTTCGTCCTCGACCTCACGACCCTCGTCAACAACGACGTGATCGTGGCCGTCATGGAGACGTGCGGGCCGTTCGGGACCGGCAGGTTCGTCACCAAGAACGGAGTCGCCGCGTTCTCGCGCAAGACCAGCACCTACGCGACGTGGCTGGATGTGCCCGCCGGGACTACCGCGTTCACCCACGCCAACACGACGAACGTGACTTCGATCGTCTACGCCTGGGGCCACGCGCGGCCGTGAGCGCCTACTCCGATGCCGTCCTCGCCCTTTCGCCGGTCGCCTACTGGCGTCTGGGCGAGCCATCGGGCACGATCGCCGACAACGCGGAGGGCACGGCTGCCCTTGACGGGACGTATACCAACTCCCCAACGCTCGGGGTGGCTGGCCTGCTGACCCGCGATCCCAACACGGCCGTCGCCTTCACTATCGCCGGGCAGAACTACGTCACCGTCCCCGACCATGCCTCGTTGAAGCCTAGTGGTGCCATCTCGATCTGTGGCTGGTTCCAGTCGTCCTCGACTGCCACCTACAACCAGTACGTTCGCAAGGGGGATGCCGGGGCCGGCGGGTACATCCTCCGCACCGAAATGACGACGGGCTATGCCGGTGCCTATCTGATCGACTCGGTTGGGCAGAAGCAGACGTTCGGCACGGTCAACCTGTGTGACGGTAATCGCCACTTCCTTGCCATGACGGGCAACGGCACAACCCTGCGTCTGTACGTTGATGGACTGGAGATCGGATCGGGGACTGCCTGCGGGGCGCCGGTCTACGACACGGCGGCCCTGACGCTTGGCGGCTGGCCGAACGCTTCTCCACAATGGGTCACCGCCACGCAGGATGAGTGGGCCGTCTTCGGTACTGCGCTGTCGGGCGTACAGATCGCGGCGCTCTATGCCCTGGGCCTGTCCCCGCCATACCCGCCACTCCCGCCAGGGTCGGCCGTCGAGTATGTAGTCGAACTGTTCTCGCCCGGCGCGACGTTCGGCCCCTCCACGAAAATCGCCGAGGTCTGGGACCTGCGGAACCTCGGCTGGAGCCGCTACGACCGTCTGCCGGGGCGAGGGTTCTTCACGCTCTACCAGACAAGTCCACACCTCGCTTCGATCGTCCCGATCACGACCCATTGCCGGATCACCCGCGTCGCGTCGGCGGGCGACGTGGAGGTGTTCAACGGGATCGTGTCGGACTACAATTCGACCGGCGACGACGTGGTCTTCGACATCTACGACTACGTCTCGCTCCTGTCTCTTTCCCGCAGCGGCTACCGGACCCTCTATCCGACGAAGTTGATCGGCTCGGAGATCGTGTCCCCGGAGTGGCTACTGGCGAAGAACGCCACGAACTCGGCCCTCGGGTTTGTGGCGACCGGGACGATCGAGAACCCGCTCGGGACCGACGACGCGACCGCGATCAAGACCAACGCCCAGTTCGGGCTCATGGACCAGATGCGCCTCGCCCTGTTCTACGACCTGACCGAGATGGGCCGGGCCAACACGAACCACCACGTCACGTTCGAGATCACCCGCACCGCCGCGTTCACCTTCAACTTCTGGAAGAACAAGGGGTCTCTCGTGGGCACCCCGCTCGTCCTGGGCGGCACGGTGAGCGACTACACCTACGCCCCCAACTGGGCGCAGTACCGCAACAACCTCGCCACGCTCGGAACGACGGTTGGCGGGGGCGCGGCGGAGGTTGTCGTGACCAACGCCACGTCCATCTCCACCTTCGGACTGCGGCAGGACGTGTTCGCGATCAAGACCCTCGCCGGGATCGCCGGGAGCGCGGTCGAGACCGACCAGCAGAAAGCCGTGGCGGAGCGGATGCTCAAGGCCGCCACCGAGGGCGCTCCCTCGTTGTGGGTCACCCTGGTCCCCGGCACCATCGCGCCGTTCGCCGGCTGGGACATCTGCGACACGTTCCCGGTCGAGATCGTCAATGGGGCGGACTCCATCACCGGCAACTGGCGCGTCATCGGCGCACGGGCGATCATGGACGAGCCGGGCGAACGTCTGCAACTTCTCGTCGCCAAGGTGCTGACATGAGCGACGCCACGCGGATCGCCAGCCTCGAAGGTTCTCTCGCGGACGTAGCGGCGTACCTGGACGAGTTGCGTTCCGCGCTCGCGTCCCATGACGCCGCCCTGGGTAGCCAGCGGTTGACCGAACTTGAGCAAAGGATCGCTCCTGCCGGAGCCCTGCCCGTGGTGCCCCAAAGTCCCTGGTCTGGGTCGCGAGAAGCATCGGATGTGTCGGGCAAGATTTCGCTTTACTCGGACATCTCAAACGCAATGGGCGACCCCACGTTTGAGTCAGTGCCCGTCCAGTCTCCTCCGAGCCTTACAACTTCGTGGCAGTTGGTATCCCGCTATTGGGAAGCACGCTATACGGTCGTGAGCGGGACAGACCCGACCTACTTTCAGATATTCGTATCTGCCGAGAGAGCGAAGAACGACTACAACTCCTCAAGGGCCAAGGTCGATGTTGTCAATCAGTCCGGGTCCACCATCACCGGACAGGTTGTGGTGGAACTCCGCTCGCGACCGACCCCCTACAGTCCGCAGTACGACGAGCCTCCGTATGTTGTCGGGTCCGTCAGGGCCGACCAGAACCTCGCTGCGGCCCCCCCCGCCCCTGCCGAAGTTTCGGTCGAGTTGCGAACAATCGGAGGCGGCGACGTTGTGCGCGCCGCATCTTCGTTCCGGGCCGTAAGGTCCGTTCAGGGCCAGGAGTTCAGGGCCGAGCGCCATTACGCAGCAACGGATCTGACGGTCGTCCCGAACTCCCTTGTGGGCTGGTACCTGCTTATCCGGGTGCGCCTGACCTACACGAGCGTCCCTACTGCCACTACGCTCGCGTATCTCAGTCTGGTGGAACCCCAACTTGTTTAGGCGT
>Ga0315284_10002406_pt1 | contig 26830 bp, 15 predicted proteins | sample YL17G09_16_MG_FD_203696 | JGI IMG/M metagenome (GOLD analysis project Ga0315284, IMG submission 203696) | Sediment microbial communities from Yellowstone Lake, YNP, Wyoming, USA - YL17G09_16 | ecosystem: Environmental > Aquatic > Freshwater > Lake > Sediment | place: USA: Wyoming | collected...
CGAAAAAAAGTTAAATACGCTTGATTACAATAATTATAAACGTTTTATAAAATACATTGAAGAAATCGCATATAGAAGATTCAACAGAAATTTATTACAACAAATTATTCAGGAGGTCGGAGCTGATACGGAACCTGATAAGCCAGCTGAGGAACGGACCCCTGTTATTGATGACCAATCCATCGCAAATATGATGGGTAACGGGATAGAGCTAATGATAAAAAAATACACTACAAATTTTGCTTCCGCCCTCAAAACATATTTGGGACGCCTGAATTCAGCAATTGCGGGAACCGGCAGGTGGAGCGAAAAAGAATATGACAGCCTCGCGTCGCTAATAACTTTGCGCGACACCTACATGCAGACCATACTCACCGCAAAAAGTATAGAACTGGAAAAATTGATAAATAAAGAAATTCAAAATGTTCAGGAAAACGTCAATTTAATAAACGGGATCAATGTTAATGTATCGATGTGTAATTTCTCTGGCTTGTCTTGCACAACAACATCTTTTAATTTCAGGGCATTTACGAAAGGTACAAAAATTGACAACCTGTCATCAGTCGCTCAGTGCGGGCTTCAGCGCGGCCAGTTAAGGCCATCAGGTGTGTCTGTGGCAGAAAACAACTCTGTAACGGTGGAGGCAAACAGGACATATGATCCGGATACAGCCATCATCCCGCCCGAAGGCGATGATACAAAACTTACAGATAGGTCAGAATACAAAGGTTACGCTGGATGCGTCGCGAATAATGCTATCCAAATCGATATAAATGACCAGGATATCCATTTAGGCCCTGATTACTGTAAGCCCGATGAAGCTTATGCGCCGGTTTTTGATATGGCAGGCGCCAAAGAGCTGGCATTTACTCCCTACAGGCCTTCAGATCCTCGGCCTTCGGATATATTTATTTTGTCTGCAGAACAATGCAAAATCGATTATTTAAGTTTTCTTCAGAATCCTTCGCCATATCCAGGTTTCTTGGGAGGCACTTCTCATAACATTTTAAATGATGGAGCATATACACCTTCGGCATTATATCCCACAAGACCCCTATCAACCGCGGTTAACAATACATATAGCGGAATGGTTGCTACAGGTGAAATCAGCAGTGAAACAGCCGCGGGCGACACCGTTCCTCAGGAAAAACTTATAACAATAGCCCGGAAAATACTAAAACCTGGGATGTCCGGCACACGCACATATTACGATGCGGGAAAGCTCATAAAATTCAGTATTTCCGCCACAACAAGACCTGTAAATAGCGTATATGCGCATGTCGAACCTACTGACCAGACCATCTCAACTACATGCAAATCGCAGATTACGCAATCTGTGCCTTCCGATGGCATACGTTTTGTTGAGTTTTACAAAAACGGGACAAGGCAGGTTTACAAGTATCCCAATTTGTTCCGCGTGGCAGGTAATAATGTAAGCGAAATAACAACAAATATAGTCGCTATAGTCCGGCAAAAGGATACGGAACTTAACCAGATGCTGGGCGCGCAAAAAAATATAATTACCCAGTTTTTTATAAATAATTCCAGTCTTATTGAGCCTATTTTATGGCGTCAGCTTAGCATAGACCAAAAACACCAGCTGATTCTCGAAAAATATTTAAATCGCGACAGTTTTTTGCCTGTACCTAATCCGAATGCCGCGCCTCCGTCATCAAAGCCAAAAGGTTATGAAGTCCTGCACATTTACGCTGATGGCGACGCCCAAGGGTTTAAATTTGGCATCAACAATTCACGTCTGAATGAAAGCGCTTTAGCTGACCCTGAGCTGGATGACGCCAAAAAGACTTTGGAAGACGATGAAAAAAGTGCGGTTATAACGGAAACCCCAACAACTGAAGAAGCGGGCGCTGAAGGTGAGCAATTATTTACTTGCGGAGATCCTAATGGCGTTGAAATCTGGGAGTGGCTGCCAAATTTAATCGGTTGCTGGATTCCAGAAGAAATAACAAATCTTGGTAACATGGTAAAACTGGACAGTTCCTGCACAGGAGGCGGCATACCTGAACCCAAAACAGAACCTCAGGAAAATATTTTAGACGTTCTGGAAAACAGTTCTTTAACAATAGACAATCCCGATAACAAACCTGCGAAACTTGATGTAACAATTGATAAAAAAACACTTGTACAAGGCGAAGAAGCTTTGATAAAAGTCAAAGTATTAAACGATAAAGACAAAACCATTGTCGGTTATATAGAAGATCCTCTCACATTAAGCGCCACCAACTCAGAAATGGCAGGTTTTGACCAGTCATCAGTAGAGGTTTATACAGGCGAAGCCACAGCAAAACTTACTGCTGGTAATAAATCAGGTCAGACAACAATAACCATTAAACTTGGCAGTTTAACTAATACTTTCCAGATAAAAGTTGTCGATGGCATAAAAATCAAACTGACTTACGAAAAAGAAACCGGAAAACCGAGCTACAAGATCACCGCTAATCTGGTCGATTTGTCGGATAAACCTGTCACAGATGTGAATACCGAAATAAGCCTTAGTCCACTTAACCCGTCAGACGGTAAATTTGTCAAAAACCTTACAGATATACAGAATGGCACAGGCGAAACAACTTTTTATCCTAATCCTGAAGGCACAAACATACAGGTAACAGCCACGCATCCTGTTTACACAAGTGACATTCTTACTGTGCCGCCAATAATAAACGATCCGTTTAAAATCGTTATCAATGCCCCATCGGAACTTTCTGTCGGCGAAAATGCAGATATTCCTGTAGAAGTCACGGATATTTATGGAGTACTGTCAAAAGATTTCAGCGATACGATTAACGTAAAAGTAACTGATAAAACTAAAGATTTTGGTTCACTGGTTTCTGAAGATGTGATTATTACAAATGGTCAGGGCGTTATAAAACTCAAAGTCGGCAAAGAAACCGGAAAGCTCAATTTGATAGCAACATTTAGCAATTTGGCACCAGGCAATGCGTCAATACAAATAGTCGCTAAAATCACTCAGGAAGACTGGAGCAGGACATTCCCGCAAAACCTCTTTGCTTCTTTTGTCGGTTTTCCTGCCGCTGATTTTCTGAAAGAAGGTTATTTTGGCGGCACACATCTTTTTAACGGCAAAACAGAAGCTGTTTTTGGTTTTATGTCCGATATTCCCCCAACCCCGATTTTAACTGTAATGCCTAATTATCAAATTAAATCTTCTGGAGTAACCCAAATCACGGAAATCACAAACCATAATAATTCTTTAGGGTTACAAATTTATGATGATAAAATTTTAAAACTTCAATTAAGCACGACTATTCCAATTGATTTTGAAAGTGTCGCAATGTGGGATGAAAATATAAAACCATCCGAAGGCACAATTTATTTTAAAACAACTAACGAAAACTATAATGCGGAACTAAAAGATGGCGTCATTAATATTTTCAATACAGACCAAGAAAAAGTGTCTTCTATCAGCAAAAACAACATTGTTTTCCAAAAAATGGACAACACCCTTTCTCTGGAAACAGAATCCGATTACGATTTACTAGAATTGATACTTTCAAATCCAGATGAAGAAATTGGTCGGCTGTATTTAAATTATAAACCGCGGGAATTAGATCCAGCTAATTTCAAAACAGATTCAGCATATAAATTTCAAACACTTTATACGGGTAGCAGCATAAATGACCCAACAGGTCTCATTCTTTACGATCCATCAGTAGCACCGGATGAAAGCAAAAAACCCGCAGAAAATTTTGGTTTTGAAAGTGACAATAAATATATCCTTCGTTTCGCCGGAGGCAGTCCTATTGGTGAAGCTGTTATGTGGAATTTGCCGCCAAATGCTGTTTTATTGGGTGATCCGACGATAACTTTAGAAAATAACAGCAATTCCAGTCTTAATTACGACAACACAATCGGCCGCCAGATTTACCAGGACGCCAAAGGAAGCGATATAGTTGCACTGACAAATTTTGATTTTAATAATGATAAAATTCAGGATGTAGCTGCGGTTATGAAAGACGGAAGGATCAGGTTTTTTGAAGGAGGTAATACCAACCCTCAATATATTGACCGCGGAGATATAGCGTTTTTGGCAGACGGAGCTTTAAATGTCGCCTCCTTTGATTTCAAAAAGGACGGATACGAGGACCTTGTTGTTGCCACAAAAGAAGGACGCCTCGCAATTTTAAACAACGATAAGGAAGTAATAACCCGCACAGACCAAAAACTTAAAGTCGGAAAAGAGCTTTACCAGATCACTAAGGCTGATATGGATATGGATGGCAACTTTGATCTCGTAACTTTAGACAGCCGAGGCGATATAAGGATTTTTTACGGCAAAAACAACCAAATCCCTGAAAACGGAGTCCTGCTGGGCAATTATGGTTTCAGCATCGCCCTCGGACAGAACCTGAAAAGCGACCTCCAAATCCGTTACCCCGGCATGCCTGAACCACAAGGGATAACCAGTTACACAACTGGAGCCACAACTGGAGCCACCACAGGACCATATGACTTACCAGTAATAACGCCCCCCGAAGAACCCGATTTTAGCGCCTTGCAAAGCTTTCCAACAAGAGACACATCAAGAGATGTAAGCGAATCAGAGGCCGCAGCTTTAATGAGTTCTCTTGATGCGGCAACGCAGAACGCAATCGCTGGCAATGCTCCGGCAACTGTGCCCAAGCTTCCTTGGAATGAAGGCGACCAGACTGAAGCTTATTTCGGTCCCATGACAGATTTTGAAACGAACAACCCTTCAGTTAATGGCGGGCTTATTATTACGGCGACAAAAACCGTTGAAAATGCTGACCGCCCCAAAGCCAAAGACCTTGATTTAGGCGAAAATCTGAAATACACGATAAACCTCACAGCCAACAGGGATGTGAATAATTTTGTACTTGTTGATATTGTGCCGGATGCGCTGGAATTAGACCAGGAAAGCATAACCTGTGAAGGTGTAGGTTGTTTTTCAGATAAACCTAAAGTTAATGGTGTTTATATATTCATGAGCGGCCTTAATTTGAGAGCAGGAAAACAAGTTAAAATAACTTATAAAGCTACCGTAAAGCACACACCAAAAGCCGTAACAATGATTCAAAAATTGGATGGGAAAACAAAGCTTAACGCAAGAATTCCATATGATAATTACAAAGATGTGCTCGTTTCACCGCCATACAATGATACAGGCCAACTTATAGCTTATTACACAATTGCTCCGCGGTCATACAAAATCACGACTACTGTAAAAGAAGAAAATCAAATCGTATCTGATGCTGTAGCGCAAAATGCATCATGTATCGACGAACTCAATAAACTCAAAAATTTAAGCGCGGATGAAAATATGGATCCGAGTTTTATGGATAAAGTGATGGAAAAATGCGGTTTGGATAAGGTGCAGGAAGATATGAAGCAGTGCAAAATCGACCCGAGTGGTGCGCCTGTAGCGCCTACACCCGAAGAATGCGCGCTGAACCCAGATTCTTGTGCAGAAAGCGCGCTTAACGACATGTTAGATACCTTGCGTAACTTTGCTTGTATGGGCGGAGGATGCTTTCCAATGCCATATAACATGGCCTTTTTGGCGCCAAACTCCATTCCGTTCGCAATGCCTATTCTCGCCTTCCCTGCCACTTTGCCAACGCCAGTAGGGCCGATTCCAGTACCTTCATTTTTTGCCTCAGCGCCAACAGGAATAGGGGCCGCAACAATCCCCGGCCCCATCATGTCCTCAGTACGTTTATACACTATGCCGACTTTAACCGGCGGTATTGGCATAGCTTTCTGCTGGGGGCCGTATACTGGTAATGCACCTGTGCCACCTCCTTTAATACCAATCCCTTATCCTCCTCCAACTGGAAACTGCATGACATTTGCCATACCGATGAGCAACATGCCGCAATGTAAAATTATAGAGAAAGGAATTACAGCTTTAATCGAAGCGGCAAATAACGTGGTATCTGATATCAATTCCGGCGTATCCGCGGTAAATAACAGCGGTCTTCCAATTGAAATCCAGCAAAAAAGCCAACCGCAAGGACAAAATGCAGGTGGCCTCGAGGTCGGTCTTGCAATAAATCTTGGCCAATCGATGAAATTCCAGCCGCCCACGAAAAGCTTTTCAAACAAGCATTTAAGCACTTACGATTCAGTAATGGGCAAGCTGTCCGGGTGGTGGGACCGACAGCAACTTGAAATATTAAATAAACTCCTTACTCTGCCAACGCTACGCATTATTTTGCCAGATATACCTAGCATCTTTGCGAGCGACTGGTATGAATTTAATAAGACAACTACAGCATGGTGGAATTATGTGTCAGGTAAAAGCGCGAAAGACGCTTCAGCTTTACCAGAGCCATTCAGTCAAACAACATCAAGTGTAACGTCTCCAACAGATGCCGGCACATCATTTTTAGATGAATACAAAACGCTCGAAAAAAACATTTCCGCATTTAATACTTCTGCGATTGAAGGTTTATATCAAATCATAAACTCAATACCTTTCATCAAATTAAATGAGCATAGGATAGACTTCAAAATACCCTATATCTCCTACGCCCAGATCCAGGATGTCATTCGCGATTTTGAGCAGGCAAAAGTTTATTACCAAAAACAGGTCAATAAATACAGAGACCTCATAGCAAAATATCGATGCCCAGACCCAACAAAATCAACCGCTGATTGTGCCATGTATAAAATACTTAGCATGATTATCGTGGATGTCGATAAACTCATAAACAGCATTGTGGAAAATGTTAAAGTCCTTCAGTCATATCTGGCCTTCCCGAGGAATGTTGTTCTTCTGAAAAAACAGTTGGCGTCATATTTAAGCCAGATTGCCTGCATAATGGAATCATTCAGCACGATGATCGGAGGCTGGTTAAAAACCATACAAAGCCAGATTATCGGATATGTGGAAGTTTATTACACGATAATCGAAATAGTAAAAAATATTAAAAAACTCTTTAATATTTTCACGAATTTTGAAGATAATTGTGACATATGCACCAATGACCGTTTTTCCAATTTCGGTTGGTACACTTTGCTTGGATTGGTCATACCAGATATACCGATTATCAAATTTCCGAAATGGCCTGACATAGTCCTAGACCTGTCTAACCTTAAGTCCAGCATTACCATTGAGATGCCTTTGATACATTTTATCGGCCAGCCAATTAAACTGCCGCGCATACCCAGAATCCCGTTCCCGGATATTCCTGATCTTTCGTTCGCATTGCAGATACCTGCGTTGCCGATATTGCCTAGGCTTCCTGATTTGCCAAAACTTCCTCCTTTGCCTGCAGTACCTGCAATTAAATTGCCGACCCTCCCACCTCCTCCGAAATTACCTGATGTAGGCGCGCAGTTCAAAATCATCATGGAACTCCTTCAGATGCTTCTTAATATCTGGTGCCTGATTAAAAAAGCGTTTGCGCCCATTCCGGAAGCTTACCTTAAAGACCATACAGTGCTTCTGACAAACAGGCCCGCGTATCTGATTCCTTTAGATCTGTTGCAGATCAGGCTTGCGGACATCGCGCTTATCGATACCGGTTTCAATGAGCTGGATATCACGACAAAAGTTTACCTTGGCGTCAGGTTAAAGATGGTCTGGGACAAGCTACAATCAGCTGCTGATGAATGGAATAAACGTATACCTACCGATTGGTCAGACTTATTTGATAAAGCCGCACAGGCTGCATTTGGGGATATGCTAAACAAACTTGCAAATTTATCGGACTGGATAACAAAGGCGCTTGGGTCAGCTGCAATAACTATTGAGCAAGGATGGGCAAAAAACGTCCAAGGAAAACTTAATGAATGGAATACAGATATCCAGAAAATCGACCAGCAATATTTCCGTTCAGCAGAAGCCAAGATGCAGGATGCTTTTGATCTGGCAACCAAAGTCATGGGAGACGCGACTAAAGAAGCAAATCAGAAAATGGCAAATAACTTTGCTGAATTCAAAAAATGGGCGGATGAGATGAACGATAATTTGAGCATAACTCTTAGGAAAGCCGCCAGTAACACTTACTTTAAATGGATGAATGCTTATCTTACAGGAGGCTTATCAGTAGCAATTGATCAAATGAAAGATACTGATATCAGAGAATGGTTCCAGCAAAATATTCTTGATGAAATCAGCACAGCATGGAGTACCGCAGTTATTGAAGGGACATTTAAACAGGAAGATTGTGAAAAAGAATTTTCTAAATGGTCAGCCGAAGAGCAATGGCTGCAGGATATAATCAATGAAGCGAAAAAGAAAAACTGCGCGCAGACACAAGCCAGCGCACAACCTTCCAAACTTATTGCCAGCCAAACTCAGGAATCCATTTCGCCTGAAATCAAAAAAACATTCACAGATACATTTGCTAAGCTGACTACAGTTATTGAAGATATTAATAAAAAAGCGCCCGTTGACTACAAAGTCCTCAAGAAGGAATACAATATCCCAAATTATAAATTATCAGCCAAGCCGTCAGCGTTGGATAAAATAGAAAAGGCACGCCAAAAAGTGTTAGCGCAAAGCAAACAGCTTGAAGATGAAGTGAATGAATCAACCAATTCTTCAGACCTTTATGCGTGGGTTCAGAATCAGCTTGATACCTCATCTGAAAATATTGTTGCCAAAACCAATGTCAGCGAAACTGCCGTCGCCAGTTTGCCGTCTAATTCCAGCACCTCAAACCTTCTTGCTCAGGTGCCAAGCCCACCTCGGTCATCCAGCCAGCAAAGCGCATCATCAGGCACCAGCTCATCAGTTTGCACAGGTACATGCCTTGTTGACCCCAAAACAGGCCAGTCGGTTCAATTTATTCCGTATCTGGATAATCCAGCAACAAGCCAGACAGCATTTATTCCAACAACTGTTACGGGCAAATCCAATGTAGTGTATAGCGATGGCCCGAATTTATATCTCAAGCGCGATCTTTCAGTGCCTCTGAATATTACGACAAACATAGCCTCCCATGTGCCAAATATAATTTTCGCATTAAATGATTTCATTACAGCTGGCACAACTGTTTTGCCTCCGAAAGAAGCAATCAATATGCTTACAACCACGCTTACAGAAGATAGCACGGCTAGTTTCAACTGGATGGAAAATACAAACCCTGATCAATATGGCGTCGGTATTGAACTAGAAAGATCAATTCTCGGCTTTGACGCTGATAAACAGAATAACGGCCTTGCTGATGTCACTGCTGTCCTTTTGCCGTTAAATGCGGATGGCACAACTCCGCGCGTAACAGTTGGCGATAAGGTTGTGGATTACGGAACCCTTATCACGTCATATACTGATCAAACTGAAGCGCGTAAAGTCTTTGGCATTGAACCAAAAACCATGATGACGGGCGCTGATAAAGTGCTTTTCAGAACTATAGGGAATGGCAAGCAAAGTATGGGCATAACCCTAAGACCTACAAGGGCAGTTTACTTCGACTTGTATAGCGGGTCCGGCTACAGCATGAATATGGATAACGGTTACTACCATATAAAAATGACATGGTTCGACAGATACGGAAATGTCGCAAATTATAATCACAGCGAACTTCTTGCTCCGCAGATATACATAAATTCAGCTCCGCCGATAGACACACTTCTAGCGAAAGACTTTAAATTCCCGATTTACAAAGAAGCAAAGATCAATGCCGGTGAAGTTTTAACCGATCTTACCGGAAGTTATAAATATTACTGGGATATGAACCAGGATGGTTTATCCGACAGCGTAGGAAGCCAATTGGTCATTCCGCCCCAAAAAGAACCAAAAGAATTCAACATTGATCTGGTGGCAAGTATTAATCCTGGTGATTCAAGCTTCAAACAATACAAAAAGCAAATAAAGGTTATAATTTATGTGCCTGATATATCATTAGAAGAAATTCCGCTGAAAGATAATGGAGAGGCAAAAGGCACAATGAAACCGTTAGAACCAAAGCATGATTTAAGCGACATGCCATTCAGCATATTCCGTAAAAGATGGGGTATTTGGAAAAATTTGGGCCTGCTAAAACAAAGGAGGAACACGCCGACGACACCGCCTTTGAGCGACAAAAATACTTTTAAAAATAATTATTATTCGATTGATTCAGGCGGAGATTATTTGGTCCAAGGGTTCAGCAGCGGGCCTTCAAACGTGTTGATAACCGATCAGACGCCAAAAGACATCGCGCGGGTGCATATTGGTACAGGACAAATTGAAATGCTCGACAATAATTACGAGATTAAAGTGATTCCAGCATCATGGATTCTGCCTACAAGGGCTTCGATTCTGAAAAAAGGTTTTGACACTGTGCTTTCCAATGTTTATTACGTGGCTGACAGCAACACAGATGCTGTTATACTTGATGAACCTATCACGCAGGCAAATCTGCCGAATATAGGCGTTGAACTCGGAGACCTGAATACCAGCGATTCCATTATCGCAAAGAATATGCCAGGTTTCACGGAAAGCTTCCCTGGCGGCGCGGCAATTTTCAATAAAAACACGCAAAAAAATATCGCCCTTGTGGATTCCAGCGGCGCGATCAGAATGATGTCTACAGGCTATTCTCTGCAATTCAAAAATCAGGGAAAATTAGATGAAAAGGTCATATTCCAGCTTGTGGATAGCGCCAAAAAACCAGTATTCGATATTTTCATTGCCACTGATTTCAACAACCTTGTCATCAAACAGGATGAGATCTGGAATGATATAAAAGTCCAAATCGGCTATCTGAAGAAAAAAATCCAGCCTATGTTCGCTTCCCTTATTGCACAAAACGATGCAACTGTTAAAAAACCTGGAATCGCAAAATCACCATTCTCGGATGTCGATCCTTCGAATCCGAATTATAAAGCCATTATTGATTTATACACTAAGCGCATAATAAGCGGATACTCGGACGGCACATTCAAACCTGATGCCAAAATAAGCCGCGCCGAATTCGTTAAAATAGCTTTAGGCGCAACAAATTGTTTCGATTGTTCTAAACCTACAGATTCGCAACGAAAGGGATATACAGGTTTTAAGCCATTTCCGGACGTAGATATGCCAGATTGGTTTTTCTTCTGCGTTTCGATAGGCAAAGCGCTCAAAATGGTAACAGGTTACGGCGACGGATATTTCAGACCCGCAAAAAATATAAGCAGGGCTGAAGCTGCTGCAGTATTGATACGTCAGGCAGAAATTGAGATCAGAAAATCTCCAGATGATTACTTCCTTGATGTGCCGAATGACGCTTGGTACAAAGATTACGTTTATACAGCAGTCCAAATTGGACTTATTAAAGAAAGTACTGGTTTTGTTTTCCCTGATGAAGAAATCACTCGAGGAGAATTCGCGTTTATGGCAGTAACAGTACTGGAAGTAAAAGACTGCCGCACAGTTGATAGTGATAAAGACGGAATGCCTGATTGGTGGGAAATGGAAAATAATCTGAATCCTCTTGATCTGGCAGACGCCCAGCTTGATCCTGATGAGGATAATTTCACAAATCTTCAGGAATACAAAAACGGAACTAATCCGAATGTATTCAATCCACCGGCAGAGCTGTGTTTTTATATAAACAATCCGAACCAAAATGATACCGACTTAGACGGGATTATCGATGTGTGTGATGACGATATTGATAATGACGGCATCAAAAACGTTTTAGGTATTTACGATGAAAATGGCCTGATTGATTCAACTAAAGTGGCTGAAAGCAAAGATAACTGTGTATTTATCGCCAATGCAGATCAGACTGATTCAAATAATAATGGCATTGGTGATACATGCGAAGCATTGCACGTTGATTTATGCCCTGAAATTCCGGAAGACCTTGATGCGTATCATGATGATGACGGTTGTCCTGAATTGAATGATGCAATTTTTGAGAAAAAGGCAACACAGGAAGGCAAAAAGCCTCCTAAAACTGTTAACGATTATTATAAACAAACTCCCGGCGTTTATGTAAATAAAGGGCCGGCTTGCTACTTCCTTGATTATGAGAATGATTTTGTAAAAGACGATATAATCATGACAGCCATAACCGACGTCGTCACGCATGACACGATTTACTCGCAGAGCAATGAAGTCACTTACTAATTTATTGTGGTTACAATAGTGGCTACCCGCTTCGCTTAGTGGCTACAATAGTGGATGTATCACAAACCACAACAGTAGCCACAATCGTAGCCACTATGTAGCCACAACAGTAAAAATTATGAAAAAAAGAATACTAATTCCCATCATCGGCATCGCAATAATCGTTGTCTGCATAATCAGTTGGCAGACGAAAAGCTACTCAAAACTTGATTTACCGTATCCAGAACCTTTCACATCAGACAATCCATCAAAATGTGTCCAATCGATTGCTAATGAGATCGTCAACATGAAAAATGCATGGAACGATAATAACCAAACACTTTTAAAACAGGAAAAACCTACAAGTGAAATGGTCGATGAGGCTTTCGAGGGTATGCGGACATACCGTTGCTGGCTCGATTACCTTTGTGAAACGGTTCTTTATAGCGGCAATGCCGACCCGCAAAAAATGCAAGATGACCAGAGTAAAGGGGTTTCAATAGGCATTTACTTAAAAAGACTGCCAAGCTGCGTTTCCGCGGATAAAGTAATTCTACCAGGAACAAAACTGAAATATATGCCCTATTGTAAAGTGGTAGAAACCTCAAGCGCCATAGTATCCGATGCCGTAGCAAATTACAGGCAATGCAGGGAGTTAGTCGCAGCGCAATTCATCGATCCTGATATACAGGCGAAAAGCTCATCTGATGTTGTTCAGAAAATCCAGAAATCTTCCGCTGCAATAGTTGGTCTTGAAAGAGCGCTCAAAACAAACAGCGCAGGGCAAAAAGGCCTTATTTTGCAAAATAAATTATCAAGCATAGTTACAAAATTGCACGACATGGAAGCACACGTAAACCAGTTAAAAGAATATATGAACAAATTCGATCAAAAATTGCCCTGCTATGCTACAAAATGCTCCTAATCAAATCGAATAGTGGGTCGAATAGAATTTACAAAGGTAGCTACAATTGTGGCTACAATCGTGGCTACAATGGTAGCCACAATCCGTAATAAGAAATATATGCTCAAAAAAATATTAATAATCGCAGTAGGCATAATCCTGCTTCTGATAATTAGTTCAGTCCTTATTTATGAAGTTTCTTCAGCGGCAGATATTAAAACTGTTTGCGAATTTACAACATTAAATGATTATTTAACACCCGAGAAAAAGGGTAGCGCTTATAAGGATTTTGAAAAAGCTTTACAAACAAATGATGGATATTCAAATGATCTGAAAGCGAGAATTGCTTTTGAAAAGGCTCGGGCAAAATATCATGACACTATAAAATGCGTTTTTGATGTTTCGGCAATTTCTATTCTAGGTAGCACACGTAAGCTCGGAGATAACATAAAAAAAGACAATTATCCGGATTTAGAACCTGCGCTGGCAGATCTTCTTAAGCCTGATAAGGTCTGCGCGCTATGGCCAGAAAGACTTACAGAAATAATCGATGAAAAAAAACCTAATAGCAATAGTCCTAATCCTAAAAGTAATAGTCCTGAAATTTTAATAAAACCTATTCTTGAATCATACAATAAATATTCAGCGTTTATTAATTACATTTTGAGCAAAATTGAATCTTACCCAACAATAAGCGGCAGTTCTTCAAATGTTCTAGTTAGCTCATATGACAATTTAGATAAATTGAAATTGATAATGGGTAATGAAATTACAGATTCTTTAGTTGCATTAGATGCTGCATTTACAGGACTTAAGGAACTTCGGCTATCTTTTGTTATGCATGTACATTTTGAATGCATGCTTAAAAATCTTGAAATATACAGGCGCATGCTGGCAAGTTTGCGTACTATTGTATCTACTTTACCTAGCGTTATTGAAGACGCGAGTATGCATAAATAATTTTCAATTTTGTAATTTTTAAATTTTTATAAATAAATCCCAATTTTAAAATCCTAAATATAATTTTTAAAAATTAAACATTCAGCATTAAAAAATTATTTCAAAAATTATAAAAATTACAAAAATTTAAAAATTAATTTCGTAATAAGGTCAATGAAAAAATTTATATCACTAATCATCGGGCTACTTAGTCTCGGAATCAGTATAGGCATGGCGCATGCTGATGATTGCACGGCAACCCAGTATGACAGTGATTTTTACTGTAAAACAAAAGATACATACAGTTATTGCACCGCGGATGCCAAATTAAAACGTAAAGGGCCGAAATTTAATATTTATGAAACGACTTATTGCGACGTTATAAAAAACAGGGATGATGAGATCTATGAGGCATTAGCTAATCAATTGAAAATCGAAGACCCGACTATGACTAAGGATAAAGTTAAAAGCATTTTAACCGATACGCTTTATCCCGATTATGTGCGGGTAAAGGCCGCTTATGAAAATGAAAAAATAATTTCACAGTCTAAAGCGTCCTTGAAACGGCAATTTCAGAATAGCGAAATATGGTATAACGGAACATTAACAGATTCGCCGTTTGACCTTATTGTGGATTTAAATTTAATTGAAATAATATTATTCGGCAATAAGGCAACTTGGCAGGATAACGTGTGGACATGGCCTCCAAACAACGCAACCACTCCTCCAAGCGAAGAAGCAGGCACGCCTGCTGGCCAGACCCCTGGAGGCGCTCCTCCTGTGGGAGCCCCAGCAGGACCTGAGCAGCCAACTGGAACAGCGCCTCCGCCTGAATATGAATGCGTCCCTAATGATGAATTAACCAATATCATTGAAGGTGGTGAAGAAAAACCTGTCCTGCCGCCAGGCATCATTCCGGCATCCTGCGGGAACAGCAAGGTAGAAAATGGTGAAACATGCGATGACGGCAATAATAAATCCGGCGACGGCTGCAGTGAAGCTTGCCAGCTTGAAATCGGCACAGATTTAGCCTGCCAGGACAAAGACGCTATTACGTTTAAAAAGTTTTCAGCTTTAGCTGGCTCAAAAAAAGCTGGTACAGCAGGCGGGAAAGGAGCAGGCGGAGTGGCAGGAGGAGCTGAGCCTTCCCCAGAAACCCCGCCAATCAATTGCCCCCCTGGTTCGACAGCTGTTGAAAAACCAGCACAAGCTGAAGCGCCAACAACAATACCGCAGAATCCAAACTATCCTGGCCCGTTTGTCGGCGGGGTGCCAAAAGAATTTCCGCCCACAAATAAAACTGATTGCCCGCCAGGCGAATCCAGCGTTTCAATTAATCTTGCCGGAAAAGTTGAAAGTACTTGCATGCCAACCGGCTTCTGCCTTGATTTTGAAAGTACTAGAATAAAACTTTTTGGTAATGATTATGCGAATGACCCGCAAAAAAAAGAAGTGGCCGAAGCTATTGAAGCTTCTGTTTGTGTGGATGTCACAAAAGTAAAACGCCCCGAATCGCCGTATTCACTAAACGACGGGTGTGTCGACTGCCATATCCTTGCAATGGATGACATTATGGCAAAAATGCTTGAAAAAAATGTAACACCGCTCCAAAACAGCATGCAGTCATGGGGTACAAGCAATAGATGGGGGCCGACAGTTTCATTTAACATAAACATACTGACAAAACGTTTAATAAAAGGCTTTGTTTCCCCGAAATATGCAAAGGAATCAGAATTGGAAAAAGCAAATAAGGCGCAACAGGCAAATAAACAAAATACGAGCAACCAATTAGACCAAAATCAAACCATAACTAAACCAACTGAGCCTGTAACACAGTCTGCTACCGAAGTGCTTGGTAGATACCAAACAAGTGAAGATACAAAGCAACAGCAACAAAGCGAATTTCTTGAACAATACAAGTTTGTAGGTAATGCAACAGCAGAACAGCAAGCTTACAGCGGTATAATGACTAAATTAAATGAGCTTAATGCGAGTTTCAAAAAGATCCAGGAATATTATTTGAATTTATCCCAAGCCGCTAAATTTGCAGAAAAAAACACATGCTCTTATTAAAACCCCGTAAAATTATCGGCATGATCCTCATCTTAATCTTGTTATTGCAACAGGCACAGTCAGCATGCGCGTTTTATTCACCCTTCTTAAATCAGCAAGCTACGTTGATAAAACAACATATGCTAACCGCATCAACAGTAACTGGCGTAGGAACCTTGGCCCAATTCCAAGATAAAATGAAAGAATTGGGTAAAGAAGGAAATGAAGGTGTTACAAATCTTTTTTGGGGATCAATAAAAGATATCATCATCCAGTCAGTCACTGAGTCTTTTTTGGACGGCCTATCTTTGTTGTTTGGAAGGTGGATTGGAACCAATGAATGGATAAGCAATTGTCTTAGGGATGATATTTGGGAACTTGAGGCATTAAAAGAACAGGTTCTTGATCAAATGCTAAAATCAGCTTTTTTGAGCGATTTGGTAAACGCATCCATTATGTCATTCGATTTTAAGACATTAAACGCAATAATGTCTGATGGATATCCAGTCACTGTAGGAACAGAAACAAAATATATATCTCTTAAAAAAGATTATAAAAATCGAGACTATAGTAAAATTTGGTTCCCTAAATCAAAAAATTATTATATAGAGTGTCCCTATGGCGAATTCACAAAAGCATGGAAAGATTTAAAGAGGGCAATCGATAGTTTTAAAAATATAGGTTCAGGCAATTTGATTCTCGGTTCATTTGCGGATATGGCAGTAGTTGCCCAAATCCGCGCAATAAAACGCGCAGAACAATGGATTAAAGCAAACCAAATCACATTAACAATAGGTGGAAGCCAAGGCTCAAGCCCCAGGAGTCTTATCCAAGGCCCAGGCCTTAATGGGCTTGTGGCAGATTTAAAGACTGAATTTAATTATGCGGCAAAATACGCCGATTTGATATTCACAAACACATGGAGAGGTTTAACAGGGCAAGGTGCCACTGGAACTTCACAATCAACAAATCCCCTTCTGTATTCATTGGCATATCAGCAAGCTCAGGCGGCAAAACAACTAGCCTTAAAACAAATGACAAATGCATCGACGTTTAATTTAACATTCAGCAATGTTTCCGAAAACGTCTTAATAGCTGTTGCCCAATCATTAAATGATACAAACGAAACAATAAAAAGCGCAGTAGATACAACAGTAACAAAAGCAAATCTAAAAACATTTTGTGATAAGTTATTAATTGTTCTGAAAAAACAATGCCCGAATAGAGGCGCCGGCAGTAGTTTGAGTTGTAACAAATGATCACGGATTGATGGGATTTAATCACGGATTTATAGTATTAGTTAGATAACGGTAAAACAGACGCGCAGAAAATAATTTTTAAATATATTAATAAATTCTGTGTGTCTTGTTTCGGAGTTACAGTCTAATCCATAATCAATCCTGCAAATCCGTGTTTAAAAACCCCCGACCACAGGAGGGGGGTTATTTTGTTTTTTGTTTTACGCCCGAAATTTTATAAACAAACAAATTACAATGAACAATCTACAAAAAATTCCAATTTACAATATCCAATTTACAAACATTTCCATTATTTTTTATCTTTTTGTATTTTGGTTATTGTATTTTTTTGTGCCTTGTAATTTGTGTTTTGTAATTTTTATGTTGATTCCTGCTCAAGGAACTTTTGGAGGGCGCTCTCACGGATGCGGTAAACCCGACCTAACTTTACTGCTTTTATCTTACCGCCCTTAATATAATTAAGGACTGTTAACGGGTGTATTTGCAATATTTTGGCCACCTGATCCGTGGTATAAATTTTTTCGTCCATTACTTTTTATATTTATTTTAAGTTTATTTAATTTAATTAAATTTATTTTTGTTTAATTAAATCTTTTTATATCTATTATATTTTTTATAAACCTAAGCAAATCTACTTCAATTGAATTAAGTTTGTCAATAACTATTATATTTAATTATATTTAAATAAATCCAAATATGTGTTTTGGATATACTTCACTCAAGCGATTTAAGTTGAAAGATTTAAGATTAAAGTTTAATACTAACGTCGCAGTTTATGGGAAGTTGGCCAATGGTAAAATACTTTGCCGCCGCACAGGCGGCAAACCATTGGTCAATTTGAGCGAGGCGTGGGATCAGTCGGTCGTGGCAGGCGAGCCCCATGAACTGCTGTTAACAGATGTTATAATAAATTGGGCATTAATCCAATTATTTTAGGTGATAATCAATAACGGGGGCTCAGAATAGACATTACTTTTTGTCCCAGTATTTTTTGATTTCCTTAAGGGCGGTAACTGCTTTTTGTTCTCCAAGCATGTTTGTCGGGCGAATTGATTTTTGGTACCTCATTTCTGTCGCAATTAACTCAAGCATCTCGGATTTCAGCATTGCTCGGATTGGTTTTGCTTCCGCAATTCTCGATTTTCTAACGCTGCCCTCACCCACCCTCTTGATACCTTCAGCGATTAAGTGGTCTTCCTGCTGAATCGCATGAATTCTGTCCCATCTTTCAAAGCTTCTATCGGCGCCCTCTTTCTTCCGAAGAGCTTCACGTTCTTCCTTCCTTTCCTTGGCGAATTGCTTCATTTGTTCGGGAGTAGGCGGCAGACTTTGATTTTTTTCTGGTTTAGGCGGTAAAGATTGCTGAGCCTCAGGCCCACCATGCTGAAAAATAAATTTTGAAAAGCCATCGCGGCTAAAATCTTTAAAATAACAATTGGTTTTCATGAGATATTTGATTAATAAATCTTATAATTATATCAAAAAAGCGGGGGGGAATCAATAGATTTTCACCTAAAATAGATCAATCCAGCTAGGAAAGAATTTATTATTATGTCTGTTATACTTACAACTTAAATCTTTAATCTTTTTCAGGCGCTCATATTTTAGCTCGAAATCACCCACTTTTTTGGTTATAATGTTTGTATGAAAATCGATATCAAAGAACCAGTCACCATTTTAGGTTTCGGCACAGAGGGTCAGGAGGCCTTTAAATTTCTCAAAAATCAGGGTATAAAGGATGTAACGATTTGTGATGAAAAAGAAAATTCCAAAATACCCCAAAATGTAAAATGCCGTGTCGGTGAGTTTGCGTTTAACGATTTATCGGGTTTTGCCACAATAATCCGTAGCCCAGGCGTGCGATATGACCTTCCTTCGATACAATTGGCGAGGGAAATGGGTTCTTTAGTAACTTCGATGACTAAACTGACTTTGGAACTGGCATCCGACAGGATTACAGCTATAACAGGCACAAACGGAAAAACCACTACAACCGCGATGTGCGAACAGATCCTGCGCGCTCATTACGGTAACAAACTTATAGTCGGCGGCAATGACCGTAAGCCCATTTTGCAGGAAGCCCTGAAACACCCAAACTATCCTATTTTAATCGAGGCATCCAGTTTTCAGTTTGCCGATCTAACAACTTCTCCATATATTGCCGCGGTTCTGAACATCACTCCAAACCACATGGACTGGCATAAGAATATGGATGAGTACATAAACGCCAAAACAAACATGCTCCGCCACCAGAAAGTTACTGATTGGGCTGTTTTGAATGCAAAGAATGAAAATTCCGCGAAACTAGTTTACTCAACTCCAGCCCAGCAGTTTTGGGTAAATGAAAAAAGAGGCGAAAATTGGTCAGTCTGGGAAGATGGATATCTAAAACTTTCATTAGGTGGGCAGGAAGAAAATATTCTTCACTTCGACCAGTTATCCGTAAAAACTCACCCCGATAACATACTTTTTGCCGCCGCAATCGCAAAACTTCATTATGTACCCCCTACAACAATCGAAGAACAGATTAAACTTTTTAAAGGCATAACCGATAGGCTTGAATTCGTCCGGACATTGAATGATGTTCATTTTTACAATGATTCATCAAGTACCTCGCCGGAATCAGCCTTAGTGGCAATCGATCAATTTGTCCCTAGCAAACTTATTCTCTTGCTTGGCGGAAGTTCAAAAAAAGCTGATTTCAGCTTCCTGGCAAGCGAAATGGTACGTTTCCGTGTACGTGGTTACCTATACGGTAAAGAGGGGCAGAGTATCAAAGATGCCCTGCTTGCCGCTGGCGGCGAAAACCTGATACTTGATTATGACCAAAGCGGTGATTTTAAAAAAATAATAAAATCAGCTTTTCAGATGGCAAAACCCGAAGACGCTATTGTCCTTTCCCCCGCCTGCGCTTCTTTCGATATGTTTAAAAATTCAAAAGAACGGGGCAAGAAATTTAAAGAAATAGTTAATTCCCTGTAAACCGAGAATGGCCATTCTCGGTTTAACGATTTAGCGCTCTCCAACCCGCGTCTCATCCAGCACAACTGCATCAGCCTCTTTCTTTTTAAAGTACCTTGATATCATATTGAATTCTCTTAGATCGCCAAAATAAGCAAATAAGAAATATATCAAAACGCCAATTGTGACATAAAAAGCAAGTAATCCTACTCTATAAATAGCTGAACCCAAAAAAGGTATAGAAATTTTAAGAATATCCACAACTGACCCCATTATTATGCCCATCAGTAAAAATTTTATAATACTAATCAAGTTAAATATTTCATATTTGACCTTTTTCAGCATCAGTACATACAAAATAATGAAATTCATTATACTTCCACAGGTATATGCAACGGCAACCCCAATAATTCCCCAATTCAATTGCAGAGCTAAAATCAAACTTCCGCAAATGCTTACCACCGCGCCTATAAACCCGCTTAAAAGTGGAATCGTAGTGTTTTGAAAGGCATAAAAACCTCTAGCGATAATAGGAATCAAAGACTGGGCGAATAGAGAAATGACAAGAAAACCCAATACTTTCGCGGTCAAAAGCGCGTCCGCGTGCGTGAATTTCCCGTACACCAGTATTACGTCGATTATCTCATTTCGTAAAACAAGGATTCCGATAGTCGCAGGGATGATAAGGAATAAAACCTGCCCCATAACCCTTTTTATTTCGTCAGAGAAAGGTTTGGCAGAAGGCTCGCTCGCAAGTTCTGAAAGCGTGGCGAAAGAAGTTATCGCGAAAGAAAGGCCTATCATCCCCAGAGGTACTGCTTGTAAGTTATCCGAAAGATAAAATACGGTTATTGAACCCGTCATCAAAAAACTGGCTATAAACGTGTTAACAATCAAAGTCAGTTGCGTTAAAGAAAGGCCCAATATTCTCGGGACTATAAGTTTTAAAGCTTTCCTGACATCAGGCCTATTAAGCCCTAACATCCAGACATATTTAAACCCGATTAATTTGAGCGCCGGCAATTGGATTACAAGCTGTAAAACAGCCCCTAAAACAACACCCCACGTAACCCCGATAACGCCAAACTTTGTTCCGAAATAAATGATGCCAAAGATAATGCCTGTGTTATAAAAAAGAGGGCCAAGAGAACGTAGCAAAAATGTTTTAAAACTATCTTGTAGGCTTACAATCACTGATGTTACTGAAAAAATAATCGGTGAAAGCAGCATAATCCGCATCAGTTTTGCAGTAAGTGCCAGTTGTTCAGCAGAAAAACCTCCCGCAACAAGGTGTGCCAAATATGGGGAGAAAATAAATAAAATACCAGCGATTATAGATACTGCCAAAAACATCAAATGCAACATACTGCTCGCGAATTCCCATGCGTTTTTCGAATCGTCATTTTTTTTGTACTGGATGAATATCGGTATAAAGGCCGCTGAAATCACTCCTAAAACCAACAAGTTATAAATCATATCAGGGATACGGAACGCCGCGTAATAAACATCCAGATCGTAAATGCCTTTTCCAGCCGTTGCTCCGAATGTCTTAGCCAAAAGATGGTCTCGGAAAACACCAAGAATACGGCTTAATAAGGCCGACAGAGCCAGTAATAATGTAGGCGGTAAAATGTTTAAATATCGAATTTTCATAGTAGCGAGTCCGCCGTTACGGCGGACCCTATTGCAACAGCACTGGATCGCCCATGAAGTATTTTTTACGGTAACATTTTAATGAATACTTTCAAATTAAGTTGATTTTGCCATTGACATATATTAATAAAGTATTAGATTTATATCCTATAAACATTATTTAATGGCCCCAGATGTGGATTATTACAGGGATCAGTACGAATGTATGTATGATGGTGAAACAGTCCTAAAGGTTGCATCTATAGGAATGTTCTCTGATGATGTTGGCAAAACTGCCAAAGATGAAGGTCATCCACATTATGCCTGCCTTCCTAATTATTATATTCTTAGGGAATTAGGCATCAAAATAGGTATGGGTAGAAATAAAATTTGTGAAAAATTAGGTAAAATTATTGAATTAAAAAAACAAAAGAAGTTAAATGAACTCGCCGAAGAAGAAGCTTCAATGAACCCCGATCTTAAAGATGCATTTATTGGAAATGTTACTCCATTCCCTGGTATGGAGGAGCGGTATAAGGAACAAGCAGTTTACGATGTCGCGCGTAACAGGATTTTAGCGGTATTAGCTAATGTTAAACAATTTTGCGAAGATAAAAAAGAAATAAAAGCAGAGCCAGTTAATGCTGAATCAGACTATGATTATGTTGATTAGATGAATTCAAAATTATTATCCCCCATGCCATGCCCAATTCCAAATTAGATGTTAGTAAACATTTATTGAGAAGAAAAGGAGATGTAGGACCGCTAAACGACGGTGAAGCACTTTTAAGATCCGCCAACCTTATTTCCGAAAGTTTTTTCGGGGAAAAAGGTATTATAGATAGGCAGTTTTTTGAAGATATTGGGATAACAACAGATATGACGCGCACTCAAATTAATGAGCTTCTGACAGGATTAGATGAATCGATGGTTTATGCGGGGTCAGAAGTAACACGAAGAAAAATTAAAAAAATTTTAGAATTATTACACAATAAAGGTATAGTCGGCTTAGAGGGAGAAGAAGAGACAAAACGGTTTAAGAAACTTATGGAATATATTATAAAATATTGTACAGATACTAAGTTTCATGACAGGGAATAGATTTTATAAAATTCACAAATTTCACAAACTGACCAAACTTTGGGTTTTGTGTCCGCCACGGCGGATGCCATTTGTGCTTTAGGAAAAAGTTTGTTTGTGAGTATTTGTGAATTTTGTGCAATTTGTATTTTTTCGCTCAGATATGATAAAATAAAATAAACTTATTTAAAAATAAAAATATGTTTGAAATGTATAACACCCCTTTGGCAATATTGTATCTTGTTTTATCAATCGGCTTTGGCCTGCTGGTACTTTTCCTGATAGTCGCCATCTACAATCTGATATGCATTTTACGTAATGTCAGAAAAGTCAGCGAAAGAGCCCAGAATACCATCGATCTTGTTAACCATTACCTCTGGCAACCAATAAAAATTATGATGATGATTTTAGAGAAGGGGAAGGAAGTTGCTGCAAGGACACGGAAAACAAAATAGAAGGTCTAATTGAAGGTCTATCCTCCTTCGTCGGATGAGGATCTTATTTCATAGAAGGTCTATCCTCCTTCGTCGGATGAGGGTTTTCGTTGGAGCGAGAGGGTTCATTCCTCCTATGCCGGAATCTAGGGTCTTATTTGATGCTATTGAGATTTTTCAGAGTACGTGATAAATTAATTTCCTTAACTTTGGACTATAGTATTTAATTTGAATTTTATGCATTATGAAGAACTTAGAATTTATCAGCTTGCGAAAACATTACGCGATGCACTGCATGAAGAATTAAAAAAGATCTCACATTATTGGAATATAGAAGATGCTATGCAGGCTTTGGATTCGTCATCCTCAGCAGTCGCCAATATTGTAGAAGGTCATGGAAGGAAATTTTATCCTCAGGATAACTACAGGTTTTTAAATATTTCTATGGCTTCCAGCGATGAGACCCAAAATCATGTCATCGCCCTAATTTCTGATAGGCATCTGGAAAAGAGCAAAGGGGATTATTTTAAAAATAAATATAAAACCCTCTCTATCCAGACCCTCTATTACATGAATTGGATAAGGAAAAAGTATAATTTATAACATCCTCAATAAAGCTCTAATTCGCAGGATAGACCCTCTCGGAACGGAGACCCTCATCCACAGGATAGACCCTCTCGGAACGGAGACCCTCATCCACAGGATAGACCCTCAATTGTTTTCTGGTATACGCTTAAAGTTTTCCTCGCCATAACATCGGCTGTAAACAGGGATTTTACCCTCTCAAGCGCCGCTTTTTCCATATCCCTCTTTTGATCCGGGTTTCGGAGTATCGTCCTTATTGCTTCAGCAAGCCTGTCGCTGTTTGCAGGCGGAACCAGATAGCCTGTCTTTCCGTCTTCAATAATATCTTTCGTTCCTCCGTTATCCGTTGCAATAACTGCGACACTGCTCGCCATTGCCTCTAAAAGCACCAGCCCAAACGCCTCACGGAGCGACGGTAGAACGAAAACATCCGAAGCTCTGAGTATCTGTGGCACATCTTCCCTCCACCCTAAAAAATGCAGATTTGTTACATCCTTATAATCCGTTTTCAGCCTTTCCTCATCAGGCCCCTTACCGACTAGCATCAGATGGAGCGACGGCATTTCCACCCGCAGTTTCCTGAAAGCATCAATTAAATACTTAATACCCTTCCTTTCATGCAGTTCGGCTATGCAGGTTATCACTAAGTCACCTTTTTGGACAGGTAGCGACGCTTTGTCTACATTGTCCAAAAACCTATCGAGCTCAATGCCATTATTTATTAAGTTTAAGCGGTTTTTGATATCTTCGCCATATTCGCTAAGATGTCTAAAATTGTCCATACTTATGGCGATGATCTGGTTTGTTTTTTTAAGGCATTGCCGTTTAATCAATCCCTTAAGTCCTGTTAGTTCAAACGGGTCATGTTCGGTTGTAACAATTGGTATTCCAACCTTCTCCGCTGCCCAGAACGCGTATCGGCAACTTCCAGGGTTCCATAAATGGATGTGTATCAAATCGAATTGTCCGGTTTTGAGTAATTTTTTAAGCGCCAGATAATGCCTTGGGTCGTGTTTGTGTATTGTAGGCATCACATATAAATCCTCATACGCGTTAGCCAGTTCATCTGCCCGTCCGCGCAATACCGAATACGCCCCGCACGCTAAAGAGACCGCGCATCCAAGCGGTTTCAGATGCTTTGCCAAAAGAGCCATCTGCTTCTCGGCTCCTCCGTAATTCGGTGTGTCGGTATAAAATAGGACCTTGATTAACTTGATTGTAAACATGATTTACAGGATTAAACTGTTTATCTGGTTCAGGATTTCAGGTTTTTAATTGTCATTTAAAACTATTTTTCCTGAATTCAGTTTACATTATACAGATTAATCCTGTAATCAGGTAAATCCTTTAATCAAGGTCATTTCTTGTACTCAAAATACGAGTAAACAATCGGGTAAATCACCGCCCATAAAATCGCGATGATCACGATCCAAAAAGTATATTTGGAAAACAAAACAGCCAGAACCGTCAAAACACCCGCAATCATAAACAGTTTACTGCCAAGCAGATGTGTCTTTTCCCAGACTCTATCACTGCTTAATGTCCAAGGTGTCCGAATGCCTATAAACCAGTTCCTCTTGGAATGTTTTAGCATTTCGCCGATATAAATAAAAAATATTCCCAAAAACGGCAGTATCGCGCGCGTCATATTGAACGCGAAGCCCAAATTTGCCGCTAACGAGAGCAGATAAATGTAAAAAAGGAAAGTGATAAGAACAAAAATAAACCAGTCAAACCACACCCGGAATTTCTCTACATTCTTTTTTAAGGGGTCGATTTTTGGAAGCAGTAAGAACAACAGGTACGTAATCACCGATATCGATGGCATCAGATAAAGCGCCCAGCATTTGGTCATATACCCGTTTGGCTGTCCCGCAGTATTCCAGTGGCTCATCATCCTGTCGGGCATTTTAGGGTAGTAATAGGCGGCCAGAATAAAGGAAAAAAGGATTATGGCAATAATTCCTATATGGATTTTTTTGTTTTTCATAATTTTTAAAAATTATCTGATGTTTTAATTATACATCAGCCGATTGTCCATCACTATCCGACTCTTCACAAACTGTTTTACAGAATTCAGCCACTTCAAAAAGGTGCATATGCATCATTGGTAAATATGCTGAAGAGTTCAAGTATTGACTAATTTTTCCTAAAGTTATTTTTGATAATGTTCCTTGAGCATCAGGATAAGTTATTATTAGACCTTTTTCTGGATCAATCATGGAAACAATTCCCATTCGTCGCCCCAAAGGAGAGAGGGGTGCTTTTGTCCTCTGACTTTCAAGGTAGTGATGAATAGTAAAATTAATTGCATAGTTTCGCAGCATTACCATAAAAAGCGCATAATGACTTGGGGCTAAACCCAATGGCGTTTTTTTAAGATCTTTTGCACCTCCGCTCAATATTTTGGCCGCTTTTGAGGTAATTTTTAATATTTCAAAAAACGTATACATAAATTCTTTCTTCGTATCCTTGTCATAAAATTGATCCAATCTTTGCTCAAAATCACGGCTACTATTTCTCCAACATAAATGAACATTTACCGGAGGGATTGAATATTTGCCCCTTTGTCCATGTGTCATAAAGGCGGGTCTTTCATCTACCCTCCCTCTCCATATGAATTCATGAATAGCAGGAAGTTTTGGCATCAATGAGTCAGGAATAGCCTCCAGAATCAAAGGCGCAGCAGAACGAATGACTCGGTCAATAGGTTTTTCAGCCTTTGGCTGTTTAAAACACATTTCTGGAAAACCAACATATTCCTCCTGTAGTAACTGACTTTCTTTTTCAGGATGTCTATTGACTAAAGTAGCCCAAAGCAGTGTACGTAAATAATGCACAAGATGATAATGACGAAGTCGTTCGTTCCCTTTAAAATTCATTATATCAACTAATTCTTTAGGCGGGACTTGTACCGCCCCAGATTGACCTAACAGGGCTTCTGTTTGACCAGGCA
>Ga0315284_10002408_pt1 | contig 26829 bp, 17 predicted proteins | sample YL17G09_16_MG_FD_203696 | JGI IMG/M metagenome (GOLD analysis project Ga0315284, IMG submission 203696) | Sediment microbial communities from Yellowstone Lake, YNP, Wyoming, USA - YL17G09_16 | ecosystem: Environmental > Aquatic > Freshwater > Lake > Sediment | place: USA: Wyoming | collected...
GCCCTCGTCGGTCGGCCCCTCGGCCCCCGCCCGCCACCGGGCGACGTTCGGCTTTGCCGCAGCGTCCGCCTCCGGCGCCTCGCCCGCGGCCTTGCACGGGCACGACGGCGGCAGCGGCGGCGGCGAGGGCGGCGGCATGCCCATCCCCCCGGGCGCCCCCGGCGGCCTGTCCCGTTCCTTCGCGGCCGCGGGCGGCCACGCCCCGCCCCACCACTTTGTGGTAGGGTCGGCCGCGTCGGACCACGATGCCTGGCCCTTTCCGCCGGGCGGCCCGGGGGGGGCCGGCGGCGGGGGCGCCGCCTCCATGCCATCCGGCCTGCTGTCGCCCGCCCACGCCCGGGGCGGGGGCGGGGGCGGCGGCGCCGCCCTGCCCCCCCACTTTCACCGGGCCCCGTCCGCCCCCTCCCTCGCGCCGCAGTGGGGCGGCGGCGGCGGCGGTGGCGGCGGCGCGGGCGGGTCGGGCCACGCCCACGCCCAGCACGCCGCCCACTACCACCACGCCGCCGCTGCCCGGGGCTTCGCAGGGGGCACCCCGCCCGTCGGGTCCGCGCCCGGTGTCGGTTTTGCCATCGGCTCGGTCGGCACGTCGGGCGCGCCCCTGTCGTCCTCCCTGTCGGGCTCGGTCGGCCGGGCACGGAGCGGCGGCGGCTTTGGGAGCGGCCAGGGCCGCCCGCTCTCGGCCTCCTCACCCGCCCTCAAGCACTCCTCCTCCCACGGCGCCCTGGCCCGCGCCGCGGGCGCCGCCTCCCGGGCCGGCCGGGTCTCCCGCCCCCCGCGCCGCCCCCTGGACGACGACGACGGCTCCTTCGAGTCGGGGTCGTACGGCGCGGCCGGGTCGGGTGGCGGCGGCGGCGGCGGCTCCGGCTCCCACGGCGGCCGGGGCACGGGCGGCGGGCGCAAGCACCACAACCCCTGGTCCGTCGAGGAGACCGAGGCCCTGGTCGCCGGCGTGGAAGCCTGCGGCGGCGGCAAGTGGGCGGACATCAAGAAGCTGGGCTGGGCTTCCATGGACGGGCGGTCCGCCGTGGACCTCAAGGACAAGTGGCGCAACCTGACGCGCCTGGTGTCCCTGCCCTCGGCCCTGCCGCGCGCGGTCGCGCACGCGCGGGGCGTGGGGGAGCCGCCGGGCGAGAAGCGGCGCCTGCCGCCCGACCTGCTGGAGCGGGTGCGCGCGCTCATGCCGGCCGACCCGGACCTGCCGTACGGGCGCATCACGGCCAGCCGGGCGCCGGGCGCGCGGTCGCGGGCCCGGAACCGGCGGTGAAAGGATATGATAAAAGTGTTCAAAAAACAATAAACTGGACAACCCCACGGCGTCGTCCTTTTTTTGTGCTATCAAGACCTGCTATTTCTGGCAGAAAAAGACCCTCCCTCCCCCCCCACCACCTGCTTTGTACCACCACCAATTGCGCGCGATCCCCTCCCCTTCCCTCCCCGCACGAGAAGAGAGAGTAGGAGTTGTGAGAAATGAGAGAGAGACCCTGGGTGTGCAAACAACAAACTCCCCCTCTCATTTTTTCCACACCCACCAAATTCTCTCTCTCTCACCGGCGGTACCCGCCCCTGTCATCCCCACCGCGCCGGGGCGGGGACCGGGACCGGGACCGGCGGCGGCGGTCGGTGGGCGAGCGCGAGCGGTGGCGGGGGTAGGGGTCGCGGCCACCGCCGACGCCTCCACGGTCGCCGCCGCCCGGTGGGCCGCCGCCGCCGTACCCTCCTCCTCCTCCACCCCCGCCGCCCCCGCCCCCTGGCCGGGGCGCGCCGCACCGGTTGCACGCGTCCCGGCGCGCAAAGTTATTGTTGCCACACGAGCACGGCCAATCGCCTGGCTGGCCGGGCGGCGGGCCGCCAGCGCCGGCGGGTGGGCCGCCGCCGCCATACCCGCCTCCACCCCCAACGCCTCCACCCCCGCCCCCGCCACCAGGCTTGGGCGCGCCGCACCGGTGGCAGGACGTGCGGAAGCCGAAATTGTTGTTGCCGCACTGGCACGGCCAGTCCGCCTCGCGCGGGCCACCCCGGCCACCGCCGCCACCGCGGCCGGCAAAGCCGCCGCCACGGCCGCCCCCGCCGCTGCCGCCAAAGCCCCCGCCACGCCCGCCGCCCGCTCCGTACCCGCTCCCGCCGCCGCCGCCACCGCCCCACTGGTCGCCGCCAGCCGGCGGGTAGGCGGGCGCCCGGGCCTGGGCCAGGCTGACGGTGAGGACGGACGCACCGCCGCCCTCCTTCCCACCCTCCCTCCCATCCTCACCCCCTTTTTTGTCTTTGTCGTCGCCCTTCTTCAGCGCCGCGGGGAAGGGCTTGCCATGGAACCACTGCACAGCCGACGCCGCGGAAAAAGGGTCCTCATACTGGACCGTGCCGTCGCCCTTCAGGGCGCCCGTGGCCTTATCCCTGTACAGCCACACCCGCTTCCCGCCCCGCTTGCGATCGTCCTTCACCACGCCGATCGTCCCGAAATGGTCGGCCACCGCAGCTTCTGTGGTGTCGGACGGCAGGCCGGAGACGTAGACGGTGTCCGTGTCCGGCACGTCAAAGGAGAGCGTGTCCGGGTTGAATGCCATGGTGGGTGGATGGAGGTGTGTGTGTTTAGAGGTAAAGGTCAAGGAGGCGTTTCTCTGATTTGGCGCCGTCAGCTCTCTCAATTAGAGCGGCTTGCGCAAGCCAAGCGATGGACACGCCCCGGTGAGTGTGTAGCGAGGCGCTCTGGACGTGTGCTGGTGGTATGTGGGGTGCGTGTGCAGGGGCAACGCGTGCGTGTGTGCGTGGGGCGGGCAGGAAGAGAAGTGACTGCACAGGAAAAAATTAAGCAACATCAGTCCTCAAACCTCCGCGTCGCCATCGAGGCCGCCGCCGCTGCCTGCCGCCTGCGCCACCACAAAAAGGCCACCCCGCCCACACACACCGCCCCTGCCGCCAGCGTGTGCGGGGCGGGCGCACTCTCCGGCATGGCGGCCGCCGCCCGGGAGTCGGCGGCCGCCGCCCAGGCCGCCGCGGCCGACCTGGCCGACGCGAGCTTGGCCGCCAAAAGGCCGGGCGCAGCAGGGCTTGCGGCGTCATTTTCCTCATCCTTGCCATCATCATCGCCAGAGCCGGAGTCGATTCCCGGGCCGGCGGCGTGGTCGTGGTGGTCGTGGCCTGCGTGCGGGTCGTCGGCCGCAACCTCCTCCTCATTTTCCTTCCTCTCCGCTGGAGGGGGAGGCCCGCCGCCGTGCCCTGCGTGCCCACCTGGGGGCACCGCCTTCGGCCCCGCCGCCGCCTCAGCCGCCAGGGCGGCAGCCGCGCTCGCACGCACGGCCGCGGCGGACGCGTGCATGGCGGCCCAGGCGTCCACAGCGGGCGTGGCTTGTCCGCCGCCACCCTCCCCGCCTCCACCTCCTTTCTCGACCTCGGCCACCCCGGCCCCGCTGACGAGGATGTACTTGCGCACCGCCCCCGTTCCATCCCCGTGCGTCTCGCCGATGACCAGGGCCAGGGGGCGGTCCCCGCCGCCGTACCGGGCGGGCGCGGCGAGGACGGCCAGGTCGTGCGGGGCGTCCGCGCCGGGGAGGTCCCACACTTCCTCCGCGCCGTCGGGTTGGGGGGCGCCCTCGCCCCCCTTCCTCACCATGGCGGGCGGCGGGGTCGGCGGATTGTCCGCCAGCAGCACCGCCCGGGCCGGCGACCCGGGCGCGTCCCGGTCCCAGGCCAGGGCGATGAAGGAGCCGTAAGGGCCGGGCGCGAGGGCGTAGACCTGCCCATGCCGAGACAGGTCCCATGACCCGGTCGGGTTTCCAGTCGCCAGGTCAAACCCGCGCACGGCCTTCCGCTCCCGGTCAGCCGCCACCAGGATGCCGGCGCACTCGTCCAGGGCGATGGCGTGGACGACGATGGGCGCGTTGGACGGCCCGCCCGCGGTGGCCCCGCCCGCGGCCGCCAGGTCGTAATCCCGCAAGTGGCGGCCGTCTGGGCCAAACCGGGCGACCCGGGCCCCACAATACCCGTCGCCCACGTAGATGTCTCCGCCCCCGCCCACCGCGACGTGGGTGGGCTTGCAGAAATGGGCGGGCCCGCTCCCCGACACGCCCGGCGTGCCCAGCGTGCGCTCGATGCGCGTCCCGTCGGGCGAGAGGAGGTGGACCGCGTGCGCGCCCGTGTCGGCCACCCACGCCCGCCCGGCGCCCTCCCGCACCAGGGGCGTGACCATGTGCGGCATGAGGAAGAGGCCTGCGCCCGTGGCGCCCAGCACGGCCCCCGAATCCGCGTCCACGCGGACCAGGGTGGAGTCCGGGATGGGCCCGGGCGGGGGACCGCCGTCCCCCGCACGGAACGCGTGCGTGAACCGGTCGAACGAGCCGCCGCCCCAGGGTCGGCCCGCGCGGTGGAGGACGAGCAGGGTGCCGTTCCCGGCCCAGGCCACTCCCGTGGCCTGGCCCAGGCCGCGCGGTGCCGCCGCATCGCCGGCCGCCGCGGACGAGACGGCCGCCCCGTCGTCGGCGCCACCCCCCGCCGGCCGGCCGTCCGCCCCGCCCCCGATGGGTGGGGGTCCAGACCGAGGGGGCGGCCCGCCCGGACCCTCCCGCAAGCCCGGCGGGAAGACCGCCGCGGGTTCCGGGACGGCTGTGAGGCCCAACCCCACCCCGCCCGGCCCCCGCCGGTCGGTCACGCCCGGCCCGGCGTCCACGCACGTCCCGAACGCCGGCAGCGCGCCCCAGGCCATCAGGTACAGGTTGCACATCTCGTCCGCGTGCGTGGCGCCCGCGTGGACGGTGTGGGCCACGCCGGTCGTATTGAACACGCACGTCACCGTCAGGCGGTCGCCCGGCCAGACGGTGAGCGGGGTGGCGAGGGGGGTGAACCCTTGGGGCAGTTGCGGGGACCGCCCCGCGACGCGGGCCAGGGGCGCGTCCCCGCCGCCCGCCCCGCCCCGGAAGCGCTTGGGCAGCCCCGTCTCCAGGTACACCTCCTGCCCCAGGTCGTGCGTGTGGACGCGGAAGGCGAAGGCGTGCGCCGGCTCAAACCCGCGCAGGCAGCAGGCGTTGGGCACGCGGACGGCAGGCGTTTTGGGGGGCAACGAAAAAAAGAGGGCAAACATGGTCAGCCCCGCCGCAAAGGGGACGGGGTCGGCGGTCAGGGCCAGGCGGACGCCGGACGCATCGCCCGGCGGCCGCCGCTGGGTATAGTGGACCTGGAGAACGAGGGAGCGGGTGCCCGCCCCGCCGCCCAGGCGGAACCCTGCGCCGTCTGGCAGGACCATGGGCGGCGCGTCCTTGGCCCACCCGTACAGGACGTGCTGGGTGGCCGGATTGTTGCCCCCGCACACGGCGTGGCCCCGGCACTCCCAGACGGGGTCGGTGGTGGGCGGGGCGTCGCAACCTGAGAGAACGAGGGAATGGAGGATGATGGTGATGGGAAATGAGGGGGTTGCGGGCCCCCCCCCAGCGCGGCGCCGCGCGGCGCCGGGCATTGGTAGACGGGGCCCGCCTTTTTCTCTCTCCACATCTCCTCACCAAATAGCAGCATGTGGTGGACGGTGGACGCCGACGACAGGGGCCGCACACCCGTCAGCCGCAGGGGCGTGGCCCCATCCCCCGGCAGGGAGGCGGACGTGCAGAGGTAGGCCTCGGGCTCCGGCGTCTCAAACGGCGGCATCCGGACTTCCAGCTCGCGCGAGCCGGCGGCGGGCCAGGAGGCCGAGGCGGACGCGGCGTCATCGGGCTGGGCAGAGGCGGCTGTCGCCAACAGCAGAGCCAGCAGGAGCGGGCGCAGCATTGTGGGTTGCGGAGCGGGGTGTGACCCGCTCACGGCGCGGGGGAGAAAGCGGGGGAGTGACGGGGGGGAGAAGGTGGACAAGGACACGCCACGCTGTTTACAGGGCATTTCATTTGGGCTCGTCACAAGTTGCGCTGGCGGCCGCCTTGATCCCCGGCGCGAGGACACTGCCGCCCAGCAACAACAGGAAGCCATCCGCCTGGCCACCCGGCATCGGGTTCACGCCCAGGGGTGCGCCCCACGCGTGCGCATGCGGGCGCCTGCGCCTAGCAGACATGGTGAGGGGTGCTGTCCAACCCGGCCCGCCGCCCTACCCGGCCGCCCGGCCCGGCCCGCCCGGCCCGCCCGGCGCGCACGCCTCACGACCACACCCGCCCTGCCCTTCCGCGGTGTGAGCCCGGTCTCCCCCACACCACCCCCACCCCAACAACCCGCCCTCCTCTCCCAAAACGCGGTCATCGTGGTGGTCGCCTGCGCGGCTGCCGTCGCGTCGGCCTTTGGCTTCCTGACCACGCTCCTGCTGGTCGCCGCCCCGACTTTTAAACGCGCGGAAGCCGCGGCGACCGCCGCCGAGTCCGCGGCGGTCGCCATGGAGGCCATGGCCGTCGAAATGGAGGCCGCGGCCCGGGTCATGAACGACGACCTGCCAGGTGCGCTGGACCAGACGGCCGCCGCGGGCGCGGAGTTTGAGGTCCTGGGCAAGTCCCTGAACAAGCTGGCCGGCCAGATGGGCCTGGGGCCGGTGGTGGCTGAGGGAGGACAGGCCGTGAGTGGTTTGGTCGGCGCCAGGAAAGAGGGCGGTGGCGGCGGCGGCGGCGGCGGCGGCGGCGGCGGCGGCGGCGGCAGTGGCGCGTCATCCACCATCCTCTCTCCTTCCTCCTCCTCGTCGCGCTCGTCCGCCCTGCGCCCGGACGAGCCGGGCACCGCCTGGGCCAGCCCCACCTATCTCACCCCCTCCGGCATCCCGGCCGGCCTGCCCCCGCTCGTCGCCCGGTTTGCGGCGGACGTGCTAGGGCTGGCCCGCTCCGTAGCGCCGGCCGCCGCGAGATGGCAAGCCCGGGCGTCGGCCGCACTGCCGACCGCGGCGGCGGCGGTGAGCGCGGCGTCCGCGCGGGAGGCGGCCGCGTTGAAAGCCGCTGTCGCCCGGGCGGAAGCCCGGGCCTGGATCGGGCAGTGGCGGAAAGGGCAGCAGCAGCAAGGCGGCGTGGGTGGTGGCGGAAAGGGCAAAGCCCTGCTGCCCGCGCCGGCGCCCCCCCCTCCACCACCTCCCCCCCCGCTGGCAGGCTCGCCCACGGAGCGCCGCATGATGGAGAAGCTGGCCGGCCGGCGGGCCGCGACGGAGCACGTGTTTCAGGCGCTGGTGGCGGCGGAGGCGGCCGCCGCGGCGGCCGCGGCCGCGAGCGGGGAGTTGGAGAACGCCCTCAAGAGCGCCGCGGCCGCGGGCGTGCCGCCGCCGGTGGCAGCAGCACAGCCGGCGCCCAGCCCGCCTCAAGCCCCCGCCCCGCCTGGCTCGGAGGACTCGTCGGGCGACGAGTCGGATGGCGACCTGTACCCGGCCATGGTGCAGACCCGGAGCCCGACGCCGGTCGGGGATGTCAAGGGGACGCCGCGCAAGGTGCGGGGATGATGAAAAAAAAAAAGGGGGAGAGAGTGAGGGGAGAGTGAGGGAATGAACTAGAATACACGGGAACGCCTCTCCGCGGCGCGCCTTGACACAACACCATCACACGTCGGCCTGGTCATTGGTGGCCCACGCCGGCCGCCGGCCTCCCCCATCCTGCCGCCACCCAAACACGGCAGCCAGCCCGCCCGCCAACGCCGCCTGCGCCTGTTCGGCCGGGGCCGCCCGGCCACCACCCGGCGGCGACACCCACCCGATCACCCCGTCCGGCCGGACTAGCAGGGCGACGGGGCGCGTTTCGCCCGCACACCTGCCGGCTACCGCCTCCCAGGTCGCGCCTTCCGGTGCGGCCGGGTCGTCGCCCAAGAGGACGCAGCCCTTGAAATCGCCCGCATCCCTCGCTTCCCCTTCTCTCCCCACCAGCACCGCCGTCGCCAGGGGCGCCCCGGCCGCCACCAGAACTTTGCCGGCCGCCACCCAGGGCGCCGCGCCATCTACACCGCCCGCCGCGCCAGCATCAATCACCAGGACGGCGACGGGGCGGTGCGGCTCGGCGCCGCCCAGGGCGGCCGGGAGGTCGACAGTGGAGGTCAGGCCGGCCGTGAGCACGGCGGGCCCCGGCCCTGGGCCGGCGCCGCCAAGGACCCGCACGGCGGCGGCTGGGAAACGGGCGCCCGGGACAAGAGAAGGCGTGTACGTTGCCGCATCCGTGAAGGGTGGTGGCGTGCGTGGAGGGGGCGAGGGCGACGCGGCAGGGGGCGCCAGCGCGCACTCACCCCCTCGGTACACGCTCCCCAGGTCGGCCCCCTCGAACAACAGTCTCAGCCCCGCGCCGGGCGCCTTCAAGGCCGCCTGCGCCCGGGACCGGCGCCAGGCATCGCCGGTGGCGCCGCCCAGGGACGTGGTCAGGGCGCGGCCGGCGGCCAGGCCGGCCTCCAGCGCGCTCGTGGCCGGCCCCACACCCGCCACCCGGGCCACGGAGGCCGCGACAGCCGCCAGCGCTCCCGCCGCCCGGTCGTCCGCGCCCACTGACCGGGGCACCGCCAGGGCGGCCTTCCAGTTGGCCAGGGACAGGGCCGCCAGGGCGGCCGCGACAGGCCCGCGCTCGGCGCCGTAGGCGTGGGTGACCAAGGAGGGCGGCCCATCCCCTCCCAGCACCGCTGCCAGCTTCGGGGCCAGCCCGCCCGCGTCCTGCAGGCCCGTGTTCATGCCGAACCCTCCCGCCGGCGGCATCTCGTGCGCGGCATCGCCCGCCAGGAGGAGGGCTGAGTGAGGCGGCAGAGAGGAAGGCGGGTAGGCGGGCGCGTAATTTTGTGCGACCCGGGCACTCATCGTCCAGGGGCGTGCGTCCAGGACGGCCACGTCGGCGCCGCCGCCCAGCCCCAGCGCCGCCCGGGCAAGGGCCGCACAGGCGGTCGTGTCAGCTGCCAGCGCAGCCCCGGACTGTAAGGGCGGGAAGACGGGCACCTGGGCCACAAACTCGCCCGCCCGCAAGTCGTGCGCGACGAGCGCGCCTGCTGCCGCCGGCGTGAAGAAAAAGTAGAGCATGGCTGGGGGGGAGGCGTTTCCGTTCTTCAGCAGGGCGTCCCCGCCTGCCCGGGACTTGAAGTGGATGGATACCAGGTGGGAGACGGCGGCCGGGCCGTCCATGGCCACGCCGGAGGCGGCGCGCAGGCCAGAGCGAGCACCGTCGGCCGCAATGATGAAGCGCGCCGCGACACGGACGGCCTTTTGCGAGGTGGAGGGGCGGCCGCCGCCAGGCTTAGTCGTAGGGTGGTAAGTCAGCAGGGCACCCGGGCCCATGGGGTGGGCGCACGCGGGAGGGAGAGGGTGCAAAGCGTTGCCCCGCACCTCGCACCCATACCTGATCTCCCCGCCCGTCCCAGCAGCAGTCGCGGCTGCGCTCGCAGCCGCGTGCAGGGCCGCCACCAGGCGGGGCTGAGCCAGGTGCGCGACCGGCTCGGGGGAGACTCCCAGGTCGACCGGCGGGCGCGGCGTGGCCGGGTCGGGTGCGGCGGCACCGAAGTGGTCGACGACGGCCCAGGGGCGGCCGCCGGGTGCGGCCGCGCCGGGCCCATAAACAAACCGGCGCCACTGGGGCAGAGGCGGGCAGGCGGCGGCCACGGCGTCCGCGACGGACCCGCCGCTCTTACCGACTGCTGCTACTGGCAAGCTCCGCAACACTTCCATGGAGCGGGCGGTGATGAAGTGGGCGGCCGGGTGGCCGCCCCCGCCCGTCGGGCCACCCCCCGCCTCACCTGGGTCCGCACCTTTTTCTAGCAGCAACGCCGGCACGGCCGCCCGGGCCAGCAGGCCCGCCAGCAGGGCGCCCGTCGGCCCGCCGCCCACAATGACGACCGGCCAGGCTTCATCCGCGCCGGCGGCAGCCGCGTCGGGCGTCGCAGCCGCGATGGCGCGGGCGTAGGACGAGGAGAGGCGGGAGGTGACGCCAGCAGCTGTAGCGTGCCGGGTGGTGGCGGAAGTGGTGGTGGTGGCTGCCGCGCGATGCAGAGCGAGCAGGCGATGCCTCATCTTTTTGGGGGGGGTTCACAGGGTCAGGCCGTCAAGCAAGGTCCGCAGCTGGGCCTCCTGGGCGTCAGTGCTGGAGAGAGAGAGAGAGCAAGACGCCTTGTGAGAGGAAAGAGAGAGAGAAACGCGCCTGGGGGAGTGTTGCTCTCTCCATTCTCTCGTCTCTCACCGTTTGGCTTCCAACAGTCGCAGGGCCGTCCGGACGACCGCTACCTTGTGCTTAGCGTACCGAGACGCAGCCGGTGCGGTAGCCAAGGCCGTCAACCAGGAGCGTAGAGCGGACGCGGTCGCGCCGGCGTCGTCGGGCGAGCCGCCCAGGGGGGCGAGGCGGGCGCCCGGGCGGCGACCACCAGGAACGCTTCCCACGCCGCCCGCGCTCACAGGCCGCCGGCCCTTGACGAGCAACGGCCCGCCGCTCGCCTTGCCCGCCTTGCGGGCTGTCTGTCTCGCAGCCGTCCGCCGGGCGGTCAGGGTCGCCCCCGCCGCGGCGAGTAGAGCGTCGGAGCAGTCGCCTGGGTCGGTCGCCGCGCGGCGCGGGCCGGGTGGGTTTGGGGGGTGCTGCTGCTGCTCGTCGTCAGAGGAGGAGGAGGGTGAGGGTGCTGTGGCCGGGGAGGCTCCACGCATGAAAAGAGACCTGCGTGTGTGCGTGTCAGCCTCACACACACCCTTGGAGCGCGTGGGAGGATGGGAGTGCGTGGAGCGAGTGCGTGCAGGGTATGGGGAGGAGAAAGCCAATGTGAAAAAAGCAGACTACGCGCGAACAGCACCTCAACCCGGGGCTGCTCAACAAAAGACCACGCCTCCTCCCTGTTGTCTCTCTTCACTTCTCTTCACTGGCCCCCAGACGCCGCCTCCTCGGGCGTCCGCGTCGTCATCGCGTCCACCGCGTGCACCATGCCATCATCGCTCAACTCCTCCCACAGCGCCTTGAAGACCGCCCGCTGGCGCTGCATGGTCGATTTTGCCTCGGCAAACGAGGGGGAGACCACGTCCACCACGACGTGCCGGCCATCGCCGGACGCGTCTGAGACGGCCGCGGACGTGCCCGGGCCCAGGGCGGCCTCGATCTTGGCTGCCATGGTGGCCATGAGGTCGTCCGTGATGGGGCCTGCCGTGGCGGCGGCGTCGTCGGGCGTGGAAAACGACTGGGGGAGGTGGGGTTGGGCATGGCTAGGTGAGAGAGGTTGGTCTTTTTTCCGCCCGTGCGGCACCAAGGAATCCCCTCTCGTGCCCTGATTTGCATGCACACGCATTGCACGTCACTCGTCCAAGCCCGCCAGGTGAGTTGGCACGGACCCCTCTCTCGCCCGTCCTTCAAAAGCACGCACGCACCACCAGGCGGGCGCCGCCGCCAATGCGGCCAGCCGACTTGTGCTGGCGCGCCGCCGCGGGGAGGGCAAGTGCGACCGCTGCGTGGCCAGTTGAGCGCGATGGCGCCAGGGGCCTGGCCGCGCGCTGAAGAGCGAGGTGCATGGTAAGGACGGGCATGGAGTGTGACGGTAGAGCAGAAGACGGGGCGGGAGGGAAAGGAAAAATGCACTGACTATCTCAACAATCTCACTCAACAGCCCCCGGCGTCCCGCCCCGGCTGGAGGACCGCCCCCGGCCCCGGCCCCGCCCGCCGCTACCCGCGCTGCCGCCCCGTTTGCCCGCCAACGACCGGGCCGCCGCCTGGCGCCGCCCCTCCGCCCGCATGGCGGCCACCAGGTCGTCCTGGGAGACGTGCTGCAGGTAGGCCAGGTCGCCCTCATAGGCGGCCGGGTCAAAGTTGGTGATGCCTCCCTTCGACCCGCCAGCCCCGTGCAGTTCGCACCACAGCTGCATTTTATCGTACGCCCGGGCCGCCTCCGCCTCATCGTCAAAGCAGCCCAGGGAGGTGGGTTTCCCCGCCCGCCGGAACTGGGCCTCCCACCGCCGGGTGGGGAAGGTCTGGTGGACGCCTCGGAAGCGGGAGGTATAGGTCCGGCCGGAGGGGGCGGTCGGCGGGGAGGCGACGGCCGCGGCGGCCGCGGCAGCCGCGGCCGCGATGCGGGCGGCCGCGCCCTTCCCCGTCCGGGCGGGCTTGCCCCCGCCCTTGACCGCCCCGCCCGGCATCATCCAGGGTGTGGGCGAGGGCGAGGCGGCGGCGGAGGCGGTGGCGGCACCGCCGCCCAGGTGGGAGAGCGAGGGCAAGGAGGCGGGCGTGGTGGCCAGCTGCGGGCTGGCCACCTGGGCCGCCGCGGCGGCGGCCCGGCCGACCGCGGCCATGGCGGCCACGTCGGCCAGGCGGGCCCGGACGGCCCGCCCGCCCCGGCCCCGCGTGACGGCCGCCCAGTCGAGGACGGCCAGGCCGGCCGCGGCCGCCGGGTCCAGCGCGCCGGGCAGGGGCGGCCGCCGCAGGATGGGGGGCAGCAGGTGGTCAGCCGCCGCGTGGGTGGCGGTCGCGACCGCGTCAGCCTCGCGGGCGGCGGCCGCCCAGGCACGCAGGCGGACGAGGGCGGCCACGGCGTCGGCCGTGTCGGGGGGCGGGGGCGGGGTGGCCGGGTTGTTTGTGTTATTCAGGGCCAGCAGAGACGCCAGGGCCGGGCCGACGGGGGTGGATAGGTCGGCGGGGATGGCAGCAGCAGCGGGCGCAGCAGTAGCAGAGCCCGGGTCGGCCTTGACGGTCGGGGAGGAGGCAGGCGCGGCGGCGCTGTGCGAGGAGGGAGAGGAGGTTCTTGAGGAAATGGGACGAGAACAGCAGCTGGCTGTCTCGGCGGCCTCCGGCCCCGCGGGCGTGCAGATTGCGCGCGCCCGGGCCCGTCACAGGCCTGGCTTGCACCTCCCGGCTCGCCCCTCCGGAGCACGCGCTCAACCCTCTGAGTGCCTTGCCCGGGCGGCTGGTGTGCAGACAGGGAACGGGGCGCGCCCCTCACGCGGGCGTGGAGAAGGGGGCGGGAGCAAAAAAGGAGGGCGGCGGCGGAAGCACACAAACCCGCGCCCGATCGGTCCACCGCCGCGGTAGATCGTCCATGTTTTGCGCCTGGAGGGGCACTCAAGACCCTCCCGCGTCCTCCGGTGCCCGGGACATGAGGAACCGAGCACGCCCGCCCTGCCGGCGGAACGGTGGGAAGAGAGAGACTGGCCAGCGGTGCGACAGCCGAACATTTTTCTTCTCTCCTCTCTTGTCTCTCACCTTGCGTCCGCCATGGTGGCCTCGGCCATGCTCATGCGAGGGTGAGGAGGAGAAGGGTTTGAATGCTCGCGCTGTATGTGTCTGTGTATGTGTGTGTGTGTGCGTGTGTGTGTGTGTGTGTGTGTGTGTGTGTGTGTGTGTGTGTGTGTGTGTGTGTGTGTGTGTGTGTGTGTGTGTGTGTGTGTGTGTGTGTGCGTGTGCGTGTGTGTGTGACAGGCGAGGGGTGCGAGGAGTGTGATTTTTCTCTTGACACCCACTCCTCTTTCTCACGTGCTTTTTCATTTCTCTTCACACACCACCCCCGCCCACCATGTCCGCCACCCCGGCCGACCCTGCCGCCCTGATGCGCAAGCAGATTGTGGCTATCATGCTGGACGCCTCCCTGTCGGACCAGGAGAAAGCCTGCCAGCGGCAGGCCCTGCTGAGCGGCAAGTGGGCGCCGAATGGTGCGCCTTTTTGAGAAGTTGAGAGAGTTTGCGTGTGCGTACTCGCCTCGGCCGACCTGAGCGTGGCAGGGGCGTGACCTCTAAAATTGTCAGCGTCGGCCTACGCGGGTGGGAGGTCAGGCAGAGGCGTGCCACCGGCTGGCAGGGGCCGCGCTGTGCATCTTGTCTCCCGATGCCGCATGTGGTCCCGCCCCGCCCCGCCGCCGGCTTGCACTCCTCCTCGCGACTCACGCTGCCCACGGACGGGCGATGAATGTCAGACGTCACCCATCATGCCGCAAGACACCAAAAAAACGAGCCCCCTCACCCCCGTCCCCCGACCCCCCCCTTCATTGCAGCCCCATCTGCGCCGGCCGGTAAGGCTGACCCGGCCGCCCCGCACGCGACCACGGACGCCCCACCCCCGCCGCCCGCCGATGACACCACCATGCTGGACGAGACCCTGCAGTGTGTCATGTGCATGAACCTGTGCGTGCGGCCTGTGACGGTGAGTGCTGAGGAAGGAGAGGGAGAAAGAGGGGAAAGTTCAAACTCTCTCACGCGCGCTCTCAACCCGCAACCACTCTCTCTCCCTTCTCATCATCCTCACCTCCTCTCGCCTTTCAGTCGCCCTGCCAGCACAACTTCTGCCTGGGCTGCCTGAACAAGTGGACCGCGCTGCGTGAGTTAGAGTACTCACAAGGGAGAGAGAGAGCGGGCATGGGTTTGTTTCTCTCGTACGGCACTCACCACGCCATCTCTCTCACATCCATTCCAGGCAAGAAAACCTGCCCCACCTGCCGGGCCGGATTCCCGGCCAAGTTCGTGGCCAACCCCCGCATCAACACCGGCCTGGCCGCCGCCATTCGCATGGCCCGCAACGGCGTCCGCCGCCCGGCCGCCCGGGCCAACCCGCGCGTCCAGGACGCGGACCGGCCGGCCGAGGCGTTTCGCACCGAGCGCGCGGTGCGCCAGGGCCTGGCCAACGCGTGCTCAGGGCGGCTGATGGTCACCGTCCCGGCCGACCACTTCGGGCCCATCCCCCTGGACGCCGCCGTGGACGGGGATGCGGGCGAGTGGTTCCCCCGCGTCGGCGCCGGCTGGAACGACCGCCTCCACTGCCGCCAGTGGGGCGCGCACTTCCCGCACGTCGCGGGCATTGCGGGCCAGTCGGGAGTTGGCGCCCAGTCTGTCGTCCTGTCCGGCGGGTACGAGGACGACATGGACGAGGGCGAATGGTTCCTGTACACGGGCTCGGGCGGGAGGGACCTGAGCGGCAACAAGCGGGTTTCCAACGTGCAGTCTTTCGACCAGGCCTTCGACAAGATGAACGAGGCGCTGCGCGTGTCGTGCGAGCGGGGCCTGCCCGTCCGGGTGGTCCGCTCGGCGAAGGAGAAGCGGTCCGCCTACGCGCCGCCCCCGCCGGAGGAGGGCGTGGTGTCAGGCCCGCCCCTGCGCTACGACGGCATCTACATGGTCACGCGGGCCTACCGCAAGCCGGGCGCCCAGGGCAAGCTGGTGTGCCGGTACCTGTTCGTGCGGTGCGACAACGAGCCCGCGCCCTGGTCGTCCGAGGAGTGCGGCGACCGCCCAGACGCCCGGCCCTGGGCGGGCGACATCCCGGCCCCCGCGGCGGCGGAGATGGCGGCGGCGGTGGGCGTGGTGCACGCCGGCCCGGCGCCCACAGAGTCGTGGTGGGGCTGGGACGCGGGCCGGGCGGCCTGGGGGTGGACCCGCCCCGCGCCAGAATCGCGCAAGCTGGGCGGCGAGGGCACGGGCGGCGGCGACCCGGGCCGCCTGCGCAAGAAGGCGGGCGAGGCCGAGCGCGCCCTGCGCGAGTTCAAGTGCCGCCTGTGCGCCCAGACGCTGGCCGACCCGCTGACCACGCCGTGCGGGCACGCATTTTGCAAGCCCTGCCTAGTGGCCAAGTTCGAGGGGATCGGGGACGTGGCGGACCGGGGCGGCGCCTCCCGGTCCATGCGCGCCCGCTCCATCCCGAAGCCCTGCCCGACCTGCAAGGCCGACTGCGCGGAGTTCATGCTCGGCGCCCAGGTCAACGTGGCGGTGGCGGAGACGATCGCCAAGCTGACCGAGGCGGCGGCGACGGCCCGGGCGGACGCCGCGAAACTGGAGGCGGGGGGGCGGGGGGGTGGGGAGGGTGGTGGGGAGGAGGGGGGGGGGGCCCGGGGCGGCGGCCGGGGGGGGGGGGGGGGGGGGGGGGGGGGGGGGGGGGGGGGGGGGGGGGGGCGGAGGGCGAGGCGGCGGCGGGCGCTGCCGCCGTGGCGGGTCCGTCCGCCACGCCGGCCAAGAAGGCCAAGAAGGCCAAGGCGGCGGCGGCTACTGCGGCGGTGGCGGCTGTCGCGCCTCCCCCCGTGGCTGCTGCCGCGGTGGTGGTCGCGGCGCCCGCCGCCGCGGCCTCGCCCGCGCCTCCTCCCCCTCAAGGCCCTGCCGCCGCGCTCGCCGCCGAGTTCCCATCCATCGACGCCGACACCATCGCTCTCCTTCTAGCCGACCAGGAGGGCGACGCCCGGGACGTGCGGGTCATGCTGGCGCGGATGGTGAAGGGGATGGAGGCGGACGCCCGGAAAGCAAAGGCCGGAGCCTCTGCGGCCGCGAAAGCGGGGTGCGGGGAGGCAGCGCCCGCGGCAGAGGGTGGGAGTGAGCCGTCCAGGCGGCCGGCCTCTGGTGGGGGGCGGCCCCTGTCGGCTGGTGCGGCGGCAACCATGAAGCGGCCCCGGTCCGGGTCCAAGTGAGTGTGCGTGTGAGAGAGCGATGGGCGTGGGCGTGGCGGGCAAACAATACGAGCCCTGGAAAAGGGAGAGAGAGATGGATGGATGAGAGAGAAGACGGTGCGAGGTGTGTGCAACGAGTCAACCCCAGCCTTTACAAAACACACATGCACGCCCCTGATAACGCGCAACACGCACACACACACACACACATACGCACTCCGCGCCCCAGGGCGTCACCCCCCAAAAAGAAAAAACTCGCAACACACACTCGGCGCCCCCCCCCCCTCCACTTTTTTCCCCCACTTCATCTCTCTTTTCAATCCTCCCGCCCCGTCAGCCGGTCGAGGACGTGCATGAGCGCGCCGGACACCGGGTTGGACGCCGCCGCCGCCCGGACCTGTCCGGAGTGGGACAGGGTCCCGACGGGCTCCAACTCCTCGCCCCGCGGGTTGCGGGACGCGGCCGCGCCCCGGGCCGCGCGCGCCGCCTTCTCCTCGGCGGTCTCTGCCTTCGGTGCCGCGGCGGCAGCAGCCTTGGCCGGCGCCGCCGTCGACGCAGCAGCAGGCCCAGACTTGGCCCGGGCCGCCTTGACGGCCGCCTCCATGTCAGCACCAGACGCGGCGGCCTTGGTGGCGGCCTCGTAGACCGCGTCCACGTCTTCTGCCTCAGACACGGCTGCCTGGATGCGGGGCGGGCTGCTGCCCTCCTGCGGGCCCGCAGGAAAGGTGTGGGCGGGCTTGCCCTGGGAGACGGTGGCCTGGCGAAGCAGGGACGTCAGCGTGCCGGCCAGGGCGTCGGTGGGCGACGCCTGCGTCGTCGTCGCGGCCGCGCCCGCGCCCGCGCCCGCGCCGGGCTGGGCGGTGAGGGTGAAGGGCCCGATCTTGGCGGTGTTGGCCCCCGCCTCCAGGGCGCCCGCCACGCCCTCGCCCGGCGTGGGGCCGACGACCGCCCGGATGGGGCCCAAGCGGGCCGCGGTGGAGCCGATGGGCAGGGGCATGCCGTCCAGGCCCAAAGCCGGGGCGGCGGCCGCGGCGGCGGCGGACGCGTCCAGGCTGCCCCCACCAGACGCAAGCGCGGCCAGGGGCCCGCCCGGCGCGGCCCCTCCAGCCGCCGCCCCACCCCGCACCGCCTCCGCGGCCTGCATGCCAACGGCGGCGGCGTCCATGGCGGCCTGGACCGCGCTCTCATCCGCGCCAGACGCGCCGGCGACGGCCTTGGCGGCCGCGCCCCGCAGCCCCGCGTCGCCCGCCGCGCGCGCGGCCAGGGCGCCGACGCCGTCGGCGTCCACGCCCGCCGCTCGCAGGGCCTGGCCCGCCGCCCGGCCTGCGGCCACCATGGTGGTGCCCGCGTCAGCGCTGCCGGTCGCGGAAGCGGTCGTTGCGGCGGCCAGGAGCTGGGCGCCGGCGGAGGCGAGCTGGGAGGGGGTGGCGGCGGCCGTGGAGGAGGCGGCAGCCGCGCCAGCACCAGCGCCGGCGGCGGCCGCTGTGGGCGCTTGCAGGGAGCCCGCGGCCTGGGCCAGCGCGGACGCCAGGGCGGACGCCAGGCTGGCCGCGGCTTGCGGAGCGGCTGACGCAGCAGCAGTACCCGCGCCACCCGCGCTACCACCGGCGACGGCTTGGGCGAGGGCGGCGGGCGAGAGGAGGGCGGCGCAGAGGGCGACGGCCTGAGTGAGTGGTGTGGAGGAGAGCGAGAGAAGTGAGACGCGGAGGTTGGTGTTCTCTCTTTTGCGCGCGCCAGCTGGGTCCACCCCTTCCCTCCTTTCCTCCTCCTCCCCTCTTTTCCTCCCGTGTGTCACGCACCAAAGGCAGTTTCGACCGGCGCGGCGCCATGTTAGCTGGGATAGGAGGGAGTGACGGGGGGGGTGCCTGTGAGAGAGCGAGCAAGGGAGTGAGGGAGCAAAAAGCGCCCGACGGGCCGAAAGGCATTGGACTAGCCGAGAGCGCGCCAGGACTTGAATCCCTGCGTAACCGCCTGTTCCTTGCCCAACTATGATGGCGTAGCATATGGGCAACACTACTATGGCATGAAAAACAGGGTATAAAGCGCGCAAAGGCGGCAGGAGATCTACACGTGTGTGTGCAAGGGAGATTGCAGGTTGCAGCTCCCACCGGCCCGCTCTGGTAAACGCCCGCACCCCGCCGATCTTGCCTTACCTGTTGGGTCTCTGGTGCGTGTACCCCGCGGGTGACAGCGACAAGAATACACCGGCGCGGTGAGCCTCGCAGAAGGTGAGAAAAAGAGAGGAGGCGGCGTGAAAGAGAAGGCGTGTGCGGCTTCGGCCTGTCTTCTCTCGCTCTCTCTTCCTCCTCTTCTCTCATCTCTCATCCTTAACTCTTCCAATTATACCTACACTATCACCAGCTCTTTCTCCGCCCACTCCGGCCCCAACAACCCTTTATGCCCGTCAAACAGGGTCTTCAGGGCGGCGCACAGGCGCCCGTGCAGCTCGTCCACCTCCGCCCGGGTCGGGTCCAGGCTCTGCACCACCTCCAGCGGGTCGCCGACCACTGTCAGCATCCGCGTCCGGTGCGGGTACGGGGAGCCCAGCACGCCGAAAAACAGGCCCACGCTCAGGCGGAGGCGCCGGGACAGGCCTGGTAGGCCGACAAAGGACAGGAGCTGCGAGTTGCCCAGGTGGTAGACCGGGATCACGGGCGTCCCCGCGACCAGGGCCGCCCGCAGGAAGCCGCGCCGCTGGGACAGGTACACGCGCTCGCCCGCCTCGCGGGACGCGCCGTGGAAGATGCCGGCCACGCCTTCCGGAATGATGGCGACGGACTTGGTTTTGAGCAGGCGGGCCAGCGTGTGCCCGTCTGCCGGGTGGCACCCCTTGGCCGCAAAAATGTGCTTGAAGAGGGGCAGGCGCAGCAGCACGTCCGCGACCACGCCCTCCACGCACGGCGGCATGCCAGCCTCAGGGGAGTCTGTAATGGCGGCATTCAGTAGGGTGCCCATGGGAAACGTCGCGTGCGGGAACTGGGCGACCAGGTAGCGCGTGTGCGGGCGGATGTACGGGAGCGGCGGGACGACTGCCCTCAGACTGAAGTGGCGGCGCCACGCGTCCCAGACGCGGGCGTTGCGGAACCAGTCCGACTTGTGCCCGGGCGGCAGGGCGCCGAGCGCGACAAACAGGGCGACCGCGGCCGCGGTGGCCGGGTTGCGGGTGTACAGGGTGGTGAGGGCGAGGGCGGCGGCCACCAGCGGGAGGAAGACTGCGCCCCAAAAAAAAAGAAAGAGACTGGCCCTTGCGCCCGCGGCCTGGCCGCGGCTGTTGACCGGCGGTGGGGGCAAGGTAGACGGAACCCCCGCCTCCCCCCATCCCCTGGCCGTGCGGTAGGCGATCGAGATGGACGCGTTGTGAGCCCAGGCCCAAGGCGGGGTGGTGGTGGTGGTCGACGCGGCGTCGGCCGCGATGGCTATGCCCAGCTTTCCCTTCGTCTTCCCGCCGACTTTGCCTCCACCCACGCCCTTGGCACCCAGCAGGGTGAGGCGGCGAGGGGCGGTGTCCTCGCCGCCGGCCTCCTTGGTCGTCCCGTCGACCGTGCCATCGGGCGTCGTGCTCTGTGAAGGAAAGGAGAGAAAGGTTGAGAGAGAGGAGCAGGAGCAGGGAGGGCCGCAGCCCCGGGTCGGCACGTCGGCGCGCGCCGCGCGCTGCTCCACCCCGGCATGTCCCCTCAAACTTTCGCACCAGTAGGAGTGACCCGCCCCGAGCCGCCGGCTCATGGGTAGCCGAGACCATGGCGGTGGGTAGCAGGGGTGTCGGAAGAGAGGTGGGGTCTGTGTGTGTGGCGTGGGAGACTTGAGAGTTTTTTTTTTTTTTTTTTTCTGCTGACGCGAAAGCAGCTGTGCGCGCGCGTGGAGGGCATGACCGCTCCAAGCCCCAAAACAAGGGGCACGCCACGACACAAAATCACCACTCAGCGCTATATTCTCCCGGGTAAAAAGCAGGGCCGCACCGGCTGACCGGATGGATGGCCGCCTAAGGCGGCCTGAAAACCCTGATAGCGGGCGCAGGGGGCATTGGTTTTTTCCCTGCGCCACTGCCACCGCCTCTCACGTCCACCAATGCTGAGAGTTACCTGTGTCGAAGAGCCTAGCTTATGGCCTGGATGTGGGTGTGTCAGACAAGTGGAGGAACGAGGTGACCGGGCAGAGGCGCGTCGCGTAAAGAGAGGGAGAATTGGCCGGCGAGAGAAGCGCGTCGGCGCAAAAGTGAAAGGCGAGCAGGCTGCGGCCGAGCACTCTTCCATTGCACGCAATCTTCACGCGTCGCCCACCTGGACCCATGCTGCGCCCTCGTCCGCGCGCCCGCCCCAGGGCCGGGGCGTCAATCGCTCCTCCTATCCAGCTGCAATCGGCAAACCGCCGGCCGCCCAGGCCGACGTCTACCCCCGCCAAACTACCCTGCTCATCCACCAACCTCGCCGCCGCTGCCTGGGCCACGGCTTCCACAACCTTGACAGCCACGGCCCTGATGGCTGCCTCGCCGCCCGGCGCGTCCGCGGCCTCCCTGGACACCCTCCTCTACACCGCCGCCGCCGCCGCGGATGCCGCCGTGCGGGCGGCCCTGACCCCCTCCCAGGCAGGCGGCCCCCCTTCCCTTGCCGCCTTTGCGGTCGTCCTCGGCGCCGGCCTGGCCACCTCGCTCTCGCCGTGCACGCTTTCCATGCTGCCCCTGACCATCGGCTACATCGCCGGCGCGGAGGCCCGGGACAACAGGCGGGCGGCAACCGGGGCAGAGGAAGGAGGCGAGCCGCAAGCCCGGCCCCCACCCCCACCCCCGCCTTCCACCCTCCCCCGGGCGGCCGCCTTTGCGGCCGGCTTCGCCACCACGCTCGCGGCTGGCGGGGTGGCGGCCGCCGCGGCGGGTAGGGTCTACGTCGGGGCGGGCAGCCTTGTGGGCGGGAGTGGGAGTGGCGGCGGCGGCGTCGCGGCCGCCCTGTTGCCACTGGCCGGGTCGGGCGTGGCCATCCTCATGGGCCTCAACCTCCTGGGCGCCCTCTCCCTGCCGGCCCTGCCCGGCTGGGACGTGGACGGCGACGCCCTGGCGACCGCCATCACCCCCCGTGGCCGCCCCGTCCCCGCCCCGCTGCGGGCGTACGCCGCGGGCGCCGCCTTTGCCTTGGCGGCGTCACCTTGTGCCACGCCGGTCCTGGCCACGCTGCTAGCCTATACCGCGTCCGCCGGCGGGTCCAGCACCCACCCGGGCGCGGGTGGGGCCCTGCTGGCGGTGTACGCCATCGGGTACACGGCCCCGCTTTTAGCCGCGGCTGCGGGCGCGGGCGCCCTGGCCCGGGTGGTGGCGGTCCGGGAAAAGTCGGGGTGGGTGCCGACAGCCGCGGGCGGGGTGTTGGTGGCGGGCGGCGTGTTTGGCCTACTCAGCCGCCTAGTGCCGCCGGCGTGAAATAGTGGAGAGAGAAAGAAAGAGAGAGAGAAAGAGATGTAGAGGGTGTGTCTTCACACGCCGGCCGCCACAGCCCCCAACCCTGCCAACTCCCGTGCCAGCCCGGCAACCGCGCCTTTGAGCAAGGCAGCCTTGGCCGCCGCCACCGCCGGCGGCCCGCCTTGCCCCGCCAACGCTTTCAGGGCCGCCCCAACCCGCCGCTCCGCGCGGGCCCTGGCGGCTGCCTGGGTGGTCCCTTTCTTGGCGGCGCTCGCGGCGGCGGCTTCCAGCGCCGCGCACCGAGCGGCCGCCGCGTCCGCCGCCGCGCGCGCCGCCTGCAGCCGCCCAGCCGCGGCCTCCGCCGTGGCCACCGCCCGGGTCGTCGACGCCTTGGCCCGGACCGTGCGGGCCGCCGCGTCTTTGGCAACGCCATTTAAGCGCGCCGCCCGCGCAGCCGCTGCCCGGGCGGCCGGGTCCGCCGCGTCGACTCCCCCAGCCGCCAGGCGGGACGCCATAGTGGCGTTGCACTCGCTCACCTGGTCCATGGCCGCCTGGACGCGGGCCAGGCCCTGCGCGGCGGACGCGGCGGACGCTTGGGCGGACGCTGCCTCCTCAACAGCCGCATCACGCTCCGCGAGGGCCGCCGTCGCCGCCCGGGCGGCCGCGGAGGTGGGCGAGGCGGCGGCGCCAAGCCCGCCATCATCCCCTCCTTCCCCCTTCCCCCCGCTCGCCCGCACGGCCGCCGCGTACCGAGCCCGCAGCGCGGCCACCGTCCGCGCGGCCGCCGCAGCTTTAGCAGCCAGGGCACAGGCCGCGCTTTCAGCAATGCGGGCGTCGGCGCGCAAGGCATCGGCCTTGGCGGTGGCGGCCAGTGTGGCGGCCTGGGCGCGCGACCGCGCGTCCTCCCGGGCGGCCGCTGCGGCCGCGACCCCGCCCGTGGCCACCTCCGCCCGGGCCTGGGCGCGCGCGAGGTCCAGCTCCGCCATGTCCCGGTCCACAAGGGAGGCCTCCCGGGAGGCCGTCGCACACGCAGCCGCGGACCGGGCCCCGTCCAGCTCCGCCTCCAGAAGGGCCAGCTCTTGTTGGGCGGCCCGCGCCTGGGCGGCCGCGCCGCCCGCTGCGTCAGCCGCCCGCACAGCCTCCGCGTCCGCCGCGCCCGCGTCCACCAGGGCGGCCCGACGCTCGGCTTCGGCAGCCTCCAGGGCAGCCCGCGCCGCTTTGGCCTCGCCCCGCGCCTCCACCAGGGCGGCCTCGCCCGCCGAAAAGTCGGTACTTTCTGTCTTTGCTGCCTTCAAGCAAAAGAGGCGGACCTCAGCCCGGTGGAGCGCGGCCTCCACGCTCCACCCCCAGTCCCGGGCCTTGGTCGCCGCCGCCGCCGCTGCCCGCACCCGGGCCCGGTGGTGGGAATTCTCCTGGGCCGCGGCCTCGCCCCGGCGGCGGGCGGCATCCAGGGACGCGGACGCAGCGGCTTTGGCGGCGTCGGCCGCCCGGACGGCCGCCAGCGCGCTGGCCAGGCGGGCCGCAGCTTTCTCCGCCGCTTCCGCCAGGCGGGCGGCCCGCGACTCCGCGGCGCCGGTCTCCTCCGCGGCGGCGGTGGCGGCTGCCAGGGCATACCGCTCCTCCGCGCGAGAGGCTTCAGCTGCCAGGGCAGCCTGCTCGCCGCGGTCACTGATTGATGATGAGAACGAGAGTGAGAGAGGGTGTGAGGTGAGGGGCAAGAGGGCGAATCCCTTCCCCTCCCCCCTCCCTCCCCTGTCTCCACCCTCCCTCCCCCTCATCCGGCGAAACTCACAGCTCCGTGTCCACCTCCCGCCGCAGGTCGACCACCTCCTCCGCAGCCAGGGCCACCCGGTCAGAAACTGAGGCCGCCCGGTCCGCCGCGGAGGCCGCGGCCTCGTCGGCCGCGGCCGCGGCCGCCGCCGACCGCGCGGTGGCCAGCTCTGCCGCCGCCACCCCGGCCCCCGCGGCCGCGGCCGCTTCCCGGGCGGCCCCGGCCTCCCGGGCCGCCGCACCCGCGTCCGCGGCGGCGACCCGGGCGGCGGCAGCGGACTCGGCCGCTTGAGCTTTGGACGCTTGGGCCGCGTCCCGCGCGGCGACCGCCGCGGCCTCGGCGGCCGCCGCCCCGGCCGCCGCCCGGCCCCGGCGAGCGGCAGCGCCGGCCAACTCGCCGACCGCCCCTGCCAGCCCCGCCCGGGCGGCCGCTGCGTCGCCCTCGTCGCCCTCCGCCGCCCGGACCGCCCCATCCTTGGCGCGCAGGGCGACTGTTAGGGCTGCCCGGGCACGGCGCTCCCTGGCGGACCGGGCGGCCTGCAGGCTGGCGGCGCCGGCGGCCGCCGCGGCCGCCGCAGCCGCCTCGACCGCCGCCCCGCCCGCGGCGACTGTCGCGGCCTCCACCTCCGCCCGGGCCGCCTCCAGGGCCGCCCGCGACCTCAGCACGTCCGCATGCGCGGCCAGGGTCCAGTCCGTGATCTCCGCCCTGGCAGTGGACCGGGCGGCCGCGTCCTTGGCCGCCCGGCCCGCGCGTAGGGAGGCGGCTTTTGCCAACCCAGCCGCGGCCTTGGCTGCTATGGTGGCTGTCTTAAGCGCCGCGTGCGTGCTTTCCAGACGTGCCTCCAAGTTCTCACCGTGGGACCGGATCAGCCCCGCCCGGGACCGCTGGTCCTCCACCTCTGCCGATGCTAGGGCCAGGGCGTCTGCCGCCGCCCGGGCGGCGGCGGCCAGGGCCCGGGCGCGGGGGCCAGCCCAAGGCGGGAGAGGGGGGAGCAGGTCAACGGGCATGGGGGAAAGGTGAAGAGGGTTGTGGTTGTGGAAAAGGGAGAGAGAAGGTGGATGGACGTGTATGCGTCTCTATCTTCATTCAATACAAAAACACGGGCCGGGGCCGGCGCCGGGTCTCTAATAAAGCGTCGGCCTCGGCCAAAAGGAACAGGGAGGCCGCCGTCCACCCCCCCGGCGCGGCGGGCGCGGCGGGTTGGGCGGCGGCCCCACCCCCCCGCCCGGCCCCGCCTCGCTCTCCCCCTCTCTCCCGCCCGCCGCCCTCCGTCCCCGCCCCGCCCGCCGCCTGCGCGCCCGCCTGGCGCAGGTCCAGTCGCCTCAGGTGCGGGCAGCCCCGCACTGCGGCGGCCAGGGGCAGGGTGACCTGGAAGGACCCGCCCGTCTGGAAGGAGAGGTCGGCTTCAACCAGGGCTGGCAGGGCGCCCAGGAGGGCAGGGACGCTGGTCAAGCGGTTCCCGCGCACCCGCAACGCCTGCAGAGTCCGCCCCGCCCGCCCCAGGTCGAGCGGCAGTTCGGCCAGGCGGCATTCGGAAACGTCCAGCGTCACCAGCGGGCAGGCGCCCAGGTGCGGGGGGAGGGCCGATATCTGGGTGTCGATGCAGCGCAGGACGGCGAGCGTGGCGGACGCCCGCCCAAAGGCGACGGGCCACCAGTCGGGGGAGAGGAGCGTGTTTCCGGACAGATCCAGGGCGGCCAATGCAGGCAGGGTCGCCAAGGCGGCGGGAGCGCGGCGCAGGGAACAGTCGGAGAGGTCGACCCGGCGCAAGGAGGACAGCGGAGTCAGGTCGGGCGGCAGGTCCGGCCCGGCCCCCGGCGCGTTCCAGGTCAGGGAGAGCGCGGTCAGGGCCGTGCACCGCGTCAGCTCGGCCGGCAGCACGGAGACAGGGCACATGGCGATCGACAGGACGCGCAGGGCGGTGAGCGACCCCAGCGCGGCGGGCAGGCCGTCGACCCCGTCGTTCGCCTCGATCTTCAGCCGGGTCAGCCGGACCAGGCGCCCCAGGTCGGGCGTCACCTCCAGCAGCCCCTCTCCCTCCTCATCGCCCGCCGCCGCGATCTCCAGGTCGACCAGTCCCGGAGCGCCCAGGGCGCACAGGTCCGCGAACTGGGCGCGCGAGACGGGGCCGCAAACACCGCGCATGCGGATGGAGGCCAGGGCCGGGCCTAAGAGGGCGGGCAGGCCGCCCCAGGCCAGGGCGCGCCCGGGTGGGGGGTGGAGGTCGGCGAGGCCACCACCAGGGGCGGCAGGCCCGGCGGCGGGCGCGGCCACACCACCTGCCGCCCCGCCTCCCCCCCCTCCCCCAAAGGGCGACTCACCGCGGACGGCCAGGTCGACCGGGATGCGGCGGGCGGCCGCTGCGCCCGCCACGGCCGCCAGGGTGCGCTCCAGGTCGGCGCGCGCGGCATCGGCGCCGGGCCCGCGCGGAATGCGGCCCCTGACCAGCACCCGGTCGATCCCAGGCGCCCGCCGGGCGATCCAGCGGGCGACCCGGGCCTCGGGCCGGTCGGAGGTCGAGTACGGGGTTGGGGAGGCGCGCCCGGTTCCCTGCCCGCCGCCAGGCCACGGCGGGCCCGTCGCGGCCCGGGCGTCATCCTCATCGTCGTCCTCCGACTCGAGCTCGCCATCATCATCACCATCCTCTTCCTCGCCCGACGGGTCGGCCGCCGCCAGACGTCCACCCCACCCCCCACCAGCAGCAGCGCGCGCTGCCTCCCGCCGCCCGGCCGCCGCCAGGGCGTTGGCGTCCACGACGACCACCGGCCACGCGCCCGCGCCGCCGTCGTCCGTGCTGAGCACGTCCCGCCACCGCGTGCACACGGCCTGGCACGCGACCCGGTCGTGAAAAGAGAGGGGGGCGAGGAGGGCGAGCAGCACGTCGGTCGGCAGGTCGGCGGGCGCGGCGGAGGGGAGACCCAGGGGTGGAGGGGAGGAAAGGTCGAGGGAGTCGAGAGAAGCGTCATCATCATCATGGTCGTTGGCGGCGGAGCCGATGGTGGGCGGTGAGGGCGGGGTCGCCTGGAGAGAGTGAGACGCGGTGCGGCCAGTCGGCTGGCGGGCTGGCGTGTAGGGCGAGGGCGCGGCCGCAGCTTCGGTTTGTGCTGCCGCCGCTTTCCGGGCGCGGCGGCGGCTGTCCACGCTCCTCCATACCTCGGCCCGAGGTGTGACGGAGATCGAGGCCAGCAAGGCTGCCGCTGCGGCGGCGGCAGCCGCGGCGGTGTTGCCGGCGCTGGCCAGGCGTGTGCGGCGGGCGGGCATTTGATGCGAGCAAAGTTTGCGGTGCCCAACCGGGGCCCGGTGCGCGGTGTGAGGGCCGCGCAGAGAGGAAAAGTCAACTTCTGTGGCTCTCGTGCGTGTCGAAAGGGGTGTGGTGACGGGTAGTGACGGCGGCTTGCCGGATGAGGGGACGCGAGGTAAATAGGAGAGTGTCAGAATTTTTGGCCAGCACGCTCGCCTTTTTCCC
>Ga0315284_10002409_pt1 | contig 26825 bp, 18 predicted proteins | sample YL17G09_16_MG_FD_203696 | JGI IMG/M metagenome (GOLD analysis project Ga0315284, IMG submission 203696) | Sediment microbial communities from Yellowstone Lake, YNP, Wyoming, USA - YL17G09_16 | ecosystem: Environmental > Aquatic > Freshwater > Lake > Sediment | place: USA: Wyoming | collected...
ACCCTCCCCCTGCCCCTCCCTCAGAGGGAGGGGAGAATGCCCCGCGAGCCGCCCGCCGGGACTCATACTCCGCCATCCTCGCCAGCGCCGCCACGGCCCGCTCACCCGTGGCAAAGTTGGGCACCCCGTGCTCTTGCAGATAAGGGATCGCCTCCGCCACAATCCGCCCGGGCAGGAACGCGGCGACCACCGGTTTCCCGCTCTCCCTGGCCGCGTCGCAGATGCCCCGCGCCAGCGGCACCGAGTCGAGATAAGGCGTGGCGACGTTCAGCGCCAGCGCCGCGTCGTACTCGTCCAGCACCGTCAGCAACGTCCTGCGATACCCTTCCTCCGTTCCCTCCACCGTCAGATCAATCGGATTCTTGAGCGCACAGTGGGCGGGCAGGAACTCGGACAGCCTGGCCTTCACCGCCGGGCTGGGCTCCGCCACCTCCAGCCCCACCTCCTCTGCCCGGTCGGCCGCCAGCACCCCCGGCCCGCCCGAATTGGTCACGATGGCCACCCGCAAGCCCCCCACGCCGTGCAAGCCCCCCACGTAGTGGGGGGTCTGTGACAGCCTACCCACGCCGTGCAAGCCCCCCACTGCGTGGGGGGTCTGTGACAGCTTGCCCACGTACAGGAACCCCTGGCACAGATCGAACATCTCCTCGATCGTGTGCACCCGGATCGCCCCGCACTGTCGCAGGGCAGCGTCGTACACCGCGTCCGACCCGGCCAGCGAGCCGGTGTGCGAAAGCGTCGCCCGCTGCCCCGATTGCGTGCGGCCGGCCTTGATCACCACCACCAGCTTGCGCGCGGCGCACTCTTCGACCGCCTGCATAAACTCCCGCCCATCGGCCACCGTCTCGATATACAGCCCCACCACCCGCGTCTCCTCGTCGCCGGCCAGGTAACGCAAAAAATCAACCTCGTTCAGATCGGCCCCGTTGCCATAACTGACGAACTTGGAGATGCCCAGCCCGTACTCCCTGGCCCACGCCAGCACCACGCCCCCCACCGCCCCGCTCTGCGCCACGATCGCCGCCCCTCCCTCCCCCAGCCCCCCCCCATGGGGGGGGGAAAGAGAGGGGGGGGCAGGCGGACGGGTCTCCAGCGTGGGGAACAACCGGTGGCTGGTGTTCACGATCCCGGCGCAGTTGGGGCCCACGAAGCGGATGCCCTGCTCCCTGGCCACCCGCGCGACCTCCTCCTCGCCGGCCCGGTTGCCGACCTCCGAGAATCCCGCCGTGATGATCACCGCCGCCTGCACCCCGGCCCGGCCACAATCCTCCAGCACCCCCGGCACCGTCGCGGGCGGCGACACGATCACCGCCAGGTCCACCGGCCGCTCAATCTGCGCCACCGCCTGATAGCCCGGCAGCGAGAATACTCCCTGCCCCTTCGGGTTCACCAGGAACACGTCCCGGTATCCCCCCTCCACCATCTGCCGGGCCAACTCGTACCCCAACTTGCCCTCGGCGACGGACCCGACGAGGGCCACGCCGCGCGGGTAGAACAGCGAAGTGATGGGGCAATCGTGAGACGTGAAACGTGAAGCGTGAAACGTGAAACGTGAAGCGTGAAACGTGAAACGTGAAACGTGCTTCGTGCTTCGTGTTTCGTGTTTCGTGTAGTGTGATTCCTGATCCCTGGTCACCGATCCCTGCTCCCTGTCTCGTGTTTCGTGTTCCATAGTTCGTGTTTCGCGCTCCCTGCTCACTAATCCCTGCTCACTGCTCCTGCTCCCTCACCCGTCAATCCTGCCCATCCGTGCCATCGTGTATTTCCCTATCCGTGGTGTTCTCCCTCACCCGTCAATCCTGCCCATCCGTGCCATCGTGTATTTCCCTATCCGTGGTGTTCTCCCTCACCCGTCAATCCTGCCCATCCGTGCCATCGTGTATTTCCCTATCCGTGCCATCGTGTATTTCCCTATCCGTGGTGTTCTCCCCCCACCCCAGCCCAGAACGCGAACACATTACGCTCCCCGCCCCGCTTCCACCGCCCGCGCACCACCTCCGCCACGCCCGCCGGATCGAGCACCCGCCCCAGCCCGGTGCGACCCACGGCGGCACCCAATACAAACATATTCGCCGGCACCGGCACCCCCTCGTACAGCGGCAGCCTCTCCGGATCCAAATAATGCACCCTCCCCCCCTCCCCCTGTCCCCCCGTCTCCCTGTCTCCTTGTCCCCTTGTCTCCTTGTCCCCTTGTCTCCCTGTCTCCCTCTCCACCTGCTCCAGCACCTGCTCCAGCGCCGGGTAAGGGGCCTTGCCCAGCATCACCGCCGTCGGCGGCCACACCTGCCCAAACAGCACCACCTCCCCGCCCGGCTTGACGAAGCGCACCCCCTTCAGCGTCTCCGACACCTCCATCGAGACCAGCAGGTCCGCCCCCCGCTCCGGGATGGCCGGCCCGGCGGCCTGGCGGCCCAGGCGCAGTTGCGCCTTCACGAATCCACCCCGCTGCGCCATGCCCTTCGTCGGGTAGAAACTGACCGGCACCCCCTGCCGCAGCGCCGCCTCGGCGATCAAGTCCCCGATCGTCAGCACTCCCTGGCCGCCGACGCCGACGAGAAAAATGTCGTAAGGCGTGAAACGTGAAACGTGAAACGTGAAACGTGAAACGTGTTCCGTGGTGCGTGGTGCGTGTTGCGTCGTTTGCGATTTGCTATTTGCGATTTGCTGATTTGCCGATTTGCCGCTCATGCTACGCCTTCCCTCATGATCGCTTCGCGCTTGCAGACCTGCGCGCACAGGCCGCAGCCGTAGCACAGGCTGGGGTCAATCACGATCGCCTCCTGCCCCAGGCTGATGGCGGGGCAGCCCGTGCGCGTGATGCACAACTTGCACAGGTTGCAGTTTTCCGGCAGCACCCGCACCTGCCCGGCCCGCGCGCCGCCCCGCTGCGCCTGGATGGCGCACTCCTGGCGCGCCAGCACCACCTTGACCCCCGGCAGCGTCAGCGCGTTCTGAATCGTCGCCGACGTCCCCTCCAGGTCGAAGGGGTCCACCACCCAAAAGTGCTCCACCCCCAAGGCCGGCACCAGCCGGGCAATGTCCACCCGCCGCCCGCCCGGTTGCTGGAACCCCTCGTCCGTGCCCGGGTTCACCTGCATGCCCGTCATGGCGGTCCACCCGTTGTCCATGATGATCAACGTCAGCGGGACCTGGTGCTGCACCGCGTTCACCAGCGCAGGAATGCCGGCGTGGAAAAAGGTCGAATCCCCAATCGTCGCAATGACCGGCGTCTCGACCCCGGCGTACACGTACCCCTGCGCCAGCCCGATGCTGGCTCCCATGGCCACCTCGTTCCACACCGTATCGAACGGCGGGTTCATCCCCAGGATCGTGCAGCCAATGTCGCCCGTCACCATCACCTCGTCCTTGTTGAGCCTCAGCCGCCGGATGGCCTGATTGATCGCCAGGAACGTGCCCCGGTGCGGGCACCCCGCGCACACCGTGATCGGCCGCTGCGCCGCCAATTCCTCTGCCCCCCCCCTGCCCCCCCCGCATGCGGGGGGGGATGGGAGGGGGGCGGGGGGAGATGGGGGGGGGGAAAGAGGGGAGGGGATGGACAGGCCCAACGCCTTCCCGATGCCCCGCACCACCTGGCTCACCCCATACTCCCCAATCCGCTCGAACGTCCCATCCAACTTCCCCACAATGCGGCCCCTCCAAATCCGTGGTTCCTGCCCATCCGCGTTCCGCTCCCCCGTCCCGATCCGCAAATCCTGCCCATCCGTGTCATCGTGTATTTCCCCATCCGTGGTGTTCTCCCCGCCCCCCTCGAAACCGAGCCGCATTGCCTCCACGTACACCCCCCGCTCGATGTACGGCTCCAACTCCTCCAGCACCACGATCGTGCGGCAGCGGCCCAAGAGCGCCCGCACCTCGGCCGCCGGGAACGGATGGGGCGCGGCGATACGCAATACCGAGACCGCCTCCCGCTCCAACCCGAACCGCGCAGCCACCTCGAACCCCTCCTCCAGATAGGCCGCCGTCGCTCCCGAGGCGACGATGCCCAGCCCCCCCCCACCTGCGGAGAGGGTAGAGCGAGGGGCCAGAACCAGCCGGTTCAACCCCATCTCCCCGATGACCCGCCCCGCCCGCTCCAACCGGGCGATCAAATCGCGGTGTTGCGCCATACAAATCGCGGCACCCGCCTTCGTGTACCGCGCAATGTCCCGCGCCAGGACCACCTCCCGCTCCGCAGGGGCCACCGGCCCCTCGATCTCCACCGGCGCGTACGAGTTAGCGATCGCCGTCACCAGCCGCACGAACACCGGCGTCCCCACCCGCTCCGACAACTCAAAGGCGACCTGGACCAGCCGGTAGGCCTCGGCCACCGACGCCGGCTCCAGCACCGGCAGGTCCGACATCATCGCAAAGCCGCGCGAATCCTGCTCCGCCATCCCTGCGCTCACCCCCGGATCGTCGGCCACGTACACCACCAGTCCCCCCGTGCAGCCCGAATAGGCGATCGAGATCAGCGAGTCGTAGGCCACGTTCAACCCCGACATCTTCATCGTGCACAGCGCGCGCTGCCCGGCCCAGGCCGCGCCCGCCGCAATCTCGAACGCCACCTTCTCGTTCGTGCTCCACTCCACGTGCCGGTCCGCCAAGTCCAGGTTCAGCAGGCTCTCGATGGCGCCCGACGACGGCGTGCCAGGGTAGCCCGTGACCACCTTGACCCCCGCCCGCAGCGCCCCCAGCGCCAGCGCCTCGTTTCCACTCACGATCCTCGTCTCCATCGCTTCTACCTTGTCTCCTCGGTTAGTACACGGATGAACACAGATGAGACGGATCAACACGGATCAGAACAAACAAGAAAAAGAACCCGTGAAAACCCATCCGATCCGCGTTCATCCGTGTCCTATTCCAGTCCTATCCCGCTCCATCGCTTCTACCTTGTCTCCTTGGTTGGTACACGGATGAACACGGATGGGACGGATCAACACGGATCAGAACAAACAAGAAAAAGAACCCGTGAAAACCCATCCGATCCGCGTTCATCCGCGTTTATCCGCGTTCATCCGCGTTCCTCCGCGTCCCATCCCCCCACCTCCAGCGCCTCATCTCCTCGTCTCGGTACACGGATGAACACGGATGGGACGGATCAACACGGATCATAACAAAGGTTGGGTACACGGATCACAACAAAGAAAAACCCGTGAAAACCCATCCGATCCGCGTTCATCCGCGTTCCTCCGTGTCCTATCCCCCCCGCCCCAGCGTCGGCAGGAACTGCGCCCGGCCCCCCTCCGCCACCACTTCCCCCCGCCACAGCACCCGCCGCCCGCGCTGGAACGACGCTTCCGGCCAGCCCAGCACCGTCTGCCCCTCGTACAGCGTATAGCCCGCCTTCGAATGCTGGTTCTCCGCCCGCATCGTAAACTCCCGGTTGGGGTCGAACACCACCAGGTCGGCGTCGGAGCCGGCGGCGATCGTCCCCTTCTTGGGGTACAGCCCAAAGATGCGCGCCGGGTTCTCGCACAACACCTGCACCACCCGCACCACGCTGATGCGCCCCCGGTTCACCCCCCCGTCGTACGTCAGCGGCAGCACCGTCTCGATCTGCGGCGCGCCGAACGGCTGGACCAGGAAATCCCCGTGCACGTCCTTCACCTTGGGCGCGTGGTCCGAGGCCACCACCTGCAACGTCCCATCCCGCAGCCCCTCCCACAGCGCGGCGCGATCCTCGGCGCTGCGGATGGGCGGCCCGATCTTGGCCAGCGCCCCCCGCTCCTCGATCACGTCCTGCGTCAGCGTCAGGTACTGCGGGCAGGTCTCGGCGAACACCCGCTGCCCCTCCGCCTGCGCCCGCCGGATGGGGCGCAGCGAGCGGGCGGCCGTCACGTGCGGGATGTACAGCGGGCAACCGGCCACCTCCGCCAGGCAAATCGCCCGAAAGATCGCCTCCTCCTCCAACGCGCTCGGGCGGGTGGCGTTGAAATAGCGCGCCGAAGCGTGCGGCCCCTTCAGATACTTGTCCTCCAGGTAGTCAATCCCTCCCCCGTTCTCCGCGTGCACCAGCGCCATGCCCCCGCGCTCCGCCAGCACGTCCATCGCCTTGGCCAGGTGATAATCGTCGGTCGTCCAGCCCTGCTTGACGTAGGGCATGAAGAACTTGAACGTGCGCACCCCCAACTCCATCACCTGCGGGATCTCCTCCACCTGGCGGGCCGCCTCGAACAGCCCGCCGTGCAGCCCAAAGTCCAACAGCGAGTGCGCCAGCCCGTCCCGCAGCATCTCGTCCACCTCGTACAGCAGGCTCTCCCCGGTGCGGGCGTAGGCAAAGTGCAACAGCGTGGTCGTCCCGCCGTACGCCGCCACGCGCGAGCAATCCTCCACACTGTCCTCGTACACCGGGTGCACGTGCACGTCAATGATGCCCGGGAACACGTAGCGGCCGCTGACGTCCACCACCTCCCCCGTCCCCTCGCGCGGCAGGTCCGGCTCGACCGCCGCGACGGTCTCCCCCCGCACCCCCACGTCCGCCCGCCGCATTCCTTCCCCGGTGACGACTACGCCGCCGGCCAACACCAGGTCAAACGACTCGTCCATAGCCTATCACCTTTTCTCAACGTATTGCACACCTTCAATGTCCTTGAAGTGAGCATCCTGCGTCCACAGGAGCGCGTTGTAGGCTCGCGCCGTGGCCAATATGACGCTGTCCGCCATCGGCAGGCCCAACTCCGCGGAGATCTTGGCTGCGCTGAGCGCCAGCGTGGCGTCCAACGCGACCACCTGCCCTTGCATCAGCACTGCAATCGCCTGTAGCGCTTCCCCTTCGCGACGCTGCTGGAGAATTCGCTTGAACACCTCGTAGACGCTGATCGTGGGTACGATCACCTCCGAGATGTCCTCGATCGCCGGGGCGAAGAAATCCGCGTTCGGCCCGTCGGCAAAGTATTCCAACCAGCCACAAGAATCCACGACGTTCATAGGCGATCTGGCTCCCGTTCCACGGTCGTGTCAATGCCCCTCAGAAAACCACGGGTTTCCTTGATCGGCTTGAGGGGGATCAGTTCAATGCGGTTGTCGTAGAGAATGACCTTGATTTTCTGCCCGGGCCGCACACCGAGGGTGCTACGAACTTCACGCGGAATCACTACCTGAAACTTGGGTGAGACCGTCACAGTTTCCATACGATACCTCCATCGTTCAAGCATCTGTAATACTCATCGTCATTCTATCACGTCCAAGGGGCGTCAACAAGCGACGGTGCCACCGTTGGGGTAGCAAGAGCGACGAATATCCTCCCAATCTCCCGCTCCGCCGCCGCCGCGTCGCGCAGCCAGCCCGCCACCTGCTCCGCCTCCGCCGGGCCGGCGATTCCATCTCCGCTGGCCTCCAACACCGCCGCATAATCGCCGGCCGCCTGGTCGAAGAGCGCCGCCGCCCGCTCCACCTCCGCCTCCCCTCCAAACCTCTCCCGCAGATACGTAGCGTTCTCGCCGCGCACGTACACCGCCGTCTCCAGCCCCGGGCGTATCTCGGCCACGTCGAATCCGGCCCCCTCCTTCTCGATCGTGTCCGCCAGCCCCTCGATCACGTCGGCCCCAGAGCGTGGCCCGTACTGCGCTCCACCGATCAGCGACTGCCCGTTACGCTCCCACACCGGCCCCAGGTCCTCCTGCCGCGGCCCCGCCTCGAAGATGGTGAACGAATAGCGCCAGGAGTACGAGAACACCTTGGCCTGGCTCAAGACCGCCTCCAGCAACTTGGCGTCCGTGACGTACAGCCCTTCCTCGCCCGGCGGCCGCTGCCCCGCCTGGCAGGGCGCAGGCGGCACACACACCGTCTCGTAGTAAAAGAACCCCTGCGCGTCGTAGCCCACCAGCACGTCGCTGTGGGGCAGTTGCTCGTCCATCCCGTACAGCAGGCCGTAGTCCAGCCCCACCCGCACCGGACGACCCTGTGCCAGGAAATAACGCAACGCCCTCAGGTACAACGCCGCGTCGTCGGTCGTATAATAGCGGCGCACCAGCCCCAGATACGGCGCGGCGATGGCAAACCCCGCCTCCGGATCCGTGCCGGGAAAGAACCCCGACCCGCCTGGCTGCCCACTGACCCCATAAGTGAACCCCATCAAAAAGTCGAAATACCGCCTGGGCTGCTCGATCCCCCACTGGGCGGCGATCATCTGCAGGCTGGTGGACTGGCACAGCGACTCCTCCACCGCGATCCACGGCACGTCGTTCAGATGACGTTCAGGCGGGTAATCCCCGACCAGGCCGGCCTCCAGCGCCAGCGGCTGATAGGTCTGCCGGTAATACTGCTGCACGAAATAGTTCATCAGCGCCCGCCAGCCCAGCACGCCCCCCACCACCAGCAAGATCACCACACCACCCACGATGCCCAGCCTGATGGCCCACTTCTTATTTCTCATCTCTCCTCCCTTTGTCTACTCATCCTTCTCACAACCCTCTCTGCGCCTCTGCGCCTCCGCGCCTCCGCGTTAAAGCAGATTGGCTTGCGTCAAGAGGCTGCACCATGATATACTAACGTAAATGGAACTATACGCAAGTGAGAGGACGAATCCCCATGAGCACAGAATTGTCCGTTTCGACCACCCTCCAGGTGGACTCCCACGTGTGGCTGGCCTGGATTGACCAGGCCCCCCACCGCGTGCGCACCGTCCTGGCCGTGCGCGGCAAGGGCGCCAAAGATCGAAGCGTGCCCATCTCCGGCCCCCTCGCCGAGGCCATAGAGCGCTGGGGCGGGCAATTCGGCCACCGGGGCCACGTGGTGCGCAGCCTGGGGCGGCGCGGCCAAGCGGGCGCACGCATGTCGCCCGTCGCCATCTTCAACGTCGTGCGCAAGCACGGCGCCCTGATCGGCCAACCCACCCTGGCCCCCCACGACCTCAGGCGCACCTACACCCAACTCGGCTACCAGGCCGGCGTGCCGCTGACCCAAATCTCCCGCCTCCTGGGCCACGCCTCCCTCACCACCACCCAGCGCTACCTCAACCTCGACCTGGACCTGGACGTGACCGTGTCCGACTTCATCCCCTTTTGAAGCGTAGCAGCAGGCACGGCCCCCTGCCCTCTCGTAGTCACGACTGATGAACTTGAGAAATTAGTCCCGTAACCAGGAGCGCTTCGTCTACCGGGGGCCGCCGGGCGATGAATTCGCCCGGCTTCGGAGCAGCGCCCGGTCAACCGGGCTTTCCAGGGCGCCTTTAGCGCCCGCCGCTCTATAGGCCGGACACTTTATGTCCGGCTGGGCCAGCATCCGCGTTACGGCGGTGTTTTCTTAATCTTCATAAGCCGCTACCCCTTGCCCAGCAAGCCCTGCACGCGTTCCGCGTCCGCCTCTGCATCGGGGTGGCCAATCTCGCGCTCATACTCTACGCAGACCTGCATCAGTTCCGCCGCGCGGGCCGGATCGCCGTCCTTGTACAATAACCCCAGATTCCAGCAGTGGTTAGCCTCCCTGCGCCGGTCCCCGATCCCGCGGGCAATCTCCAGCGCCTGCTCGAAAGTTCCGATCGCCCGCCGCACCTCCCCCAGGCCGGCGTAGGCACTCCCCAGGTTGCCCAGCCAAGTCCCCTCGTTACGCCGGTGCCCGATCTCGCGGGCCACGGTGAGCGCCTGCTCGTAGTACTCGATCGCCCGCCGCACCTCCCCTAGCCCGTGGTGGGCTGTCCCCAGGTTGCCCAGATCGTTCCCCTCCCCACGCCGGTCCCCGATCTCGCGGGAGATGGCCAGCGCCTGCTCGTAGTACTCGATCGCCCGCTGCACCTCCCCCAGGGCGGCATAGGCATTCCCCAGGTCGCCCAGGTCATTCCCCTCCCCGCGCCGGTCCCCGATCGCGCGGGCAATCTCCAGCGCCTGCTCGTAGTACTCGATCGCCCGCCGCACCTCCCCCAGGTCGGCGTAGGCCCGCCCCAGGTTGCCCAGGTGCACCCCCTCATTGCGCCGGTCCCTGATCTCGCGGAAGATGGCCAGCGACTGCTCGTAGTACTCGATCGCCCGCCGCACCTCCCCCAGGTGCACGTAGGCCAGCCCCAGGTTGCCCAGGTGCACCCCCTCCCCGCCCCGGTCCCCGATCTGGCGGGCTACTGTGAGCGCCTGCTCGTAGCACTCGATCGCCCGCCGCACCTCCCCCAGGTTCTCGTAGGCAACCCCCAGGTTGCCCAGCCAGGTCCCCTCACTGCGCCGGTCCCCGATCTCGCGAGCAATCGTGAGCGCCTGCTCATAGCACTCGATCGCCCGCCGCACCTCCCCCAGGTCGGCGTAGGCCAGCCCCAGGTTGCCCAGGCGATTCCCCTCCCCGCGCCGGTCCCTGATCTCGCGGTCAATCGCCAGCGCCTGCTCATAGCACTCGATCGCCCGCCGCACCTCCCCCAGGTCCGCGTGGGCATTCCCCAGGTTGCCCAGGTGCCAGCCTTCGACCTGTCTTCGATCCAGCCTGCGAGCCGCCGTCAGGGCCGTCTCCAACCACGCGATTTGCTGCCTCGGGTGCTGGCGCATGGGGAGAATGTAGAAGCACCCCGCCGGGTAGTCGTCGCACAGCTCGAGCGCCCGCCGGTTTCCTCCCGCGTTCTCCTCAGCCCACCTGTGCCCGGCCTCCACGTTGTCCCACTCCATATCGAACAGCCCCAATCCGCGCAATAGCCACTCTCCACCCCGCGCGTAGAGCTCATTGGCAGCCCTGCACACCGTCTGATAGTGCCCCGCGTGCCGCTCACGCCCGCCGGCCCGCTCGGCCTCTCCCAGCCTGCTCCCCGCAAACACCCGCGCCAGGTCGTGCAGCCGGTACCGCTCCGCCTCCGGGTCCCATTCCACCAGGCTGTAGCATACCAGTTCACTCAGTCCGTCCTGCGCGCGGTCCGGCTCCAGCCCCCACACCGCCGCAGCCCCTCCCCGCTCGAACGTGCCGGGGAACACCGCCAGCAGCGCCCACTGCCGCTGCAACCCCTCGCCCAGCAGGTCGTAGCTCAGGCTGAGCGACGCCTCGACCAGCCCCAGCCGCGTCTGCCTGTCCTCCAATCGCCGCAGGTACTCCGCCGGGCGCAGGTCCTCCTGCCTGGCCAACGCGCTGCCCGCCAGCCGCAACGCCAGCGGCAGGTACCCGCACAGGCGGGCCATCTCGCCGGCGCAGTCACCGATCCGCCCGGCCATGCGCAGCAGGAAATTGCGTGCGTCTGGGGGGGGCAGCGTGTCCAGGTTGATCGCCCGCATGCCCGGCAGCGTGAAGCGCTGGCGCGAGGTCACCAGCAGCAGGCACGACGGAGGGGGAATCAGCGGCTCCACCTGCGCGGCGCCGGCTGCGTTGTCCATCAGCAGCAAGGCCCGTTGGCCGTGCAACACCGAGCGATACAGCCCGCACAACTCGGCCTCGCTCTCGGGCAGCCGCTCTGTGGGACGGTAGGCCCGCACCACGTGGGCCATCGCCTGCCCCGGCGTCAGGGGCGTCGGGCCGGTGCCCTTCAGGTCCAGGTAGATCTGGGCGTCCGGGTAGCGGGGCATGCTCTGCTCGGCCAGTTTGAGTGCCAGGGCGGTCTTGCCGACACCCCCCATACCCCGCAGGCCGGAGATGGTCACACCGCCTTGCTCTATGGCCCGGCCCAGCGCGGCCAGTTCCTCCTCCCGCCCGGTGAAATCGCCGGGTGGTGGCGGGAGTTGGTGCAACGACGTGGCCGCAGCGGCCCCGGCCTCGTAGACGATCTTGTCCCCTAGCACAACGTCGCCAGCGACCTGCACCTCAAACTGGAGCAGAAACTGCCGTGCAATCGCGTCGCTGGGCTCCGCCCCGCTGGCGTAGCGCGCCTCGTGCCGGGCCTTGATCTCCAGCAGTCCCTCCACTGTGTAGGTTTCGGCGTCACTGTCTATCACGTCGTGGTGCATCGGGCACATCAGCACCAGGTTGGCGAACCCGTGCCGCTCCTCCTCGCTCTGATCGGGATCGTAACGCCGGCCGTCCGGGCCCCTGGCCCGGATGTGGCAGATGCGGCCCGTGACCTTGCCACTGGCCTCGTCCACCAGGGGCAAGGCACACCCCGGAAATGCACACCGGTTCCCCGAAACTGCAAACAGTCTCTTGACGGTCGCTACGCCTGGTCCGGCCATCAGTGCTCCCTTTCGACCCGCCTACCGCCCGATGCACGAGTGATCCAACCTGATCCCGCCCTCTTCTCCCCCGGCTACTGTCTACCCCTCATTCAGCCCGTCCAGCCAGCCCCGCACCCGCTCCGCGTTGGGATCCTCGATGGCCTCGTAAATATCCAGCGCCTGCTCCCACAGTTGGCGGGCGCGGGCCAGGTCTCCCTGCCCCTTGGCTAACAGGCCCAGGTTGGCCAGGGCATTTCCCTCCATCCGCCTGTCACCGATCTCGCGGGCCACGCTGAGCGCCTGCTCGCAATACTCGATCGCCCGCCGCACCTCCCCCAGGTTCTTGTAGGCTATCCCCAGGTTGCCCAGGTCATTCCCCTCCCCGCGCCGGTCGCCGATCTCGCGGGAGATAGCCAGCGCCTGCTCGTAGTACTCGATCGCCCGCCGCACCTCCCCCAGGGCCGCGTAGGCCAGCCCCAGGTTGCCCAGGCGATTCCCCTCCCCGCGCCGGTCCCCGATCTCGCGGGCAATCTTTAGCGCCTGCTCGTAGTACTCGATCGCCTGCCGCACCTCCCCCAGGCCCGCGTAGGCCAGCCCCAGATTGCCCAGGTCATTCCCCTCCCCGCGTCGGTCCCCGATCTCGTGGTCAATGGCCAGCGCCTGCTCGTAGTACTCGATCGCCCGCCGCACCTCCCCCAGGGCCACGTAGGCCAGCCCCAGGTTGCCCAGCCGCGCCCCCTCCCCGCGCCGGTCGCCGATCTCGCGGGATATGGCCAGCGCCTGCTCGTGGTACTCGATCGCCCGCCGCACTTCCCCCAGGGCGGCGTAGCCACCGCCCAGGTTGCCCAGGTCCTGCCCCTCCCCGCGCCGGTCCCCGATCTCGCGTAAGATGGCCAGCGCCTGCTCGTAGTACTCGATCGCGCGCCGCACCTCCCCCAGGTCGGCGTAGGCCAGCCCCAGGTGGGTCAGGTTACTGCCCTCTGCGCGCCGGTCCCCCACCGCCCGCGCTGCCTCCACCGCCCAACCCAGCAGCCGTACCGCCTCCCGCGCGTGGCCCTGCAGGTCCAGGAACTCCCCACCCCCAACGTAGAGCCACTGCACCAGCGCCTGCACCCCCGCCTGCTCCCCGCTCTCCCACGACCACTTCCCGGCCGCCATCAGGTTCCCCAGTTCCGCCTCCAGCGCTCCATAGTCGTCCGTGTACCGCTCCGCGTACCCCACATAGTACGCCAGGTGCGCCCCCCGCAGGCTCTCCCACTCCCCCGCCTCGCGCGCCAGCACGCGGCTATAGTCGGCCAGCAGCGGGTGCAGTTCGGTCCGCCCCGGCGCCTGGCTGGGCCGCGCCAACGACAGCGCCGCCAATCCCTCCAGCCCTCGCTCCACCTCCCTGGGTTCCTGCCCCAGGACTCCGGCCACCGCAGATGGCGCCAGGCCCCCCTCCGCCATCACCCCCACTGCCCGGAACAGCCGCTGCTGCTCTGGCTCCAGCGCCTCGTAACTCAATGCGAAGGCCACGGCCACGCTGTCCTCCGGCCGCTCCGCCAGCGGCAGGCACAACTCTGCCACCGGGCTCGGCCCATCCTCCAGCCGCGCCAGGTACTCCCCCGCGCTCCAGCCCCGCCGCCTCATCAGCCGTGCCGCGATGTCCAGCGCCAGCGGCAGCCCTCCCAGCCGCTTCGCCAGCTCCCCCCGCGCCGCCCGTTCCTCCTCATCCGTCGTTGCCCCCAGGATGCACGCCAGCAGTTCCTCCGCCTCATCCTCCTTCATCTCCCCCACCCGCAGCACCCGCCCGTGGCGCTCCAGTTCCGTGAACGAGCGCCGGCTCGTCACCAGCGCCACGCAGCCCGGCGCGCCCGGCAGCAGCAGCGGGAACTCCTCCGCCACCACCCCTTCGGCGTTGTCCAGGATCACCAGCGCCTCCCGCGTGCGCAGCACCGTGCGCACCAGCCCGGCCAGCCCCTCCGCGTCGGGCACCTGCGCCGCCTGCTCCCCGTAGCCGTAGGTGGCCGCCACGTGGCGTAGCGCCGAGGCCACGTCCCGCCGGCGCAGGTCCACCCACACCACCCCGTCGCGGAAGCGCTCGCCCCAGCGGTGCGCCGCGTGTACCGCCAGCGCCGACTTGCCCACCCCGGCAGTCCCGTGCAGCCCCACCAGGCCCACCGTCTGCCCGCTCCCGGGCCGCAGCAGCCCGCCCAGGTCGTCCAGGTACTCCTCCCGCCCGGTAAAGGTCACCAGGTCGGGCGGCAGTTGGAAGGGGCGGGGGGCGCCGGCGGGGCTGGCGGGGTACTCCTGCCCCACCACCGCCATCACCCGCGCCCACCACGCCTGCACGTAGCCGGCGATCTCGGGGACGGCCTCGCGCGTGAGCCGGTTGGCGCACGGAATACGGATCTGCACCTCCTTCCGGTCGCGCCAGCCGGGACTGGCGCCGTCCAGCCCGCGCAGATAGGGTTGCACCCACAGCCAGTAGGCCGTGTCTTCCTGAGCGTCGTACACGACGTACATCACCGGCTCGGGACGGTGGAGGAAGTACTCGGCAGTGGAAACCTTGCAGGGGTGAAGCACGTCCTCGCCGGAGGTTCTCAGGTGGTCGGTACCCTTGAGTTGCACCGCGAACTCCAGCCCGGAAACCTGCTCCCCGGCGACGATCTCGACGCGCATATCGAGGCCGTAGTCGTCCTCGACTCGGCGGCAGACCCACTCGGTGGGAAAGGTGGACTCGACGTGCTGCCGAGAAAGCGTCTCCAGAACGTGGGCACGTGTTCGTTTAGGCAGCCGCTGCTCATCCATGCTCAATCCTCACTCGTAACCGTTCAGGGGGGTAGTCAATGGTACACGGATTTCACGGATTCAACGGATTTTCACGGCTTTTCTCGGCCAAGAGAAGACGTCCAGCCCTCAATGCTCCGTGTTCATCCGTCGAATCCGTGTTTGTCCGTGTCCTATTTCGGGCCACCTGAACGCTTCCTTGCTCTTTGCCCGCAGAGTTGCATCCACTGCCTCGTCTCTTCAAACCATAACAGCGACTACTGAGCCAGGCTCGGGTACATCCGAAGGGGTCGGATCTCCTTCAGCCTGCAACTCGTACAACGCCTCTGGCGCAAAATCGGCTTCGTTGGGCCAGACTATCGTGCCTGCCACAGGATCTATGACTACACGGGCGAAATAGGCCGGGTTACGCAGGGGCTCAAAAATGGGACCTTCCAACAGTGGCAACAGGTTCACTCGTTTGCGTGTGCCGTCACTGAACGTCAGCCGCAGCGAGTGTGGCCCGCAGACTTCGGCCTCAAGGATGTGCAGAATCATCTTGATGAGCGGCGGCCCATTTCGCGTTTCTCGCGAGGTTTCGTGCCTTTCGTGATCCAAATTGCCCTCCCCCACGGCCAGGTAGGTGACCGTCAGGATGGTCAACCCGTTCACGCGCAACGCTCCCACTCGTGCTGGCGCAGACAGTGCACCTTGGTTGCGCTGTCCTGCATGTCCTCACGATCTCGCCACATGCCGATGAATGGCTCATCCGCCAACCTGGTTCGCCTCGTTTTCCTGACAGGCTGCGTCGGGTAACGAGTCTTCAAGAAGGCCACAAAGTCAATGACTTGCTTCTGCGCCTCCGGCGGCAGTGATGCTATCTCGCGAACGATATTCACCGTGTCCATTCCCTGACCTCACTTCCACCGGTTGCCAAATATGTCCCGGCTGGCTCTGAAGCACAAGAATAGGTATCACTACGACGTGTGGCGTCTCGTCGCTTGAGAGTGTAGCACAGGCTCGCGGTTTTCACAACCGAGCCAACCAAACGTTGAGAAACCAGGTCTTCCGGAAAAAAACTGGTTTCTTCTGTCCACTGGGCCTAGGCGTCAAGATGTTGGCGCTGCAGGCCGCCCACGGATTGCCGTCATCCAGTGCCTTCACTCTTATGGTCTGGCGGTTCACTCCTCCGGCACTGCCAGGTTGGGGCAGGTAGGGCGGTAGTCCGGCTCGTGCTTCATAAACCGCTGCCATTCTTCGGGGGTCATATTGCGGGAGGCACGCTGGCAGGCGACCTTCAGTAAATCCTGCATCCGAGTATACCACAGGCGTACTGTGCCGTCCGCGCTGGCGGTCAGGATGCGGCTTTCATCGGCGTTCCACACCGCCTGCACGACTCGACTCGTGTGGCCAAGGAGAGTGATCAGTTCCTCCCCCGTCCTTGCATCCCACACCCGCGCCGTGCCGTCCCGACTGGCGGTCAGGATGCGAGTTTCATCGGAGTTCCACACTGCCTGATTGACGTCATCCGTGTGGCCGAGGAGAGTGACCAGTTCCTCCCCCGTTTCCGCATCCCACACCCGCGCTGTGCCCTCCAGACATGGACCGCGAGTGTGTTTGCGGGCACACCCGACGGTTAGGATGCGACTTCCATCTCCGTTCCACACCGCCCGCACGGCCCAACTCGTGTGGACAAGGAGAGTGACCAGCTCCTCCCCCGTCCTTGCATCCCACACCCGCGCTGTGTTGTCCCAGCTGGTGGTCAGGATGCGGCTTTCATCGGAGTTCCACATTGCCTGATTGACCCCGCCCTCGTGGCCGGAGAGGGTGACCAATTCCTCCCCTGTCTCCGCGTCCCACACCCGCGCTGTGCCCTCCACACATGAACCGTGAGCGTCTCTGCGGCCACACCCGGCGGTCAGGATGCGGCTTCCATCCGAGTTCCACACTGCCTGCCAGACGTCACCCTCTAGGCTAGAGAGAGTGAGCAGTTCCTCCCCCGTCCTTGCATCCCACACCCGCGCCGCGCCGTCCCCACTGACGGTCAGGATGCGGCTTTCATCGGAGCTCCACACTGCCTGCTCGACCCTCCCCTCGTCGGGGAGGATGACCAACTCCTCCCCTGTCCTTGCATCCCACACTCGGGCCGTGCCGTCCCAGCTGACGGTCAGGATGCGGCTTTCATCGGAGTTCCACACCGCCTGCTCGACCCTCCCCTCGTCGGGGAGGATGACCAATTCCTCCCCCGTCCTTGCATCCCACACCCGCGCTGTGCTCTCAACACATACATCGGCATAGTCGTGAAATCGGTCACATCCGACGGTCAGGATGCGAGTTTCATCGGAGTTCCACACCGCCCGCGCGACATACCGGCCGTGGCCGGAGAGGATGACCAATTCCTCCCCCGTCTCTGCATCCCACACCCGCGCTGTGCCCTTAACACATATACCGACATAGTCGTTAAAGAATTCACATCCGGTGGTCAGGATGCGAGTTTCATCGGAGTTCCACATTGCCTGATTGACGCGATCCGTGTGGCCGAGGAGAGTGACCAGTTCCTCACCCGTCTCCGCGTCCCACACCCGCGCTGTGCCCTCTAGGCATGAACCATGAGTGTCTCTGCGGCCACACCCGGCGGTCAGGATGCGACTTTCATCTCCATTCCACACTGCCTGCCAGACGGTACCCGTGTGGCCGAAGAGAATGAGCAATTCTTCCCCCGTCCTTGCATCCCACACCCGCGCTGTGCCGTCCGCGCTGGCGGTCAGGATGCGGCTTTCATCGGCGTTCCACGCTGCCTGATTGACGCGATCCGTGTGGCCGAGGAGAGTGACCAGTTCCTCACCCGTCTCCGCGTCCCACACCCGCGCTGTGCCGTCTGAGCACCCACCTCCGTACCGCCGCTCACACCCGGCAGTCAGGATGCGGCTTTCATCGGAGTTCCACACCGCCTGACTGACATCACCCGAGTGGCTGAGGGTGATCAATCCCTCCCCGGTACTTGCATCCCACACCTGCGCTATGCCCCCCGAGCACAGACACATAGGACATCGCTGACACCCGGCGATCAGGATGCGGCTTCCATCCGAGTTCCAAACTGCCTGCCAGACGGCATCCGCGGGGCCAGAGAGAGTGAGCAGTTCCTCCCCTGTCTTCGCATCCCACACCCGCGCTGTGCCGTCCCCACTGGCGGTCACGATGCGGCTTTCATCAGAGTTCCACATTGCCTGATAAACCACACTCGTGTGGCCGGAGAGAGTGACCAGTTCCTCACCCGTCTCCGCGTCCCACACCTGCGCTGTGCCGTCGTCGCTGGCGGTCAGGATGCGGTTTTCATCGGAGTTCCACACCGCCTGACTGACATCACCCGAGTGGCCCGAGAGGGTGAGCAGTTCGTCCCCTGTCTCCGCGTCCCACACCCGCGCTGTGTTGTCCCCACTGGCGGTCAGGATGCGGCTTTCATCGGAGTTCCACACTGCCTGCTCGACGCGATCCGTGTGGCCGAGGAGAGTGACCAGTTCCTCCCCCGTCCTTGCATCCCACACCCGCGCTGTACCGTCCCCACTGGCGGTCAGGATGCGGCTTTCATCGGCGTTCCACACCGCCTGCTCGACTGGCCTCGTGTGGCCAGAGAGTATCATCAACGTTCGCCCCGGATGAGCAATGACCTGGCGCAGAGCGGCAAATGCCTCAAGTGTGTCTGCTGCACGCCCAGCTTCTATAGCCACAAGCATGGCAGCCTCCCACTTGCTACCACTCAGTTGATTAGCAGATTGGGCTGCTAACTGGCGGGAAAGGGCGAGGTCGGCCTGTAGTTCTGCGTCCTGACGTGCTTCGGCCTCAGCGGTAGCAGCAACCTCAGCACTTTGACGAGCTTGGGCTTCGGCAGTAGCGGCGACCTGAGCCTCAGCTTGAGCATCTCGTGCTTCGGCCTCAGCGGTAGCAGCAACCCCGGCATTTTGACGAGCTTGGGCTTCGGCTGTAGCTCGATAATTGGCTTCAGCCACAGCCGAAGCTTGCGCATCTAGAGACGCATTCCGTTGTCCCCAGGCCAGCAGGGCCAAGACTAGAAAGATCACCGCTGCCCCTACCGCTGCCACGGTGAGCTGCCTGCGGCGCCGCTCCTGCGCTGCTTGCTCCTGTTCGTGTTTCTCTACACTGGCCTGGATATACTTCTCCGGCGGGCCGGATAGTCCCTCGGGATACCTTTCCATCCAGTGCTGGGTTTGGGCCAACATCGATTCTGGCAAGAGGAAATCGGGGTGTCGATCCTTATCCAGCCAGTGGCGCAAGAGGGGCGCGAGTTCTGCGTCGTACCAGCGCATAAAGGGTCGGTAGTCGGCCAGCCATTGTTGTAGACGCGGCCAGGCCCGTATCAATGCTTCGTGCGCCACCTCCACTGTCGGCTGGCCGCTCACCGGGTCCTGACCGGCGGTGAGCAGGCGGACGTTCACCAGTTTCTGCACCACCCGGCGCGTCGTCTCGTCCCACTCTGCCTGCCAGGCCCGACGGCTAGCGTCCTCGGCCATCCGCTCTCCGTGCTCACCTAATGGGCCCGGTGTCACCAGATTGAGGAAGACGCGTCGCGCCGCCCGACGCTCCTCGTCGTCCAACTCCCGCCACACTATCTCGGCCCGCTCCTCAATCTCTACCAACACGACGTCATCGTCAACGGTTCGGTATTTGAGATAACGCGTCATTGTAATGCCTCCCTAGACTCTAGTCTCACATCGGGATCTGGGCCAGATTGGTCAACTCAACAAAGCAGCCGACCTCCTGCTAACTTGATGCGGTAGAGACAAGGTGATCGCCTCACCCTTTACGGCGGGCAGGGTCACGCTGCAACTCGCGGCACCAGAGCGTGTTCACCGCTCTGGTCACCGCCTCCGACTACGCTGAGTCGGCAGACAATCTCTCAAGAGCGTCCTTCCACCACGGCGATCTCCTCCTCCGTCAACCCGTACAACTCATACACCAGCGCGTCAATCTGCCGGTCGGTGGCCTCGATCTGCCGCTGGTAGAGGGTCTTATCGGCGGGGATAGTAGCGGCGGCGAGTTTGCGGTGTAGGTCTAACATGCGCTCCACCAGAGCCACCATTTGGTCATGGCGGGCAACGTCCGCCGGGTCGTCAAAGTTGATGGGGCGGACAGGAAATGCATCAAGATGAACCTTCTTGAGTTGGGCTATGCTTCGCCTGTTCGTGACGAGCCTGTTGCGGTAGTAGAAGGTCGCCAGGGCTGAGTTCAAGATGCCAAGCAGATACTTGAAGTCCAGAACACTCCGATTGCTGAATAGAAAATACAGGGACTGTTCGGGAAATATGCCCGAGTCATCAAGTGTAGCCAGAATGCGGTCGCCGGTCTTCCGTAACAGTACCTTTGGTCTTGCTCCCAACTTTGCTCTGTCAGTAGTACGACCAGTAATGTTCTCCTCTCTGAAGTCAAACCAGTAGCTCTTCCTGAAGGCGTATCTACCAATACTGTCTCCCTTTATGGTTTCAATTTGCGCAGGGCTCACTTTGGTACGAGTGATAAGCTTTGACTTGCCACCAAAGCCTGATGTTGAATCACAGATGCTGCTCAGAGGAACCAGATTTGGCAGGCATTCCAGTCTTCTTACCAGGTGCATTGCACCAACACTGTCACAATACTGAAACGAATAGGGTGGGTCTTGCTCGAAGTCCAGTTGTGGAATCTGCAGAAGTTCGTGTCCATACTCTCCGATCTCAACAGCAGATTGTGGATCTGTGCGTGTGGTGCGATGTAGGACAAACATCAGGGTGTCAGCAGTAATTCCTGGGAATGGAGCCCTATAGATCAGCGAGACAATCTGTGTTTGATCCAGTATCCGCCTGCGTAATTCCACGAATTGAGAGTTGAATCCCAGTCGGTCAGGCACGATATATCCAAAGTAGCCGCCGACGGCAAGTAGGTTGAGCCCTTGTGCCACAAAGTACTCGTACATATTCGGCATGTATGTATTGCCAGCGAACTTGTGAATCAGATACTCAATCTCGGGCTTGGGGTAGATCTTGGCACCGAACTTCCCAGTTAACGAAATCCATGGTGGGTTTCCGATGATGCAATCGAACCCACCCGCCGCCATAATCTCCGGGAACTCAGCCTCCCAGTCGAACGGGTTGACCCGCCGCATCTCCTCCTCGTCCGGTATCAACCGGCCCTCGAAATGGTCCGGCGCGATCAGCGAGTTGCCGCACTTGACGTTGCTCGCCAGGTCGGGCAGCGCCCGCTCCCGCCACAACGCCAACTGCCGCCCCAACGTCTCCTGATTCTCCCCCTCCAGCACCTTGAGCAGCAGGCTGAGTTTGGTCACCTCTACCGCCTGCCGGTCAATGTCCACCCCATAGATATTGTTGACCAGGATGCGCTTCTTCTCCGCCGTCGTCAGCCGCCACTCCCCGTGGTGCCCCTGGTAGACGGCCGGCTGCTTCCCCTGGGCATACCTGGCCGGCTCGTGCGCCTCGTACCAGCGCAGGTGATAGTCCAGCAGATACTGGTACGCCCCCAGCAGGAACGAGCCCGACCCACAGGCGGCGTCGAGGATCCGTAGTGGGCTGACCTGCCGGGGCGTCTTGCCCTCGACCAGCCGGCCCACCGTCTGCTTGACGATATAGTCCACAATGTACGCAGGGGTGTAGTAGACGCCGCCCGCCTTCTTGACCTCCGGCTTCTCCTCCACCACGGCGCGGTGGCCGGCGGTCAGGCGGATGACCTTGCCCAGGAACTGCTCGTACACCTGGCCCAGGATCTCGGTGGGCAGCACCGAGAACTCGTAGGGGGACTGGGGATAGTACAACCCGGCCAGGATCGGCTTGAGCACCCTGTCGTCTACGGCCAGCGACCTGCTCAGCGCGTCGGCCTGGAAATCGAACAGGTCCGAGTCGTACTTTTCGTCGGCCTGCCGGTACAGTTCGCCCAGGCGGGCGTAGATGGCGGGGCCGCCGGTGAGCGCCAGCAACCGTCCATAGTCCTCGACCCCGCGGTCCTCGCACATGCGCAGAAAGATGATCCGGTCAATCGTGCGCTGCACGGCATAGTTCAGTTCGTGCACCGAGAGGGCCGGGTTGCGCAGGGCGACGTTGCGGGCCAGCCCGTCGCGCCAGCCCTCGATCTCTTTGAGGAACTCGGCGTCCACCTCGCTCGTGCCGTGCTTGCGCCTGGTATCCTGCGCGTAGCGGTCGAAGGAGCCTTGCAGCACCGGCTCTTTGCCGAACACGCCGTAGATGTCGTCGAAGCGCTCGGGGTACTGGTCGAAGGTGAGATATATGATGCGCCCCACGCCGGGCTTGTCGTCGAGCCTGGGGCGCTGCAGGCAGTCGTAGGCGGCGAACTCTTCAAAGTCGGTCAGGATGGAAAGGGGCAGCTTGGCGCTCCAGGCGTAGCGGCGCAGTTGGTAGGCCGGGCCGATGTGGCCCTTGACCCACACCGAGGGCTTTTTGGCCTCCAGGAAAAACTTGCGCACGCCGCCGACGCGGAAACAATAGTCGGGCGCGCGGGTCGCCCCCCCGACTTTGATAGCGTCCTCGTGGATTACGTCCTTGTACTGCTCGGCGTAGCCCTGGACGTTGCGCATGTCCCAGCCCAGGGCCTCGCACAAGGGGTCAATGAACTCGGCGCGCACCTGGGCTTCCTTGTAGTCGGCCCGCCTATAGGCGTCCAGATTGCGGGCGAAACGCTCGACCAGCCGCTCGACCTCGATCCTGGCTTCGGCGTAGGGTGTGGTCATCCTGCCTCCCTTTCTGCCTTCACGGCCTCCACACCTCAGGTGTAAACGGCCATGCGTTGGCCTACACAATAATCACTGCCTGAGTATACACCTGTGCCCACCGGGGCGCAACTGGAAGGAGGGCTGGCGTGCATTTCAAGTTGCACCGGCCTGTAAGAGCCGGTGCTGGATCGTATCCCTTCCCAGCGCCGCCTGTTCCACGGCGGCGCGACCCCTGCCCAGAGCGCACCACAGAGAACGCCGCGGCCCTATGTAAACTGCAGGGAAATGGTCCTTCTCCACGAAAGCGGTGGCCGATTTCGTGTTTTTCGCGAGATTTCGTGCCTCTCGCGATCCAAATGCCCTCCCCCACGGCCAGGTAGGTGACCGTCAACCCTGGCCCAACGCCGCCCACGCGAAACTTTGACGCCCACCCCAATAGAGGCGAGGAACATCTTGTGCCACCTTGTCCACGGGCGCAGGAGGCGGCAGAATGTCCTGGCATCATGTACCTTGTCTCAGTCATTACGCGGGCGATAAGGGGATTGCGGGAAAAACTGGGCCAGGATATGGCAACAACTGCAGCCCGTCAATAAAGCGATAATCGCGCTGATTCTTTGAGATGAAAGGCTGATTCACCGTCATTGCTGTTGCTGCAATCAGGGCGTCTGGTATCATCAAACCGTGACTCAGCCGATACTGGCGCAGGAGCTCAAGCGCGGTATCGCACACTGACTCACTCAGTTTGAGTACCTGGAAGCGCTGCAGAAAACGTTCTGCATGACGCAGTTCTGCCTTGTTCCGACAGCCAACAAGCAGTTCCATCTGTGTGATCACACTGACAGCCAACGCGGATTGGCGCTCGAGCTGAGCCAGGCAATCCACTGCTTCGCTGATTTGCCGTGCCGCGTCGATCAGAATGTCGGTATCAACGATGGTCAGCCCGTTCACGCGCTACGCTCCCACTCGTGCTGGCGCAGACTTTGCACCCAGGCTGTGCTGTCCTGCATGTCCTCACGATTTCGCCACATGCCGATGAATGGCTCATCTGCCAACCTGGTTCGTCTCGTTTTCCTGACGGGCTGCGTAGTCGCATAGCGAGCCCTCAAGAAGGCCACAAAGTCTATGACTTGCTTCTGTGCTTCCGGCGGTAGTGATGCTATCTCGCGAACGATGTTCACATTTTCCATTTCCTGACCTCACTTCTACTGAAAGTGCGCACGCGGACGAGCCACCCAACGACTGCAGCTGCATCGCTTCGCTCACGCGAATGAAGGTGCCAGCCTGGCCTCAGCAGTGGCTTCTTCCCCCAGTTCAATCGTTACAGAGGGCCATTCTCGCTGGAAATATCTGTCTCTGTCCTGCCACGCTAGCCGGAGGCCATATCCGCTTCCGGTCTCGTTGTCAGGTGAGCCGTTGTTCCACCCTGTGGCTATCATTCTCTCATCAACTCCTGCTCATCGCCTGCACCACCCGCCCTGGGGGTGCACCCCAAAGGCTGTACCGCTTAAGCAGTCTCTTATGAGCGTCCCTCCACTAAGGTGAGATATTTGTGCTACAATCCCCTTACCAGGGCGGCCCACCGTCCCGGTCACTGCCTCGGGCTGTCCAGAGCCGCAAGGCTTTTTTCATTGCATCGTGCTCCTAGTATAGTGCAACTTGCGCGAAAGTCAACAGTTGCCCCGCTGCGGAATGCGGAGTGGGGAATGCGGATTGAGGATGGGCAGGATTGGCGGAGCAGGGGGTTTACTTGTTTCAGGTAGGTTTTCAGGAATGACGAACCCCCACCGGGCCTGGCCACAGTGGGGGTTCGTCAGGTCGCCCTGCGGGTCCCGGAACCTGCTGCCTATGACACGTCCCATGCGGGCCTGGCACCCGCCGGCTCGAGTTTGTCCTTCGCCGGGTCGTAGCGGAACAGCGGCTGCAGCACGTAGCGCTCGTTGTCCAATCCGCGCAGTTCCACGATCTGCATCATCTTGCGCCGGCCGTCCGGCAACCGCTGCTGGAAGGTGATCAGTTGGATGGCCGAGGCCACCAGGGCGCGGATCTCGCCCAGGCCCAGGCCGAGGTTCGCCATCAGGCACATCGCCTCCAGCCGCCCCAGCGCGTCTGCGGGGCTGTTGGCGTGCGTCGTCGTGATGGCCGGGTGGCCCCGGCTGGCGATCTCGAAGGCGCGCATGGCTTCCGGGCCGTACAACTCGCCGATGACCATCCAGTCCGGGCGCATCCTGGCAGCCGCGCTCAGCAGGTCGGTCATGGTCGGTTTGTCGAGACCGGCAGCCTCCAGAAAGACCGCCCGTGGGTGCCGAATCTGCAACTCGTGCACCTCCTCGACCACCAGCACCCGCTCCTGGGGCGGGATGTCTTCGGCCAGCAAGTTGGCCACCGTCGTCTTGCCGCTGCCCGTCCCCCCCGCGATCAGGACACTCACGTGGGCGCGCAGCGCGCCCTGCAGCAGGTCGAGCGCCTCACGGGTGATGGCACCGCGTTCGATCACCTCATCCCACGTGAGCGTGACCGGATGCAGTTTGCGGATGACCAGGCAGGGGCCTTGCGGGGCGGCCGGCGGGAGCACCGCCAGCATGCGCGCCGCTGCCGAGAGGCGGACGTCGCCCACCGTCTGGCCGGGGGCGAGCCGCACGTCGCCCAGCGCCAGCGCCGCGTCTATCACTGCGCGCAGCGCCTCGGGCGACTCGAACCGGACGCCGGCCTGCTCCAGCCGGCCGGAGCGTTCCACGAGCACGCGCTCGGGCGCATCCACCATGATCTCGAGCACCTCCGGATCGCTGTAGAGCGGCGCGAGCGGGCCCAGGGCCTTGAGCAAATCCTTCTCAACCATTTCTAACCTCCTGACAAGTGTTTGATCGAACTGGCACTTATCATAGCGCAAGACGTCGCACGCCGCTTCCGCCATTCCCACAGGGCGGACCCTGTGGGAAACCACAGGTTCAGGCCGCCGGCGCGATCCAGCCATTGCGCAGGGCGAGCGCCACCGCCTCGGTGCGCGACGCGCTGCCCGTCTTGTTGAAGATCGAGTTCATGTGAAATTGGATCGTGCGTTCGCTGACCCCCAGGCGGTACGCGATCTCCTTGTTCGTCAGCCCCTCGGCCGCCAGGCTGAGCACTTGCAGCTCGCGCGGCGAAAATGGGTGCGGGGCCGGCGGCGCAGGCTCGAGCGAGGCAGCCAGGTCCTGGGCCTCGTTCAGGGCCTGCCGCGCCAGTTCCCCCAGCGCGGCCACCGCCGCGCGGGCCGGGTAATTGTCCGGCGGCAGTGCGCGCTCGTAGGCACGCGCCTGGGCCACCAGCAGGCCGAGCGTGTCCAGCAACCCATCCAGCAAACTCCCCACTACAAGCCCCCTACTACCAGGCTCCCACCTGCCAGGCTCCCTGCTCCCAAGCCCCCCGCGCAGCAGGGGGTCTGTGACGGCTCACCCAGGACCCCTGGCTCGTTTCAGACTGCCTTGGAAAAACCACGGAGACACGGAGGGCACGGAGAAAATGAAAAACAGGATGGCCTCCAGCACCCCTGGCTCGTTTCAGACTGCCTTGGAAAAACCACGGAGACACAGAGGGCACGGAGAAAATGAAAAACAGGATGGCCTCCAGCACCCCGCCGGCGATGGCCAGGGCCTTGTCGGAGATGGTGAAGCAATCGGCGACCACCCCGCGCGGGTCCACGTCCCCTACCTTCATCCCGGTATGCACCTGCAGCCCGTCGTGGATGAGGCCGCGCACCACCCCGTCCAGTTGGGCAGGGATGGGCGCATCCTCCACGTACGCCACCACTTCCCCCGCCTGGACCCGCTCGCCGATGGCGCGCACGGCGCGGAAGGCCCCTTCCGCCGGGGCGCGCAGCACCCGGCGGGCGCTCTCCCCGCCCACGCTCCCCGGCACGCCCGTGTTCGGCTCGGCGCTCCCCTCCAGGAGCACCCGCCCCAGGTGGTGGCCCCGCTGCGTTTCCACCAGCGCGTGGCAGTCCACCCCGGCAGTAAAGCCCGGCCCCAGCGCCACGACCACCGGCGCGTCGGCGATGCGGGTGCCCACGTTGCACTTGGCCATCACCGCGTCCACCAGCGCGTCGGGCTGCCAGCGCCGCACCACCGCCCCTTCGGCGTCCACCAGCACCGGCACCTCACCGCAGGCCCAGCATCCGGCAAGCGCGGCGTCGTCTTCCACCAGCCGCGCGGTCACGCCGTCCACCGTGACCGATCCCTCGTAGACGGCGGAGGCAAACGCGACGGCGCGGCGGATGACGGTGGGGCGCGCGACCTCCGTCACCAGCACGCGGAAGCCGCAGCGGTGCAGCC
>Ga0315284_10002412_pt1 | contig 26816 bp, 18 predicted proteins | sample YL17G09_16_MG_FD_203696 | JGI IMG/M metagenome (GOLD analysis project Ga0315284, IMG submission 203696) | Sediment microbial communities from Yellowstone Lake, YNP, Wyoming, USA - YL17G09_16 | ecosystem: Environmental > Aquatic > Freshwater > Lake > Sediment | place: USA: Wyoming | collected...
TTTCTCGCGCTCAAGGGAGACGGGAAAATGACTTCAATCAAAGAGCTGACGAAGAAGCTGGGAATCCCGTACCACTTCCTCGCGAAGATCCTCCAGAGCTTGACGCGCAAGGGACTGCTGGTTTCGCTCAAGGGTCCCACCGGAGGTTTTGCGCTCAGCATGCCTGCCAAGGAGATCACGCTTTTTCACGTCGTCGAGGCGATCGATGGGGTGGACTTCACCAACCGATGCGTTCTTGGTTTCCCTGATTGCTCCGGCAAGAACCCGTGCGCAGTGCACGACAAATGGTTGAAAGTGCGCGACGAAGTCTACTCAATGCTCGTGAGCAAGAACGTCCTGCAGATTGCCCACGACATGAGAAAGCCGGAATATCGCATTTCGTCAGAGTAGACAAATCGGCTCTCCGTTCGGACTCATTGTGTAGATATCGACATGGAACTCAGTGATCATATCGCAGAAGATCTGCTGAACCCCATCGTCGTACGCGAGCGTGTGCCGGCTCGCTCGCACGGCAGCAACGCGAACCATTTCCTCAGGTGAGACGCAGTGCGACGAAAGTGATAAAGATCCCACTGGAATTCCGCCGTAGAAAAATCAACCAACACTCGCGAGGGGAGGTCGCTCCGTATGGCCCCAACGACTAAGCACGAGCAGACTTCGGTGCAGGATATTGAGGGATTTTACGACGCTCTTGCGCCGGACTATGACACCATGACGGGTTTCGAGAAGCGTTTCGTTCAGGAGCGTCCATTTTTCCGCGTTCTGGTCGAACGGTTCAAGATCAAGTCAGCGCTCGATGCAGGGTGCGGCTCCGGGTTTCATTCCTTGCTGCTCGCTCAATTGGGCGTACAGGTGACCGCTGTTGATATTTCTGCGGAGATGCTGCGACGAGTCGAGCAACATGCACGGGACCTGAACGTTCATGTGAAGACACTGAGAGGAACCTTCCAGGAACTGGACAGAGTCGTCAAAGGCAAATTTGACGCCGTGTTCAGCCTCGGGAACTCGCTCCCTCACATTCTCACACTCAAAGAGTTGACGAGAGCGCTTCGGAACTTTGGGTCGCTACTCAATCCTCAAGGGATTCTGTTCGTGCAGAATCTCAACTACGATCGCATTCTTGCCAAGCGCGATCGTGTTCAAAGCTCCAAGGAGATAGGGAACAAGACGTTCGTCCGTTTCTATGACTACGATGAGAAGGGTATTCTCTTCAACATTCTGACTCTCGACAAGTCAAAAGGGACACTCGAGCAGAAACTCGAAACGGTTCGGCTCCGCCCCCTCTTGCAGGATGAGCTGCTCATGTGCCTGGTGGATACAGGATTCTCCGACATTCAGTCGTACGGCACTATTTCGATGGAAGCGTTTGATCCGACGAAATCCAAAGATCTTGTCGTTCTGGCGCAAAAACGTATGTGAACTGGAAGGAAGAATCCCGACGCGGCCGTTACGGTCGTGGGGGTAAACGATTCTCAGACCGCGTTCAAACCGAATCGCTACGGGCTCTATCATATGTCCGGGAATGTCGTGGAATAGACCCAGTCACTTTTTTGTCCAATCAACAGAGAGCATCCGTACACTGACGATGACCGTAACCATGATGACCCTGCAGGACTGCGTGTAGCCCGAGGAGGCTCATGGTACAGCGCGAGCACAGCGCTTCTTTACCTCCCCTACAGAGATGCTTTTCAGTCCGAGCACAGCAGTCAGGATATTGGCTTTCGCATCGTCGCCAGACGCCTCCCTTAGCGAGCCTCTCTCGGTCTGTGAATCTCTACCTCAGGTGTCTCACTTGCTTCTCGGCAATCTGCAAGATTCGGTTGATATTCCGGCTTGAAACGAATGCACCGATCAGAATTCGCAACTTTTCTTGATTTCAAACAAAAATCTCCTTGTTTTACCATGGGGACGCAGGTTGATGTGCATATTGGTACCTTTGACTGTGCGTCAAAACAGTGGAACCGAAGGAGGTAAGCGATCATGCGATCGAAGAGCATCTCAACGAAAATCCCGTGGAGTCTCACGATGGTGTTTTCCTTCCTCACACTCGTGATAGCATTGACGGGGTATCTGTACTTCGACAATCAGGTCCATCAGATCAAGCTGGAAAAAAGGAAGGAGCTCGCTGCGATCGCAGATCTCAAGACTGACCAGATTGATAGTTGGCGATCCGAACGTCTCGCCGACGCGCGCGTTATCATGGAGAACCCCTCCGTCGCACGCAGCGTTAAAGCATACCTTGATCACCCCGCTCCGGGTGCAACTAAAGGGGAAATCCTCGCATTCATGGAATCTCTGTGCAGGAATTATCGTTACGCGGGCGTGTCGCTTATCGATGGTGCCGGAAAGATCTGCCTCCGTGTTCCGCAGGTTCACACGGAAATCGGTTCGCAAGCCCGGAAGCTCCTTCGTGATGCAAAGGAAACCGGCCAAGTCGTCATTTCCGATTTGTATAGAGGGACAGGCGACGTGTCCGCCCACATGGACATCGTCACGCCACTGCAACACGAGGAGTCTGCGTCTCGGCATTCCATGGCAGCAATTCTGTTCTGCATCAATCCTGAGCAATTCTTGTATCCACTCCTTCAATCGTGGCCGACAGCAAGCAGGACATCGGAGAGCCTCTTGATTCGGCGTGAGGGAGATGAAGTCGTGTACCTCAATGAACTTCGTCACCGGAAAGGCGCCGCGCTCGAATTGCGATTGCCGATTGGTGACGCGCAGTTGGTTGCGGCCGCGGCTGCGCGAGGGACACAAGGAGCTGTCGAGGGAATTGATTATCGCGGCGTTCCTGTGCTTGCCGCGTTGCGGCACATCCCTGGCACCCCTTGGTTTCTTGTGGCCAAGGTTGATCAAGATGAGATCTATGCACCTATTCGTGAGCGGGCGGTCACGGCGTCGATCGTTGTCGGTCTCCTCACTCTCGTCGTGGGCGGTTCGATTATTTCACTCTGGCGCCATCAGCGATCTCAATTCTACCGGAATCAGTACGAAGCGGAACTGGAGCGCAAGGCACTGGTTGAGCATTATGACAGCTTGACGAAATATGCGAACGACATCATCCTTCTTCTTACACCCGATGGGAAGATCCTTGATGTCAACGACCAAGCTTCGAGAGCCTACGGGTATACTCGCGAGGAGTTACTGCAACTCAACATCAGGGACATCCGCGCGCCGGAAACGTTGGAGGTGCTCGAGAAGCAGATTGAGCAAATAGCGAGAGGCAAAGGGATGGTTTTCGAAACGATCCACCGGAGAAAAGACGGACGCAAATTCCCGGTTGAATCTAGTGCCCGCGTTATTGAGGTGGGTGGCAAACAGTACTTTCAGGCAATCGTCCGAGACATCACCGAGCGAAAAGATGCCGAGAAGGCATTGTTCCAGTCCAAGCAGATGCTCGAATTCGTGCTCGATCACGTTCCTCAGCGGATATTCTGGAAGGATCGGGACTTTCGTTATTTGGGGTGCAATAAGCCCTTTGCGCAAGATGCTGGTCTGAATGACCCCTACAGTATTCTGGGCAAGAGCGACTTCGAGCTTTCCTGGAAAGAGACTGCAGAGCTCTACCGGGCTGACGACAAGATGGTCATGGAACAGGACGTTGTCAAAACAGGGTATGAAGAGCCACAGAGCAGGCCGGATGGCAAGAGCCTCTGGTTGCGCACGAGCAAGGTTCCTCTGCACGACGAAGAGGGGAAGGTCATCGGCGTTCTTGGCACGTACGAGGACATCACCGAGAGCAAAAGAATGGAAGAGCGGTTAACGAGGCTGAATGAGAGCTTCCTTCAATTTGGTCCGGACCCGGTAAGCAATGTCAGCCATCTCGTGGCACTATGCGGCGAGCTCATGGGTGCAACATGTGCTCTCTACAATCGGCTCGACGGTGGAATGTTGTGTTCAATCGGTCAATGGAACACACCCGCTGACTACAATCCTGTGGATAAACCGGAAGGCCATCTGTGCTATGACGTAATCCGGCGAGCCGGAGACGGACAGATGATCGTGAGGAACCTGCCGGAGACGCCGTACTTCACGAGTGATCCGAATGTCAGAAAATACGGACTTTTGACATATGTGGGCAGGGGCGTGAAGTTTGGTAGCTCGACCGTGGGCTCATTGTGTGTTGTGTACCGGAAGGACTATGCTCCCTCGAGTGACGACGAAAAACTGATGGGTATCCTTGCAGCTGCCATTGGGGTCGAAGAAGCGCGGCGGCGAGAACAAGAAGCGCTTCGAGTAACAAATGAAACGCTCAACGCCATCATCGCGTCGGCACCGCTAGCTATCTATGATCTGGATTCGACGGGAAGCGTGCAGAAAGTCTGGAATCCGGCCGCTGAACATATATTCGGATGGACCGCCGAAGAGGCACTGGGTCAACCATTGCCGTTTGTCTCGCCGGACAAGCAGTCGGAATTCTCTCAGATTCTCGGTCGCCTCTTGCGTGGTGAACAGGTAAATGGGCTTGGACGTGCGACGCGTGAAGAAAGATGGCAGTCCAATCGATGTACGTCTGTTTGCAGCCCCACTTCGCGATGTGCACGGGAATATCGCTGGTGCAATGGCGCTCGTTGGAGACGTTACTGAGCAAAAAAGGGCCGAAGCGGCGTTGAAGGAAAGCGAGATGCGTTACAAACGCCTGGTTGAGTCATCTCCCGATGCTGTCGCCGTTCACAGTGAGGGCAGGTTCGTTTTCGTGAACCAATCTAGCGTCAAAATGATTGGAGCGAAACGCGTTGAAGAGCTGATTGGGACACCGATCCTGGATATTGTCCATCCTGACTACAGGGAAATCGTGAAGGCAAGAGCTTTCCAGAAGCCAGGCGAAGAGAAGGAGGTTCCATTCCTGGAGGAGAAGTTCCTTCGGATGGACGGTAGTGTCATTGACGTCGAGGTTGCGTCCGTCCCGATCACATACCGAGGGAAGCCCGCGATGCAGGTGGTGGCTCGTGACATCACAAATCGCAAGCGGGCGGAAGAGCAATTGCGGCAATCGGAGGAGAAATATCGTAGGCTCTTTGAGGAATCGAAGGATGTGATATTTATCAGCACGGTTGATGGCAAACTGGTTGACATCAATCCTGCCGGAGTCGAGATGTTCGGCTTTGCATCGAAAGATGAACTCCTGCGGGTTGACATTGCGCGCGATCTTTACTGGAATCCCGACGACAGAAACAGGAGTCAGATCATTCTGCGTCAGCACGGATTCCTGAATGATTATGAAGTGGAATTAAAAACTAAGGCAGGTGAAAAGCTCGTCTGTCTCGAGAGCTCCACGCCCATGCGGGATGAGAAGGGAGAAGCCATCGGATTCCGGGGTATTCTCCGGAATATCACGCGCCGAAAGCGAGCGGAAGAAGAGTTGAAGAAATTCGAACTTCGATTCCGAAGGGTGTGGGAAAGCTCGATGGATGGAATGCGGATCATCGATGAACACGGGAACATTGTTATGGTCAATGAGGCATTTTGCCGGATGACCGGAAAATCGAGAGCGGATCTTGAAGGAAAGCCATTCCACACGATCTACAAAGTCGAATCTCTAGACAAAAACGAGCGCGACATGGGGATTCTGAGAGGCCGGATCTCAACGCGCACTGTCCCAGCACACTCGGAAGTCGAAACGACGCTCTGGGATGGGAGGAAAATGTGGTTGGAACTCTCGAATTCCTTTCTGGAAATCGAAGAACATCGCCCAACGGTGCTCAGCATTTTCCGCGACATCACACGTCGAAGGAAAGACGAGGAGGAGCTTCGAAAGCTCTCCCAGGCTGTCGAGCAGAGTCAAGTCTCGGTGATCATTACGGATGTATCTGGCAGCATTGAATACGTGAATCCAAAGTTTACGGAAATCACCGGCTTCAGCAAGGAGGAGGCGGTAGGGAGAAATCCTCGTATCCTCAAGTCGGGTCACACCTCGCTGGAAGAGTACCGAGATTTGTGGGAGACGATTTCCGGTGGAAATGAATGGCGAGGTGAATTTCACAACAAGAAGAAGAATGGTGATCTGTTCTGGGAATCCGTCTCGATTTCGCCGATCAGGAATGCGAACGGCGAAATTACCCACTATTTGGCGGTGAAAGAGGACATTACGGAACGAAAGAAACTCGAACAGCAGCTCGTGCAGGTGCAGAAGATGGAGAGCATTGGTACGCTCGCCGCGGGCGTCGCACACGACTTTAACAATATCTTGGCGATCATCCTCGGGTACGCATCCACCATCGGACGCGCTGCCGGTGATTTCAAGAAGATCGCTGTCGGCGTTGAGGGGATCACGAAAGCGGTCGAGCGTGGTGCTGGTCTCGTGCGGCAAATCCTCACGTTTGCCCGGAAAACGGATTTCAACCTTGAGCCTTTGAACGTGAATTCCGTTATCGGTGAGCTGGCACGGATGCTGGGTGAGACGTTTCCCAAAACGATTCACCTGTCGCTGCAGCTCGAGAAGTCACTCCCGGTCATTTCGATGGACCACACCCAACTGCACCAGGCGCTCCTCAATCTTTGCGTGAACGCGCGGGATGCTATGAATGATCACGGATCGTTGACGATTACCACGAAGCTCATTCCGGGAGACGACATCGCGTCTCGCTTTCCGGCCGCGGTCCGAAGACACTACGTGATGATCAGCGTGGCTGACACGGGAACCGGCATTGATGAGACAACGAGGGGGCGCATTTTCGATCCGTTCTTCACGACCAAAGAAAAGGAGAAGGGAACAGGCCTTGGTTTGGCAGTGGTCTTTGGAGTGGTACAGGCGCACCAGGGGATCATCGATGTCGAGAGTGAGGGTAGGATGGGGTTCGACCTTCAAGATCTACCTCCCTGTCCAGCCGGGTCTAATTGACCAGCTCAACGCGCAGCAGCAGGAGGAGGAAAATGTGCCCGGCGGTGCCGAAACGATCCTCGTCGCAGAAGACGAGGATGTGCTTCGGGAGTTGATGGTGCTCATTCTGCAGGAAAAGGGGTACCGCGTCCTCTCGGCCGGAGATGGGCAAATCGCGCTGCAACTCCATGCCGAGCACAAGAATGAGATTGCGCTTGTGGTCTCCGATATGGGTCTGCCGAAGATGAATGGATGGGAAGTGTTCAAGAAGATGCAAGCGGTTGACCCGGAGGTCACGGTGTTGATCGCCAGCGGATATCTTGATCGAGAGGTCAAAACAGAAATCCTCAACTCTGGAGTGCGTGGGTTCATCCAGAAGCCATATCGGCCGGTCGAGATCCTCAGAATGATCAGAGAGATTCTCGATTCGAAGTGAGCGTGAAGGAGCGTTCTCATCGGCAGCCTTACCCCCTTGACAAGTATCTGCATCTCTTCGAATGCTCAGGTATCGGTCGGACTTGGCATGAAGGAAGTTGCGGCGTCGAAGGAGGCGTAGGATCGCCAGGGGACATCGAGCACATACCGGTAGCGGATTCGCCAGTCGAGCTCCGTAAGTCCTTGTTACCAAGCGAATTCGAGTTATGGGGAATTGCCGGGCGGAGTCGGAACAAAGTTGAAGGGTTCTCTGTTTGCAAGAGTGGACCCGCCTGTTGTCCTACCTTCGGCGGGTTTCTTTACAACCTCCCTGGCCCCGACGCTTACGGTGCGCGTCGGGGTTTTTATTGTCCCATGTCTTGCGGAAACGCGCTCTTGGATTCCATGCCCTTTCTTGGCGACTTTCTCTCCCCCCAATTCGAAGCCGCCCGACCTTCTGCTGTCTTATTCCTTCTCGCGCTTCCCATTTCAGGCTTACTCCTAGCGGAGCAGCATCTCGACGGGTGAGCCGTTCATGGAATCAGCAAATCAATGGTTCGAGCGAATTCGCCGTCGGACTCGAGTCGGCTCGTTGGAGATGAAAAGGGATTGAGTATTCAAGGAGGGCTGTTGTGGGAGGAAGAGCTCCAAACTCGCTAAAACTTCGTGAGTCTCGCGGAGTCTCTAGCTGGCTCCAGCAGCGATTTCACTTCAGAAGGCCGAAGTTCACGCGATTTTCCAGGTTGGAGACCGTGAATCGTCAACGGCCCGATCGCAGCCCTCACGAGGCGCAAGGTCGGGTGACCGACTGATGCCGTCATCTTGCGAACCTGCCTGTTTCTTCCCTCAGCTAACGTTATCTCCAGCCAGGCAGTCGGCACGCTCTTTCTGTAACGGACTGGAACTGGCCGCGGTGGCAATGGCGGCTCTGATTCCAGCAGCGTGACTGTCGCAGGCTTCGTTTGCTTCCCCTCGATCATGACGCCTGTTCGCAGTTTCTCTAGCAACACTACCGAAGGAACTCGTTCCACTTGCACGAGGTATGTGCGCAAGTGACCGAAGTGTGGTTCAAGGAGGTGATGTTTTATCGTGTTGTCGTTTGTGAGGAGGAGGAGTCCCTCGCTGTCCGCATCGAGCCTTCCGACGGGGTAGACATCGCGTGGGAACGGACCGAACCTGCCAAGCGTCGCCCTGCCAGCCCGATCGGTGAACTGGGAGAGCACGCCATATGGTTTGTAGAAGAGAATGTAGCGTCGCTTGGCTTGATTCACGCTTGGTCTTTGAAGGGCGCCGTCAAAAAAAAAATCCCCCAACCAGGCTGGGGGATCGTAAGACTCAAAACATAACGAACACGAGATCACGAAGCGTCGGCCACTTCCTCATCGTGCTCCTTCAGCTCGTCACCACCTTTGTCCTTGGAGGAGTCTACGAAGGTCAACTCTTGGGTGTCCTTATTGAACTTGACCTTGATCTTGCTTCCGTTGGTGAATGTCCCCTTGAGGATTTCTTCAGCCAGCGGATCCTCTACGTATTTCTGCAGTGCACGCCGAAGCGGACGAGCGCCGAACGCCGGATCAAATCCCTTATCGGCCAAAAACTCCTTTGCGGGCTTCGTCAGCTCAACGGTGATGCCCATTCCTTGCATCCGCTTCACGAGGTCTCGCGAGGCAATATCGATAATCTCGAGAATGTGATCGCGCTCGAGGTTGTGGAACACAATCGTGTCATCAACGCGGTTCAAGAACTCGGGATTAAACACGCGCTTCAGCGCATCCTCGATATGCCCCTTCATAGCGGAATACTTGTCCTCTTGCGACTGCGTGCCGAAACCGAATCCCCCGGTGACCTTGATGTCCCGCGAGCCGATATTCGACGTCATGATGAGGATGGTGTTCTTGAAATCCACGCGACGGCCGAGGCTGTCAGTGAGGATTCCATCATCCAGGACCTGAAGGAGAATGTTGAAGACATCCGGATGGGCTTTCTCGATTTCATCGAGCAAGACCACGGAATACGGCTTCCGACGGACCTTTTCGGTGAGTTGGCCCCCTTCTTCATATCCAACGTAACCGGGGGGAGCGCCAACCAATCGCGAGACGGAGAATTTCTCCATATACTCGCTCATATCAATGCGGATGAGGGCGTCCTCAGAGCTAAAGAGATAGCGGGCCAGTGCCTTGGCCATCTCGGTCTTTCCGACGCCGGTAGGACCAAGGAAGATAAACGAGCCGATCGGCCGCCGTGGATCCTTTAGGCCGGCACGGGTTCGCCGGATCGCCCGGCTGAGTTTCGTGATGGCTTCACCCTGCCCGACGATGACGGTCGTGAGAGCCTCATCCATTTTGAGCAGCTTTTCGGATTCGCTCTGCGCCACTTTGTTGACGGGAATGCCCGTCATCATGGAAACGACTTCAGCGCAGTTTTCTTCGCCAACTTCAAACACAAGGTCCTGAGCCTTCAGCTCCCATTCGCGCTTGGCAATCTCCAGGTCGCTGAGCAGTTTTTTCTCAAGGTCACGCAGTCGTGCCGCCTCTTCAAAATTCTGGTTCTTGACAACCTGGTTTTTCGCCTGCTTGATTTTTTCGATTTCTTCTTCGAGGACCAGAATTTCTTTTGGAACCACGATGTTCGCCAGGTGAACACGCGATCCAGCCTCATCCATCACGTCGATGGCCTTGTCCGGCAGGTACCGGTCGGTAATGTAGCGGTCGCTCAACCGGACAGCGGCCTCAACCGCCTTGTCGGTGTATCGAACACCGTGGTGCTCCTCGTATTTCTGTTTAATATTCTCAAGTATTTGAATCGTCTCATCAACGGTTGTCGGGTCGACCATGATCTTCTGGAACCGCCGATCAAGAGCGCCGTCCTTTTCGATATACTGCCGGTACTCAGCCAGCGTCGTTGCTCCGATGCACTGGAGTTCGCCCCGACCAAGAGCGGGCTTGAACATATTCGAGGCATCCAGCGAACCACTCGCCCCGCCGGCGCCGACAATCGTATGGAGCTCATCGATGAAGAGGATGACATCCTTGGCTTTCTCCAACTCGTTCATCACGGCCTTCATCCGCTCCTCAAACTGGCCTCGATATTTCGTGCCAGCCACCAAGGCGGCCAGATCCAGCGTCACCACGCGCTTGTCGTGAAGGACCCTCGATACTTTCTTCTGGGTGATTCTGAGGGCAAGTCCCTCTGCAATCGCAGATTTCCCGACACCAGGCTCGCCAATCAGGACGGGGTTGTTCTTCTTCCGACGGCTCAGGACCTGAGCGACCCGCTCGATTTCCTTTTCCCGCCCGACAATTGGATCGAGTTTGTCCTCGAGCGCCAATTTTGTGAGATCACGTCCGAAATTGTCGAGGACGGGCGTCTTCGACTTATCCTGCTTTTTCTCTGAGACGTGAGCGCTCGGGGGTGTCGACGGCTTGCCGGAAATGATATTATCCAGCTCGTTGCGCACAACGTCATAATGCACATTGAACTGATGCAGAATCTGTGCAGCGATATTGTCGTCGTCTCGCAGGAGCGAAAGCAGCAGATGCTCTGTGCCGATCACATCGGACTTGTAGAGCTTTGCTTCCAGGTAGGTGATTTTCAATACTTTTTCGGCCTGCTTCGTCAGCGGGATGTTTCCGATCGTGAGAGTTCCCCCGGATGTACGAACCGTGTCCTCAATTGCCTTCTTCAGCTTGTAGAGATCCACGCCAAGATTCCGGAGGATTTTCACTGCAATCCCTTCGCCTTCTCGAATGATACCGAGCAGCAAATGCTCCGTGCCGATATAGTCGTGTCCCAGGCGAAGTGCCTCCTCACGGCTGAGCCGAATCACGTCCTGCACCCTGTTTGAAAAATTGCCTTCCATTGAGACTCTCTTCTGTGTTGAGTATGCTGTTTCTCTTCCTGTTACGTCTAATAACGCAAGCGACGGACGTGAAGTTTCCGGAGTCAATATAACCAAAATTGGAAGTGCAGTCAAGGTGACGGATTTCGGGCTCTGGATTTCCATTTTTCTTTAAGCCGTGACTGCAACCTTTTGGCCTGCTTCGGAACTTTTCTTTGACTTTCTATGCAAAAAAGATTAAATTTTTAGCCACGCTAGAAGAATCTTCGAAGAAAAGGGAACACGCTTGGCTCTTGAAAAGGCCACAGGCCACGACAGAAAGCTTCAGGAGCGTCTCCTTCAGTCCGGTGAAATCCCGCGTCACATAGCGGTTATTATGGATGGGAACGGAAGGTGGGCGCAGCGGCGGAGGCTCCCCAGGATCGCTGGGCACCACGAGGGTGTGAATTCGGTGCGAGACATCGTCGAAGCATGTGGCCAGCTCGGAGTGAAGTATTTGACGCTCTACGCCTTTTCCACCGAGAACTGGAAGCGTCCCCGTCAGGAAGTTTCCCTGTTGATGCGACTGCTGCTGAAGGCTTTGCGGGATGAGAAAGATCGTTTGCATCAGAATGAAGTCCGCCTGAAGGCCATTGGAGACATCTCCGCCTTGCCTCAGGATGTGCAGGATGAATTGCTGGATGGCATGGAAACAATGAAACGTAACTCCGGCTTGACGCTCATCCTGGCCCTCAGCTACAGCGGTCGGTGGGACATCACGAATGGCGTGAAGCGCATGTGGGAAGGCATTCGGTCGGGGGAGATCAAGAAGGAAGAGATTACGCAGGAACTCATCTCAAGTTACCTCTCGACAAAGGACTTTCCGGATCCGGACTTGATGATCCGCACGAGCGGCGAACTCCGCATTAGCAATTTCCTCATTTGGCAGATTGCCTACAGTGAACTCTACATATCCCAGCAATACTGGCCGGCGTTTCGCCGGAAAGAACTCTATGCCGCCATCGCGGACTTCCAGCGCCGCGAAAGGCGGTTCGGCATGGTCAGCGAGCAGCTCCCCAAGAACGAACCGACCCGTGTGGTTCCGCTGCGGGGGATGGAAAGGTTTTTGAAAAGTGCTTCGAAGCTCTAAATTCGTTCTTCTGTTCCTCGGCGTTTTCGCGCCGCTGTTCCTGCTGCACTCCCAGCAACGTACGGAGGTGTACAAGATCCTCGGCATCTCTGTCGAGGGGCAGCGCTTGTCCGATCCCGCCGCCATCATCGCCAATACCGGTCTGAAAATCGGTGATGAGATTTCGATCCCGAGTGATCAAACCCGAACCGCGATCGAGCGGCTCTACGGTCTCCGTCTGTTCGATGATGTCCAGATCTTCATCGAAAACCGTACGCCGGAGGGCGTCTATTTGCTCATTCGCCTGACAGAGAACCCGCGCCTCGAACAAATCGAAATCAAGGGAAATGACGAGCTGAGCGAAGACGAGGTTTCCAAAAAGATCAATCTCGTAAAAGGCCAGATTGTTACGAAACAGGACCTTTCCTCACTTGTCCGCCTCCTGAAGTTGAAATACGATGAAGATGGTTACCTCAACGCCTCCGTCAATCCGAAGTTGATCCGCACGGGCGACACAACCAGCAACCGTGTGCTGCTCAGGGTGGAAATCGAAGAGGGGCCCAAGGTGAAGGTCGACAAGATCCGGTTCTTTGGGAACAAGCAGTTCGATGACGGTGATCTCAAGGGAGCGATGAAGGAGACGTCCGAACGCGCGTGGTGGAAGTTCTGGACAAGCAACAAGTTCGACAAGAAGAAATATCAGGAGGACAAGCAGCTGATCCTGAACTATTATCGAAAAAACGGTTTTCGGGACGCCGACATCCTCGCGGATTCGCTGCGGTACGATCAATCAAAGAGGTATCTGTCGATTGACCTCTACGTCTTCGAAGGTCCCCAGTACCGGATCAGAAATATCACGTGGGAAGGAAACACGGTGTATCCGTCCGACGTCCTGACTGCGCGTCTCGGTTTCCAGAAAGGTGAAATCTACGACAAAGAGAAGTTCGATAAGAACTTCTACCGAAGCGAAGAAGAAAATGATGTCTATTCGCTCTACATGGACACCGGCTATCTCATGTTTCAGGCAGAGCCGGAGGAAACGCGCGTTCCCGGCGACAGCCTGGATATCACCCTCCACGTACGGGAACGTAGTCAATTCCGCATCGGCCAGGTCGTGATCGCTGGAAACAACAAGACCTATGAAAAGGTCATTCGCCGGGAGCTTTTCACTCGCCCGGGGGATTTCTTCAGCCGGCAGGCCGTTATCCGCAGCGCTCGCCAGTTGTCGCAGCTCAATTACTTTAACCCGGAGAAAATCAAGCCTGACACGCGGAATCTCGATGTTGACAAGGGGACCGTGGACCTCGAATACTCAGTGGAGGAGAAGTCGAGCGACACGTTTAACATGTCCGTCGGGTACAGCGGTGCATTCGGATTCAACGGTGCCCTGGGTCTGGCGTTCAATAATTTCTCACTTGCTGAGCCTTTTCGCGGCGGAGCCGGTCAAACGCTCACATTCGACTGGCAATTCGGGGAAGGGAACCGCTTTCGCCAGTTCAGCATCGGTTTCCAGGAACCATGGATGCTCGACTCCCCCACCCTGTTCGGTGTCAGTCTGTTCGACATGCGCCAGATTTTCTATTACGATTTGCGGATGACCGGGGGCTCGATTCGGGTCGGTCGGCGGTTCAAGTGGCCTGATTATCTCTTTCGCGGCGACTGGACGCTGCGGTTCCAACGCAACGACGTCAAGGTCGGGGGTGACTACTACCCTGAGGGAATCACGTCACAAGTTGGCGTCACACAGGTTATCTCCCGCAACAGCACGGACAGCCCCATATTTCCGACCCGGGGTTCGAGTTTTTCGCTCTTGACGGAGATCAACGGCGGTCCGTTCCTGCCGGGGAACACTCGCTATCACAAGCATATCTTCAGCGCAGAGTGGTACGTGCCGATCGCAGGCAGCAGTCGGCTTTCCTTCACAGCGCAGAGCCTCATCGGGTTCATTTTTGGATTTGAAAAGAACGCGCTCATCCCGCCCCAGGACTATTTCTACATGGGGGGAACGGGCTTGGGTCAATTCTCAACGACGCCACTGCGAGGTTACGAGGATCGCAGCGTCGGTCCTCGCACGGGCCACGGCTCTATTGTCGGCGGGAAGTCGATGATGAAGCACACAGCAGAGCTGCGCTTTGCGCTTTCCATTAACCCTATCCCGATCTACATGCTCGCATTTGCAGAAGCAGGGAACGTCTGGCTCGACAACACCGTTCAAGATCCGCTCGACCTGAGACGGTCTGCAGGCGTTGGTGTCCGTCTGTTGATCAATCCGATCGGGTTGGTGGGGTTCGATTATGGTTATGGATTCGATGCGCCAACTCCCGGAGACCCGCGTCCAGGATGGAGGTTCCACTTCCAGTTTGGCAAGACATTTTAGCGATTAGCCTTCAATCACAAACCACCATCACCTTTCAAGTTCGAGGAAACCGTGAAGAAAAATCGATTTTTCATCAGTCTAGTTGTCGGCTTGGCTCTCGGCGTCACCGTCTCAGTCGCCCAAGCCACGAAAGCTGCGTTTGTTGATTCGGAAAAGATCCTGGGAGAGCTGCCGGAGGCGCAGAAGGCGTCCAGAGAGTTGGAGACCCTCGTGAAAGCGTGGCAGGATTCCCTGCAGAAAATGAACGACGACCTCCAGAAGCAGGTCGAAGCCTACCAGAAGCAGGAGACCGTCATGGCCCCGGCCAAGAAGGAGGTGGAGCAAAGACGCTTGCAGGAACTTGACCAGAAGAGGCGGGAATTCGCTGCGCAGAAACTCGATGCGCGGACAGGTGAGGCTGCGGTCGAGCGAGAGAAAAGGCTTGCCCCGATACGTGAGAGGGTCCTAAGGGTCATCGAGACCGTGGCGAAAGAGGACGGATTCACCTTCGTATTTGATCGCACAAACGTTCTCTACGCCGATGCCAAAGTGGATCTCACATACAAAGTCATCGACCGCTTGAAGAGAGGCGGACCCGCGAAAGGCAAGTAAGCGGTTTGGAGTCTGTTTTCGCGACAAGCACAAAATTGCCACATTGAGTGACAGGGAATGCGAGGGGAAGCAACCATGAAAAGACGAATTGCACTGTGCACAATAATGCTTCTGAGCGTGGGTTCGATGGCCCTTGGCCAGGTGAAGATCGGCTACGTAAGTACAGACGCCATCATGAAGCAGTTGCCGGACGCGCAAGATGCTCAGAAGCAACTTGATGCGTTTGTTGTGCAATGGCAAGGTGAGCTGAATAAACTGCAGCAAGATTGGCAGAAGAAATTCGATGACTACGACAAGCGGAAGCTCATTATGACTGAGCAGCGACGAGCCGAGGCTGAGCGCGAGCTTCGCGAGCTCGATCAACGGATGGCCGAGTTCCGCAATAAGAAATTCGGCCAAAATGGGGAATTGTTCACGAAGCAAAATGAGCTTATGAAGCCCGTGCAGGACCGAGTCTTCAAGGCGATCCAGGACGTCGCGTTGGAAGAGAGCTACGACTATGTGTTCGACAAGAGCGGAGAGATTCTTCTCATGTACGCGAATTCCAAGTACGACCTTACGCCCAAGGTGCTCTCGAAGCTGAATATCGTTCCGGCAGGCGGTAAATAACTTCAGGATGCTGCATGAAGATTCGAGAAATAGCATCGCTGGTCGGAGGGGAAGTCGTCGGTGATGGAAACGTTGAGATCACGAAGGTCGCAAAGATTGAAGAAGCAGGTCATGGCGATCTGACGTTTCTGGCGAATCCCAAGTACGAGCGCTTCCTTGCCACCACACGAGCTTCCGCGATACTCGTCTCGCCCAAGCTTGACACTCAACGCATTGGCGGGCGCGAGCCGCTCACCTTCATCAGAGTACCAGATCCCTATGTCGCCTTTCTCCTCGTGCTGAAACGAATCACCCCGGTCTTGGATCCATTCCCGACTGGCGTTCATCCATCTGCTGTTGTCGATGCGACTGCGCGTGTCGGCCGCAATGTCGCCCTCGGCGCAAACGTCGTCATAGGGAAGAACGCGGCAGTCGGGAACAACACGAAGATCTCTCATGGATGTGTAATCGGAGACGAGGCATCCGTCGGCGATGAATGCCTCCTGTATCCGAATGTGACGGTGTACCACCAATGCAAAATCGGCAACCGCGTGATTATCCACTCCGGAGCTGTCATCGGAAGTGATGGCTTTGGGTTTGCTCCGAAGGCCGACGGGACCTATGAGAAGATCCCACAGCTGGGGATTGTGGTGGTCGAGGACGACGTGGAGATCGGCGCCAGCTGCACGATCGATCGGGCGACAATGGGACAGACGGCGCTTCGACGAGGCGTTAAGCTCGATAACCTTGTACACATTGCGCACAACGTGACGATCGGCGAGAACACGGTGATCGCCGCGCAAACGGGGATCAGCGGCAGCACGAAAATCGGGAAGAATGTGGTGATCGCGGGCCAGGTCGGTATCGTCGGGCACATTGAGATTGCCGATAAGACGGTGATCTTGGCGCAGTCCGGAATCCCCAAGTCGCTGCCGGAGCCGGGGAAAACGTACTTTGGCTATCCGGCAAAAGAACATCGAAGAGCCCTGCGGATCGAGGCAGCCCTGCGCTCACTGCCCGAGCTGGTGCAGGAAGTCCAGGAACTTGCTCAGAAAGTCGAGTCCTTGCGGAGCAAGATCGAACAAAAGAACAATTGACGAAACGCCTTTATTGCGAGACACCCTATGCTCGTACAGCAGCATACGATTAAGAAAGCAGTGACGATGAAGGGCGTGGGTTTGCACACGGGAGTGCAAACCACGATGGTCTTCAAGCCGGCGCCGGAGAATTTTGGCATTCGGTTCCGTCGGGTCGATCTCGGGGGTACGCCGGAAATCCCAGCCGACGTCGACCATGTCATTGACGTTGCTCGCGGCACGACAATCGGTATCGGTGATGTTCGCTTGCATACCGTTGAGCATGTGCTGGCAGCGATCGTTGGACTCCAGGTTGACAACATCATCATCGAGCTCGACAACATTGAGCCGCCGATCGCGGACGGTAGCGTGAAGCCGTTCGTGGATATGCTGCTCGAGGCCGGTGTCCAGGAACAAGAGGCGCCAAAAGACTATCTCATCATAGACCAGACCATCCGCTACCAGAACGAAGAGAAGGGCGTGGACATCGTTGCCTTGCCGACGGATGATTTCCGCGTCACGGTGTTGGTGGATTACAACAATCCGGCGCTCGGCAGCCAGCACACCGGCTTGTTCAATCTCGAGAAGGAATTCATCAACGAATTCGCTCCCGCGCGCACGTTCTGTTTCCTGCACGAAGTCGAGGTGCTCCACGACCAGGGCCTCATCAAGGGGGGGAATCTCGACAATGCTATCGTGATTGTGGATCGGGACCTCGACGACGACGATTTGAAGAAGCTGGCACACAAGCTCGGTATTGATCACTCCCTCATCCTTGGCAAATCGGGAATCCTGAACGATAAGAAACTCCACTTCAAGAATGAACCCGCGCGGCACAAGCTGCTTGATCTGATCGGTGATTTAGCACTGATCGGGGTGCCGCTGAAAGCGCAGATCCTCGCGGCCCGGCCCGGTCATGCCAGCAATGTGGAGTTTGCCAGGAAAGTGCGCAAGCTGTACCAGCAGAAGAAGCTTGTCAAGAAATACATGCACGTGAAGAAAGAAGGGGTGATTTTTGACGTCAACGCAATTCAAAGAATTCTCCCTCATCGTTATCCCTTCCTCCTCGTAGACAAGATCATCGATTTCAAGCTGGACGAGCGCGTCGTCGGTGTGAAGAACGTGACGCTGAACGAGCCCTTCTTTCAGGGACACTTCCCTGGTCAACCGGTGATGCCGGGGGTGCTCATCATCGAGGCTTTGGCCCAAGCCGGTGGTGTCTTGATGCTCAACGGCCTCGAAAATCCAGGGAAAAAGCTCGTCTATTTCATGTCGATCAACAACGTCAAGTTTCGAAGGCCTGTAGTGCCCGGAGATCAGCTTGTTCTTGATGTGGAAATGTTGAGCCGCCGGTCGAAATTCATACAGATTAGCGGTAAAGCTTACGTCGATGGCAATTTGGTGGCGGAGGGAGAATTCTCCGCGGCCATTGTCGATCGCGAGGACAGCCAGCCGAAGGCTGAGAGTCATTCAGAAACCTATCAACTGTCTTCCACCAATAAGAACTCCTCCTCATCCTGATGCCTGTTCATATCGATCCGCACGCTGTTGTCAGTCCAAAAGCCCAGCTTGGAGAGAATGTTCACATTGGACCTTACGCCGTCGTTGAGGATGATGTAACAATTGGGGATGGAACGTGGGTTGGGGCGCAGGCCGTTGTTCACAATGGGACTCGCCTTGGTAGTGAATGCAAGATTCACCAGGCTGCGGCGATCGGCGGTGCGCCTCAGGACCTCAAGTATAAGGGCGAGCCAACCGTTCTGGAGGTGGGTGAGAAGACCGTGGTTCGCGAGTTTGTCACCCTTAATCGCGGGACAGCCGAAACCGGGAAGACCACGATCGGGAGCAATTGTCTGTTCATGGCCTACGCCCACGTCGGCCATGATTGCGTCGTCGGAAGCAACGTGATCATGGCAAACTGCGTCGCTCTAGGCGGCCACGTGAGAATCGGGGAGTGGGTCATCATCGGCGGCTTGAGTCCTGTCCACCAGTTTTGCTCGATCGGTGATCATGCGATGATTGGCGGCGGATTTCGTGTGGTAAAAGACGTTCCTCCCTACATTCTTGCAGGCAACGAGCCTCTCATTTTCGAAGGACTGAACATCATTGGCCTCCGCAGGCGCGGTTTTCCGCCGAACGTCATTAAACTTCTCGACAAATCATTCCGCTTGTTGTATAATTCCAATCTCAACGTATCCCAGGCCGTTGCTCGCATCAAGCAAGAAATTGAGCTGATCCCCGAAGTGCAGAACCTTCTCAACTTTATTGCGAAGAGCAAACGAGGCATTATCCCTGGCCATATGCATTGATCCGTGGTCTGGCAATTTCAACATACCGGCCACCAGACTGGCGCTTTCAACATGGAGTATGACGAGCGGCTTGCTCAGTCACTCACCGTGTCAGATCAGCCGTCGACAGTCCGTGTCTATGGCTGGCAGCCACCAGCCATCTCCATCGGCTGGCACCAATCCCTCGAAGAGATTGATCTCAAGAAATGCTCACAGGCGGGGATCGATGTTGTCCGGCGCCCGACAGGAGGTCGAGCGATTCTCCACTCTGATGAGGTAACCTACAGTGTTGTCATGGTCGCGGATCGATCGAGCGTCCTTGGAGTGTACCAGAGAATCAGCGAAGCGCTCGTGTGCGCCCTTCGGTCCCTCGGCGTCGAAGCATGTCTGGAGAAATCGCAGCCGCATTTTCCTTCTCTCTACAGACTCCCTTCATCCGTTGCCTGCTTTGCCAGCGCCGCGCGCTATGAGATCCATGTTCATGGCAAGAAGCTCGTAGGAAGCGCTCAGCGCAGATTCGCTCGCGCCAACGGGGAGGAGGTGGTCCTCCAGCATGGCTCGATTCTTCTGGGACCGGACCACTTGCGGATTGTCGAATTCATCAAGATGCCAAGCGGGAGCGACCCTGAGCGCCTCCGAAAGGAGTTGAGGGAAAAGACCGTCGATCTCACGTCTGCGCTCGGTCGGAGAGTGAAGTTTCATGAGGTTGCTGAAGCTGTTCAGAGAGGCTTCGAAGAATCGTGGGGAATCGAATTCCTGCCTGAGGTGCCGTCCAGGGATACGGTCCGATATGATCGGCAGCTGGCATCAAGCATTGGAGAACAATCGGCGCAATGAAGGATTCCACCATCACATCGGGACCGAAACGCGTGACCACGCGAGTCATCGCTTCGATGAAGCAGCAGGAGGGGGCGAAGATAGCGTGCCTGACCGCCTACGACTTCCTCACCGCGCGCTTGTTGGATCAGGCGGGTGTTGACCTCATTCTGGTTGGAGACTCTCTCGGCATGGTTTTCCAGGGACACGAAACAACCATACCCGTGACGCTCGATGAGATGATCTATCATGCCAAAGCCGTCGTCCGAGGTGTGGATCGTGCGATGGTCATTGTCGATATGCCGTTCATGAGCTACCAAGTGACTGTGGAGGAGGGATTTCGGAACGCAGGGAGAGTCATGAAGGAGACCGGTGCGGGTGGGGTCAAATTTGAAGGGGGCGAGCAGGTCGTTGATCTTGTCCATAAGACCACGGAAGCTGGCATTCCTGTTATGGCTCATCTCGGGCTCACCCCGCAGTCCATTCATCAGTTTGGAGGCTATCAGCCCAGAGGAACGAGCACGCCGGAAGCCAAGAGGATTCTCAAGGATGCGAAGCTTCTTCAAGAAGCGGGTGCGTTCGCTGTGGTTCTGGAGAAGGTACCCGCAAAGCTTGCTGCCCTTGTGAGCCGTTCGTTGAAGATTCCGACGATCGGAATCGGCGCAGGTGTTCGCTGCGATGGGCAGGTTCTGGTGGTCTCTGATATGCTCGGTCTGTATGAGGATTTCAATCCGCGATTCGTGCGCCGTTATGCGAATCTCGCGGAAGCGATGCGAGAGTCCGTTCGGAAGTACGTTAATGATGTGAAGCAGCGTGACTTCCCCTCGAAAGAAGAAAGCTACTAGTCTGTTCTGAGCTGCATTGCCGCCGGGCCTTGAATGCGATTCAAGGCTTTTTTTTCTCCTCAAGAATTGTGTAGAAGGTGAATTTTCAATATCTTCAAGCGCTGTGAAACCGACGATCAAAAAGAAACTCAGCATTCTTGTCTCGAATGACGACGGCATCGACGCGCCGGGCATCTATGCACTCGTGCAAGAGCTAAAGAAGATCGGCACTGTGACAGTGGTTGCGCCCGATAAACAACAGAGCGCCGTTGGCCACGCGATCACGATGAATTTTCCTCTGCGGGCCAAAGAATTCAAGAAAGACGGCGTCTTCTTTGGATATGCAGTGGAAGGCACACCTGCGGACAGCGTCAAGTTGGCGGTGAAAGCGTTGTTGAAGGAGAAGCCCGATCTGCTTGTCTCGGGGGTCAATCACGGAGCGAACACCGCAATCAGCATCATCTATTCGGGGACGGTGTCGGCGGCCACTGAGGGAACCATCCTCGGCATTCCATCGATTGCAGTCTCGCTCACGACCTACGGACCACCCGATTTTCGTTACGCAGCGAAATTTGCTCGCAAGCTTGCGCTCCTCGTGGCGAAAAAAGGATTGCCTGAGGGGACGCTCTTAAATGTCAATGTTCCCGCACTACCGGAACAGGAAATCCGGGGGGTGCTCATCACACGACAGGGAAGAGCCATCTGGAACGACGCGTTTGACATTCGGCGAGATCCGGCGAACAAAGAGTATTACTGGTTAACGGGCGCTCTGGAGGACAGTGATGAGGGGCTGGAATTCGACCAATCTGCAGTTCGAAGTAACTACGTCTCGGTGACTCCGATTCATTACGATCTCACGGACTACTCGCTTCTTGAAGTGATGGATCGCTGGGGTTTCCGCAAACTCAAATAACAACGAACAAAAGGAATACGAACGATGAGAATTGGCGTCCTCACTGGCGGGGGTGATGTCCCAGGTTTGAACCCCTGTATCAAAGCTGTTGTGTACCGCGCAATTGACAACGGAGCCGAGGTTGTCGGAATCCGAAAGGGATGGGCTGGGCTTCTCGATTATGATTTCAACCGGACCGATAACGAGGGTAAGAACTTCATCCATCTCAACAGACTGAATACGCGAACAATCGACCGATCAGGCGGAACGTTCCTGCACACATCGAGAACAAACCCGGGCAAGCTGAAGAAAGGTGATATTCCCGCGTTTCTGAGGAAGCCCGAGCACGAGAAGATGGGGAAGGACGACAAGCTCGATTTCACGCAGCACATTCTGAAGGTGATCGAACAATTGAAGCTCGATGTCCTCATCACGATCGGAGGCGATGACACGCAGAGCTACGGTGTTCGCCTGCACAAAGAAGGATTTCCGGTGATTGCAATCCCCAAGACGATGGATAATGATGTTTACGGAACGGACTACTGCATCGGCTTTTCGACGGCTGTGACGCGCAGCGTCGATTTCATCACAGCGCTCCGAACGGTCGCTGGCTCGCACGAGCGCGTTGCCGTCGTCGAGCTGTTCGGCAGAAACTCCGGCGAGACTTCTTTGATCTCGGCATATCTGGCTGGTGTGGATCGCGCACTCATATCCGAAGTGCCGTTCGATGTCGAAAAGCTTGCCCGATTTGTCGCTCAGGATAAGGCCCATAACCCCAGCAACTACGCCGTCGTCACGATCTCCGAGGGTGCGCATTTGCTTGGCGGCCAGGTGGTGGAGTACGGCGAAGAAGATGCGTATGGACATAAGAAGCTTGGCGGTATTGGCGCTGTCACGGAACAAGCGTTGAAGAAGATACTCGGTGTTCACACGGTATATCAACAGGTGGCCTATTTGATGCGCAGCGGCGAGCCGGATGCTCTTGATCGTATGGTTGCAATAAGCTATGCAAACCTTGCGACAGATCTCGCATTGAAAAAGCAATTCGGCAAAATGGTGGCACTTCGTGAAGGAAAATATACGACGGTGCCGATCGAAACACTTACCCAAGGTGTGAAGCGGGTCGACGTGAATGAGCTTTATGATGCCGAGAACTACCGGCCGAAAGTCGCCCACCTACTCAATAAACCGATGTTCCTCTACTAGGGCAGCTGCAGCAAGAAGTCTATCTGTGCTTTTCGAAAATCCCGCCGTGTAGGCGGGATTTGTTTTTGGCGCTCATCGGATTCTGGGGAATCGCGGGTGAAACCAATCAAGAAGAAGCGGGTGGAAGAAATTGATCGTTCCGATCTCGGGGAGCCGAACTTGACGAGTGACGAGTGGAAGAGATTCTTTGAAGGTGTGGCTTTCTTCAACAAGCGGAAATTCTGGGAAGCCCACGAGGCGTGGGAAGATGTCTGGAAGATTCGCGAAGAAGACAGCAGGATCTTCTTTCAAGGGATCATCCAGGCTGCAGCAGCGTATCATCTGCTTTTCGTGAAACGGAGGTTCGTCGGGGCGCGTAACAACTTCGACAAGGCTCTGAAGAAACTCGAGTTGTTTTCAGGTCGATTTCTTGGGATTGATGTTGATGATCTTCGGTCGATCCTCGTCGCATCGAAGAGCGAAACGGAACGACTGGGAGCCGACAGGCTTCAGGACTTTCCTGAGAGGTTAGTCCCAATGCTCAAAGTGAGGAGATGAGCTGGTGGATCGTCAGCGCTTTCTTCTCTTTGGCCGAGGTCGGTACACGGGGAGGACGCCAAACTCGCTCGCTGCCCACAGCGTGAGGATGGCGGTAAGGCCTGCGATGGCACGCTTCTCATCGTGGGCCGGAATCACCAGGCCGTATGTGTCTGCCATGAAATGCAGGTGGTTGAGAATTCTCGTGGCCTGACTTCGCTCGATCCATCCATGCCAGAGATCAACCTGGTCAAGGATCATCGCTTGGTGACGGCGAAGGAATTCGCCGAGCGATATCACTCTCTCACTCAATGGCGTTCGAGGTTTGCACAGGTTGAGGAGATCCGCCAGGTACTGATCCCACAACCTTGCAAATCCGCGATTTGCGGGTTTGCGGAGATAGTCAGCGCGGGCCAAGGAGAACTTCGCTTTTGTCCGTACACGAAAGCGGGGCACCACCGGATGAAAATCGAAAATCGTCTGCACGGCGGTCTTGTCCAACCGATCTTTTTCGTGGTACGCCCACTCCTTTTTCAGATCACGCCACGAAAGGATAGTCAGGACGGCTTTGTCCTTGCTGTCGAGCAGTATGAATTTTCCCTTTTCTTCCTTCACAGCGGTGACCCAGTGCGTCCATTCTTGCACGCACAACAGAGCAGGAATCCCGCGCCTCAGGTACGAGATCAGTTCCCTCCGTGCGGTGTAAGCATCGTATCGACGTGTCATGAAGAGGTCGCAGCCGAATTTTCGAGCTGCTTTTGCGAGCTGGAATTCATCCGTGCCGGACCACCATCGGGCGCCCGCAAGAGCAGATATCGCGTCTTCGTTTGCGGAGATTCCGAGTGTCACGAGGGCGTGTTTCAGTGCAAATGGCCCGCACTGCCAGAGGTTCGGTTGAGGGTAGAAACCCATTGTCGCTTCATTCCTCTTGTGGCGATTCCGCAAAACCTAGACAAAGTTTGATGAAATATCAACAACGGACTTGAGTCGAATTCCCAAAGATGGCAAGGTTGTCTCCGTCTCGAACTTTCAGTATCTTTACGCAAGTGGCTTGCCAAGGTGCATTTGAGCATAGACGACAGAGACCCGGAATGAGCAGAACCCGTAACCAATCTCGCTCCTCCATTTTTTCATTTTTCCTTTTGATTTTTGAATTCTCTTCATGTCTACCCCATTGATGAAACAATACCTGCAGGTGAAAGCGAAGCATCCTGATACGATTCTTCTCTTTCGCATGGGGGATTTCTACGAAACCTTCGAGGAGGACGCAAAGATCGCGGCAAGAGTCCTGGGCATTACGCTTACCAAGCGGGGAAATGGAGCTGCCGGAGAGGTCCCGCTCGCCGGATTCCCGCATCACGCTCTGGACACGTATCTGCCAAAGCTTCTCAAGGCAGGACACCGAGTCGCCATCTGCGAGCAGCTGGAAGACCCAAAGCTGGCAAAGGGAATTGTGAAAAGGGACGTGATCGAGGTTGTGACTCCCGGCGTGGCGTTTTCGGAGAAAGTACTCGAGCAGAAGCAGAACAACTACCTGGCCGCGCTCGCGCTGCCATCGCCTCTGGCGACGGGAGAGCAGCTCATCGGCTTTGCCTTCATTGACGTCTCCACTGCAGAATTTGGTGTCAGCGAGTTCCCGCTGAAGAATCTTTATGAACAGATAGGCACGCTGCAGCCCGTTGAGCTCCTTGTTCAGAGGCGGGATCTGGAAACGATTCAAAGCCTGCTCAAAGCACAGTTTCGCGGCTTGTACACGAAGGTGGATGACTGGGTCTTCAACGTTGACTACGGATATGAGTTACTCGTCAACCATTTCAAGACGCAGTCGCTGAAGGGATTTGGTGTGGAGGGGCTCAAGGTTGGCATTGTCGCTGCGGGCGCGGTGATGAATTACCTGCAGGAAACCCAAAAGGCAAATCTGCCGCACATCAAAAAGATCACGCCATTCGACACAAACGACTACATTGTTCTTGACGGCTCCACGAAGCGAACCCTTGAGATCACATCATCAATATCCGGTCAGGCGGATGGGACTCTCTTCTCGGTCATCGATCGGACGCAGACACCAATGGGAGGGAGGCTCCTGAAAGCATGGATCAACCGTCCGCTGAAGAAACTTGTGCCAATTCAGAAGCGGCTCGAGGCAGTCAAAGAGCTGTTTGGCAACGATACGGTGCGAAACAAGTGTCGCGACGTACTAGGCCAGGTCGGCGATCTCGAGCGGTTGATGGCCAAGATCGCAACCGGTCGAGCGAATCCCCGCGAGCTCAAGCAGCTCGAACGATACCTTTCGCTGGTCCCGACTGTCAAATCTCACCTTGCGGTAATGGTTTCGTCGACGATGAAGGACTTGCAGGCTCGCTTGAATCCATCACTGGAAATTGTGCGGAAGATTCACGATGCCATCGAAGATGATCCGCCGCTCGCGCTTTCTGATGGCGGCGTCATCCGCAAAGGATACAATGCCGAACTCGACGATCTACGGTCGGTTGCTTTCAGCGGGAAAGACTGGATCGCAAAGCTTCAACAGCAGGAAAGGCTGCGCACAGGGATACCTTCGCTTAAGGTGGGTTACAACAATGTTTTTGGGTACTACATTGAGATTACGAACACGCACAAGGACAAGGTGCCGGTCGATTACATCCGGAAGCAGACCCTGACGAACGCAGAGCGGTACGTAACTCCCGAGCTGAAAGAGTACGAAGAGAAGGTTCTCCACGCGGAAGAGAAAATCCTCGCTCTGGAAACGCGTCTGTTCAACGAGGTTCGGATTGCGGTCGCGGAGGAGTCGACAACGATTCTTGAAAACGCTCATGTGCTGGCAACGCTTGACTGTTTCATCTCGCTGGCGGACGTCGCGGTTGAAAACTCCTATGTCTGTCCGGATGTTGATGAGTCGCTGAGACTCGAAATCAAGGACGGACGGCACCCGGTCATCGAGCGCCTGTTACCACCGGGGGAGCGCTACACACCCAATAGCACAGTGATGGATACAGAGCAGGACCAAATCCTCATTGTCACTGGTCCAAACATGAGCGGCAAATCCAGCTATCTTCGCCAGGTGGGCTTAATCGTGCTGCTGGCACAGACGGGGAGCTTCGTACCGGCGTCCGAGGCGCGTGTCGGCATCGTTGACCGGATTTATACTCGCGTGGGCGCAAGCGATAATATTGCATCCGGGGAAAGCACATTCCTGGTCGAGATGCACGAGGCGGCAAACATCGTCAACACAGCGACGGAACGAAGCCTCATCCTGCTCGATGAGATCGGTCGCGGAACGAGCACATTTGACGGTATCAGCATCGCATGGGCATTGACCGAGTACCTTCACGCTCGGATTGGAGCCAAGACGCTTTTTGCCACTCATTACCACGAGCTGAACGAGCTCGCCGAACTGTTCCCACGCATCAAGAACTACAAGGTTGACGTCCGCGAGTACGGAGACAAAGTGATCTTCTTACA
>Ga0315284_10002413_pt1 | contig 26815 bp, 39 predicted proteins | sample YL17G09_16_MG_FD_203696 | JGI IMG/M metagenome (GOLD analysis project Ga0315284, IMG submission 203696) | Sediment microbial communities from Yellowstone Lake, YNP, Wyoming, USA - YL17G09_16 | ecosystem: Environmental > Aquatic > Freshwater > Lake > Sediment | place: USA: Wyoming | collected...
ATGGCATTCTTTTACCAAGCAAATCTTCTTCAGATACCTTATCTGCAATAGCCGACACAATTGTTTTTGTCTCAAGACCAAAGCTAACAATAAGCTTGTATAGCTTGTCTGTATTTTCAACTTTTTCTACAGACTCTATTTTGCCAATTCTAATATCAATTTTCATCACATCATCATATGACACTTCAGGTTTAATATCTAACTCTGGGTTTAAATTTATTTCTTCGTTTTCCATAATTTTAAATTAAAATTTCTTTTATTATACTTTCTTCTGGTTTTATGTTTTTATATTTTTCTAATTTATCTAAACACTCTTCAATGGTTTTTCCATCAACCCAATTAAAATTATTAATATAAGCCTTTATAAACACACCATTATATGTGCTTTTACAAACATTTAACTGGATATAGTCTTCACCATTAGATTTGGCATATATAAATAATTTATTATACATCTCATTGAATGATGATGTTTTGTTTAAACTATATAGTAATGATGTTAGTATTTTTATAATTATATTTCTCATATTTTATCAGGGTTTAAAATTTCATCAATAACTGGTTTCTTATATTTGTTATAAGACCACCACAAGAATTTTTCTGCCACATCTTTCTGTTTTGTGTAAATGTAACAATAACTCATCTCTGCATCTATTATAATATCTTTTGCATGCTCAGGAAATTCTTTGTCCCAATCTTTACGAATTATCTTTGAAGCTTGGTGATTATCAGCCATCTTACCATTCTTAGAAGAAGTTTCAATAAATGCAGAAAATTCATCACCTATTCTGTATTCATTATTATCATCATCAAAATCTTTTTCTTCAAGATTCAACTCTTCTCTAATTTTTTCTAAAGAATAATTTTCGTATTGTTTTAAGACATGAATCCAATGCTCTCTCCAAGATAGCCATCGCTTTAAATGGCTTATCATTCCTTGGACAGCTTCAACATCAAACTCTCTAGAAATATCTCCGAGGGAAATTTTAATTCCACGAACTGAATTGTTTAACAGTTCTAGTTTTGGTAACTCCCAATCAGTATCTTCAAACCTTTTCATAACAAATGTCTTTTAATTTATTTTCCAATTCAATCTTGAAAGGTAGGTATGTTTCTTTAAAATAATCCCAATCAATTTCATTACATTCGTTTATTTCCTTGTGCAAATAATTTGCTGCAGAGAAATCAGTAATCTTACCATGTTCAGATATTTGCATAGCAAATATAAGCATTTTTAATGAATGAAAAATACTTTTAAGGCCACGATAATTATCGCCATTGTTCAACTTAAACTTTCCGCCCTGCCAACTACTAAAAGATTGAGCAATAACGTTTTTGGCAAGTTTCTTTTTGTTAAGAACAAATTTAAGTTCAATTTTTTCCTGGAGTCTAGCCCAATCAGGAGAAAAATAACATTCCAAATTCATGATGTCATGATTTTCAAGACCTCTCTGGAATTTATCAGGAGTTATTAAATGAATATTAAGAAGGTCATTTTCAACCTTAACACGCTTTTCTTCATGCTCCAATAGAGCTGCAACAATACAAATTATGTCCCAATCAGAATCGGGAGTTGCAGTTTTGTAAATTCTAGATCCATAAAGATAGATGTTACGCATTTTCAATGGGTGAATACCCACTTCTTTAATTATTGTATCTACTGTGAAATTTAATTGCTCCATGTCTTTAGAATATATACGATTTTATGAGAGATAAGTTACAAATTTTTTAAAATTTAAAACCCATCAATAAAATATCATCAGTTTGCTCAGTGTTACCTTTCCAATAATTTATTGTGTGCTTAAACTTCTCTAATTGCTCTGTAGTAGAATTTTCAGAATTAACAACCATTTCATGTTTCATTAATTTAGAAGTAAACTTCTTGTTACAAGTTCCAAATTGATCTGCGTAACCATCAGTTGTTATATACATATTCATACCACCTTTAACTTCAATGATAATATTTTCATTGTCAATTGGTTTTATAGTTTCAAGTTCACCATTATTAACAATATATAAAGGTCTTTTTATACCTGCAAATAAAACTTGATTATTATGAATACAAACCAATCCTATTTCCATACCATCATTGCGACCCATTGCTTTCATTTTACAATCTAAAACTGATTTAACATACTCAATTATATCAGAAGGATTATTATTGATTTCAACTGCTTCGTTTAGCAATTGAGAGCATAGCATGCTCATTAAAGCACCTGGAACTCCATGTCCTGTACAATCAGCTACAGCATAATATTTAAAACCATCTTTTTCAAAAGACCAATAGAAGTCACCACTTACAATATCTTTTGGCTGATAAAGAACAAATATATTTTCATCTTTAATTGCAGGCATAATAGCCTCTTGAATACCTTTTGCATAATTAATGCTATCAGTCATTTCTTTGTGTTGGTGTTCAATAATTAAATTTGTTTTGTGTTTTGCTCTATAGCTTCTGAAAATTACAATAGCAACTATTGAAAGTAAGGCAGCAACAGCAACCAAGAAATAGTTAATTATATGCTCGCTTTTAATTTTTTCATTTAAAATATCTTGCTCTTGTTGTTTTTTTAATGATAATACTTCTTTTTCTTTCTCAAACTCAGAGTTTAATTTAAGAGTTGTTATTTCTTTTGTTTTATCTTGAGAAACAACGCTGTCTTTTAAATTATAAGCTTCTAATAAACTTTCAAAAGCGCTTTTAAAATTATTTTGTTTTTTATGAACTCTAGATAATCTTAAATAAATATCATGAGATCTGCTATAATCTTTGAAGTCTTTTATTTTGTCAAGAGATTTGTTTAATAAAGTTTCTGCATTTTTGAAATCGCCTTTTGATTTGGCTATATCAGATAATGTCATATAAGTAAGAGAAGAAGTCATGTTATCTCCTGATTTAATTGCAATATCATTAGCTTTTTCGTAATAAAATTTAGCCGAATCTAAATTATTAAATTTATAGAAATGTAAAACTCCTATTTGAAATAAAACACTAGTGATTTTTGCTAAATCAGTAGTCATGTGGTAATATGAATTTGCTTTATGAAAGTTTTTAAGAGATGCATTAAGAGAATCGTTCATGAAATCAATCAACCCAATTCCATACAACGCATCACCAACCATTAAATAGTCTTTTGATTTCAACCCTAAATCATATGCTTCATTAAAGTATTTTTTAGATTTTAACACATCATTGGTAAGCCAATAAATATTACCTAACATCACTAATGAACTGTTTATTAGCGATGTATCTTTTATTTGTGTTGAAATCTTAAATGACTCGTTTGTGAAGTTAATCGCAGTAACATAATTTTGTTGATATTGGTAAACAGAAGCAAGATTAATTGCTGACTTAGCAATTCCTTTTTTATATCCAATCTTTGTAGATTGATCATAAATCTGTTTATTCTTTACAAAGAAGTTGCTAAAATCAGAATTTAATACCGACTCCGAGCTGTATTTAACTAAAACACTATCAATATGTCTTATTTCAAGACTCTGACTATTAGCTAAGTTGCTCAAAAACAACAATATGATTATAAGTGATTTTTTCATAGTATTTACGTTAATTTATATATTATACGTTTACAATGTTAATAAGTTACAAAGTTACCAACAATAATTTCATTTTTTTCTCATATTTATGTAATACAAGTAATACAAATTATGGGCTCAAATCACATGAACGATGCATTCGATGGAATGTCACAACTTAAAAAACACATGCAATACAAGGAGGATCCTTTATTGTTTATAAACGAAAATTGGTTTGGTATGAACTCTGAAGGATGGCAGTACAAAAAAATCACTCCTTTTAAATATCAGGAGAGCATTATAGAAGAGATTAACGCCCTTCCTGTGACTTTTATTGCTAGCTCTAGACAAATGGGTATCACAAATCTTATGTGTGCTTATATAGCTTGGTATGCCATTTTTAATCAGGACAAGACAATATTAATTATATCTCATAATTCTGATGGTGCCCAGCGCACTCTTAAAAATATTAAAACAATATTAGAATCATATATCGTAAAAGGAGTTTTTGATTTTGAAGACGATTGTTTGATAAACAACAAAAAAGAGATAGGCTTATCAAATGGATGTAAAATAAAATCAAAAGGATATACTGCAGACGCAGGCAAAGGGGAGGGGATAGATTTATTGTTTATAGATCAAGCTGCACTTATGAAAGATTTTGAACATATTTGGGCAGCTCTTTCTATGAATTTGGCAATGAAAAATTCTAAAGCAATAATCGCTTCAACACCAAATGATAACAGCTATTTCAATAAAATGTATATTGATATAGAGAATAAACATTCAGACTCTTCTGATGATTCTAAAAGGATGCCGCACTTAATTAAGCTAAACTGGGATATGCACCCAAAAAAAGATAAGGCTTGGTATAATCATCAATGTCTTATGATGAATAACAATCAGAAATTAATTGACGAGGAGTTAAACTGTGTTATAAACTACAAAGATAAGTCTACTAACGATAAAACAATAAGTTTAAGGATACCAGTCAGTTTACACAGAAAGGTACAAATAAAAATCGGAGAAGCATCCCTCTCCGATTATATTAGAAATTTAATTGAAAAAGATTTAGCTTAGAAAGGAGCATCATCACTGTCAAAAGTATCATTAGAATTAGAACTCATGCTAGTTGGTTGTTCTACACTAGTAGAAGCTGGACTAGAACTTTTTGTAGTTGCTGATCCTGTTCCTGCTTTTTGAACTTTCCAAGCATCCAAAGTATTAAAATACTTTATTCCTTGTGGGCCATTCCATTCACGCCCTTGCAGGTTAAATTGTACTCTTATTTCATCACCAACATTATGTGCGTCTATTTCAGAGCACTTATCTTGTGCTAGTTGAAAACTTACATGTTGTGGGTACGGTGTGCTTGACTCTGTGGTCAATACAAATTCACGTTTCTGAAAACGATCACTCACTTTTTGAGTGTCGAATTTTGCTTTTAGGATTCCTGTTACTTCCATTTGGTTTGTTTTTATTTGTTTTTAATTGTTTTCATTCTCGAAAAAATCTTCTTCTATATCTTCAAAATGTTTTATTGTACCTTGCGTTCCCATATCACCTTCTTTTACATGCCCAAGTTCAGGTATATTTATTACATACTGAGCCTGGTCTTTATATATGCTAACTATTGTTCCGAAATACTCTTTACCTCGAACTGTTGTCTTTACAATATACCCAACAGAATGTTTTGGAGTAATACAACAATCTTTAACCCATTGCCTTTCAGCTTCATTGCAGGTCATATGTATAATATGAGAAAACCCATCAAGAATGTTTACTAGTTCTGTATCAACATCCGCACTCCAATTTCTTTCCATTTTTTTAGCTAGCTCATAACCATCTTCTCCAGACAATTCTGATACACTAAACAATTCTTTAAGCGCCTCAGCCGTTTCAGACAAATCTGCAGACTTGTCCTTCTCCCATCCAATTATTTCTTCAGCCATTTCCTCATAAGCATCAGAAAAGTCAATTGTATCTATTGTCGGTCTCTTAATTCTTATTGGAGGTATTTCAAAAAGCTTTCCTTGCATTATTGTTTTTTCAAAAACTTTATATACTCATTTTTTCTTGTGTCTTTTATAGTCATAGAATTATTTTTTGAAGATATTACTTCTATATAAAAGAATTTTAAATCTATGCCTCCATCAGCAAATAGATATATTTTATCACCTTCTACATTCCATTTACAAAACATTAAAGAATCTGCAATTGTATTTTGATAATAATGCCAAAAAGTACCATCTTTTTTAAAACATACTGTTGTAGTAACGTCAGGGTTGTCTACACGCCACTTAACGTCAATAATTGATTTGATTATTGAATTTTTGCTTGTGCTTGATGATAGTAAAAAAAATGCTATCAATAATAATGGGAGGGTAATTGCTTTTTTCATGTTTTGTTTAATTTGATACAAATATAATAATATTTTTAATATAAAAAAATTTATTCTCTAGCCAAATATTGATGTCCTGATCCTGGCTTTACTTTTTCTAATTCTCTGTAAGCAGTTGATGATACGTGCCCATAAATAGGATCGCACGGGATATAGACAATTTTTAAATCAGGCTTCATGTCCCACATGAATCTAGTTTGGTTATATTCATAATCCAAATCATACCCATTTCTAAGACCTCTAACCACAACAACTTCAAAGCCTTCTTTTTCTTTTTCAAAAACATAATCAGTTAAAAAACCAATATAACCATCTACATTTTTAGAAGGCAGTTGGCTTTTTGTTTGAGTTATTCTAGCTTGTTTATTGCCATTTAAAATATTATTTAATTCATCTTTTTCATAAGATGAAATATCTACAAGTATTTTCTTTGGATTAATCCCAATACAAATAAAAGTATTCTCCTTCCCAAATATAGCCTCAGCTTTTTCAAGCACATTTAAATGACCTATTGTAAATGGATCAAATGAGCCTGGATATATTGCTATTCTTTTCTTTTCCATAATTAAATTGTTATACGGTCTTCAAAAATTTTATAAGGAATTTTTAATAAATCTAAAACTCTCATTTGTTCTTCAATCGTCTTATCAACTAAAGAAGAAACAGACGGATCATTTTCATCTAGTTTCACAGCCTTTATCTTAGCGCCTTTTTTTAAAATATCTTTTGCGTGTAATTTCTTCATTTATAATTCTAAATTACCCATTTTTATATTCTTCCACTTAAAATACTTATCTTCTGTGGCCTTTATTGCGTCTATATCAAAATAAGTACCTTCAGAAATCTCTCTGTAAGTTGTAAAACATCTTTTATAGTTCTGCACATCTACAAGTTCGTCGGAAATAACTGGACCCAACAGCCAATATTTTTTCTTTATAACCCTTTTTTTTGTGTCAGGGCCTCTTTCGAAAAAATCTGTACAACAATAATCGTCATATTCCCCTCCATATATATTTTGGAAATAGTATGGCCTACCATTTATTTTAATAGGTATTTTATCCATTATTTCTTTTCTTTTGGAAATAATATCTTATCAATGCAACCATACTCTTTTGCTTCAGATGCCATCATCCAAAAATCTCTATCAGAATCTTCTTTAATCTTCTCGATTTTTTGACCTGTATGTTTAGAGATCAATTGATTTAATTCTCCTTTAACCTTACCAATCTCTTGGGCCACGATTTCTATATCAGATGCTTGACCTTCTGCACCGCCCATTGGCTGGTGTTGCATAAATCTAGCATGTGGAAGTGAACTTCTCATCCCTTTTTGACCTGCAATCATAAGAACAAATGCCATGGAAGCTGCAAGTCCTGTGTTAACAGTTGCTATCTTAGGAGCAACAAGGTGCATAACATCATAAATACCCAACCCATCGTAAACAGATCCGCCTGGAGAGTTTATATAGATACTGATTGGCTTTTCCTTGTCTGTTGACTCTAAGAATAATAACTGAGCATTAACAACATTGGCAACCATAGAGTCTATTGGCATGCCCAAGAATATAATCCTTTCAACCATTAATCTATCAAATACAGACATAAGAGCAATGTTCATATTCCTTTCTTCAACAACCATAGGGGTCATTGCCATTGGGTTAAGCATTGCGTTAATTTGCTTTGTATATTGTTGATACGCTATTGGATTAATACCTTTATGCTTTATTGCATATTTTTGAAAATCGTTCATGTTTATTTTTTTGAGGTTAGTTTTTTTATTTCGGTTTCAATATTTTTCCTAGCCTGTTTTTCAAGGCTTTTAAATTCTTTTGATAGGTATATTTTCTTTTTTGCTAGGAAACTTTGTAATACAACTGCTCTACCATGATTATATATTTTATCAGGGAACATCTTATACTCTTTTCTTATGTTTTCAGCATATTCTTCGTATTCTTTTTTTGTTCCTGATAATACAGCTAAATCAAAATCTAACATAAGTTTTATGGTTGGACTTATGCTATCCATAAAAAGTCGTTCATTGTGTGTAGTGGCCATTATCACCTTACTTACAAAGTTTGTAAGATAAGCATCGTTTACAAGTTGTTCAACATTATCGCCTAACATTGATTTGCTTATGTCGAAATATTTTAGTACAATTTTTCTGAAATAAACTGAACTAGCAGCCTCATTCCCACCTTTTTTTGGATTGTAAATTATATCATGAAAAACAATTGAAAAGAAAATCCATTCATATTCCATGCCTTTGAATTTTTTCTTATGCTTTTTCAGCAGATCACACATTTTATATATGTGGTTTATATCATGATAATGCCTTCCTTTTGCTGAGTATCTTTTTATAACATCGTTATAAATCTTCTCAATTTTCTTTTTATCGCCAACATATTTTTTGGTAATTTCAAAGAACATTTTTTTAAAACTAAGATGGCAGGTTTTACTCATAATTAATTTTCTGCAGGTATAAAACCCTTTAAATAAAGACTGTGTAAATATTCAGATTTCTCCTCGAATAATGGATGAGGAGATCCTAATGTGAAATGTAGTGTATATTTTGGATCTCGCTTATACCCCATAAGTTCTCTTAAGTCTAACAACTCCTGGCAATTAACCCTTAACCACCAATGTTTTCCTGATGTCCTTGGGCTAATATCGTATTCAAATTCAACCAATTTATTGTTGTATAGTTCTTTGTAGTGTTCCCACTTTTTTTTATCTATTGGCTCACCTCTAACAACTGATATGTGAGTGCCCCATGCAGGAAGTTGTAGTTTCAGTCCGAAATGCTTACGTTCAACAGTTTCGCCTTGTGGCGTATAACTAGTTTGGACATGCATTCCAAATCTTTTTTCTAATAAATAACGATAATAATCTCCAAGATCCTTACCATCATATCCATCCACAACAACAATAACCCAAAACGGTTTAAACATTTGGGGCCCACCACTCAAAGGGAGTGGGTCGAACACTATTCTTGCTGTAGCTTTTAACATTCATTATATCTTTCTATTTACTTTCCAAACTCCTAAGCCTTCGGTATAGAAAACAATAGTATTCTTTTCGTCTAACAAAATAAACCCATCAGACAAACGAAAACCTCTAGAGAAGTTTTTGCCAACAACTGTAAATATATTATCCTTTCCAGATGGCTCAATTTTAATATCTGTTATTTTTGTTACTTTACCTTTTTCGTCTATCAAATTTTCACCAACAAATTTTTGTTTTGAAGCTATATAAAACTGTAAAATAGGGGCTGGGGCTTGATTTGTAACATTTAAATTAGATGCGTCTACAACACATGTTCTAATGCTATATCCATTCACTTTTGGAGTGCCTGTAATATAAGTTATTCTACTTTTGTCTTCGCTTTGCGCACTACATAACATTGATATTGCGCAACACAGGATTAATAATGATTTTTTCATTTTTGGTTTGGTTTTAAATTTATACTTTTGTTAATAATTCCTTTATTACGTTTGACACTACTTTGTTGTCAGCTTTGCCTGCATGCTTAGAGTTAAATGCACCCATAAGCTTTCCGATTTGGAAAGCAGGAGTTGAACTAGTCTCTCCAAATTCATTCAAAATATCTTTTAGAGCGTCTCTGATCTCAGACTCACTCATTTGTTTTGGCAAATAATTTTCTATAATAGCAAGTTCAGTCTTTGCCTCTTCTGAATTAGACTGAGTTATTGTTTCTTTTAAATTTTTCGCTATCTTGTTTAATATCTTAGAAACATCAGCATCAGATAAACTTTCCACTACTGTGTTTTTTTCTTGAGTTGTTATTTCGCTTTTAACAACACCAAGAAGATTTTTCTTAACATTATCTCTAGACTTAAAAGCTTCTAAGTATTCTCTAGATATTCTTTCCTTTAAATTTTCCATTTTTATTCAATTGTTTTCAAAAATAATACTATTTTTTCTTTCGTGCAAATTTATTTTTATTTTTTTGTAATACTTCCTGACATTGTAGATATATTGCCATTAATATTACCACATTCAATATCTCCAGACATAGACTGAACAGATCCGCCAACATCACCATCAATCTCAATATCTCCTGAAGAAGTGCTAACTGTTCCAGCGTTGCCAGATACAATTACTTTATCACAAACATCAACTCGCAAATCTTTAACATCACCTTGCACAGATATGTTTATAACTTTATGTTCTGGCGTTACATCATTACCATCTACGATGATACGATTGTTTTTTATAGTAATATTATTTCCTGTGATGTTTACACCATTAATGTTTATTGTTGACATATTTAATATTTTTTTTAAAAAATTTATTCATCTTTCCAGCATACACACTTACTACCATCATTGTTCATACAAGAGCGACAAAGGCTTGTAGATATGTTTATAATCTTTCTTTTTTGGGCCTCACTCAGAGATGGTAATTCCTTAGAAAGTTGGTTATAAAAATACTCATAATCCTGCTTAGCCTGATCTAAAGATAATTCGCCTTCAGGAGCAAAAGAAGTCTCAATAGAGTCCTCGTCAGACATCCATTTAGCAACTTCTCCGTCATTCATAAACAACAAATCTCTTTCGTCTAGATCCTCTTTTAAAACATGCAATTTAAAGTATTTATAGAACTTATTACCAGGAGCTCCAACAAGAGTTTTATATGAAGGTAAAACACCTGTACCTGTTGACGCATACACTGTTTTTAAGTATATATCTTTCGATACTTTATCAAGTTCATATATAGTAGATTTCAGAGGCACATTGCTCATCTGTGCAGATAATTCTGTAAGTATTTCTTTATTTGAATAGTGGTTTGTTAACCATACATCGTTTGGATCATCTTGTTTAAATCTCAATACAAATTCATCATGAGAAATGAAACAGATGTTCTCATCAGATATACCTTTTAATTTCAAATATTCAACCGCAGAAATAACTTGTAAGTGTTGCAACTTTTGTAATCTCTTAGGGTTTGTATTACCAAACACAACTTGTCTAAATGATTTTGACGAAGACAGAGTATCATGTATTTCAAGATGAGAACATAATTGCTCCCATGAATCCATCATATCATTTTTATCATCAAGAAGTTTAAAAGACGAATAATTAGCTTTTGAAATGTCAAAAGATATATACCAATAATCCTGGCTTATAGTTCTTTTAAAATCATCTTTAGTTACCAAATGTTTATTCTCTTGAAATTGATAATTTTGAATAGTGTCATAAACATGACTTTCTTCAATATATTTTACAATCTTAGGAAATGCATAATCTAACTTATATGACTTAGCACTAGAATACCCTTCAAATCTCGCATGGTTTTCCAATGCTATAAAATTGCCAATAAGAGTATGTAAATGCGCATATTCCTTTGACTTAACAAGCGTATCTAAATAATAATAGAAATGCTTGTTAAGAGGAATGTTAATTTTGAAAAGTTTTGAAAACTCATCAAGATCAGATATTTTATTTTCAAACTTTATTTCTTCCATAGAATTCTTTTCTTATTTTAACCAACAATTCATGTACTACATTTTTATCAATAGAGTTAGGCAGATTAGAATCAGCAAATAACTGATCCATTCTGCTTATTTGTTCATCCGCACTTTGGATAAGCTCTTCTAAAGAAACCTCTCCTCTTCTTATGCTTAATAATTCCTGTGCGTCTGGCCTTCTAACGATTAAACCTTTACCTTCAGCTATCTCAATGGCCATTCTGATAAGTCTAGCACAATGCATCATGTTCTTACCGTCAATTTTTTGACCATGAGCTTGTGTTTCAACCCATCTAGTGACATTTCTTGTTTCTAACCACTTCTGATATTCATTGAAGTCGTCGCAATGAGCTGTATAACCATCTTTATTATAAGAAAAGTTGGCTAAACACGTTTGACCTTTCTTAATAGAACTTAACCTTAAAGCGTTGGATTCTGGCTTACTAGCTCCTTCCCCGTTTTTATAAATTCCTTTATAACCAAGACCCATACTTGATCCTGTGAATCTAGATGTTATTTTAGCAAGCCATTTATTAAACCTTCTGATTCTAGGCTTAACTTTTTCGCTAAAAATAGAATGAGCGCTAAAATCATAAAACAAAGCATATGTATCTCTAGCATGAGGAACGTTTGTAACTCCGCAAAATTTTTGATCTAAGTTCTTGTCTTCTAAAAACTTTTTCAGAGAATATGACTCATATCCATTTATGATATAGCAGAAATCAATTGGTTCCTTTCTAGTAACTCTTTCTTTTTCGTAGTTTTGTTTCTTATCAAGACCTTTAGCTTTTTTGATTTGCTGTCTTGCATATCCACCAAATGAATCAGCACAAATTGTTGTTATAAACTTTTCCTTGTTTTCTAGAACATACCTAAAAACAGGATGCTCTATTAGAATACAATCCTCAGGGCTGTGTAACATTTCAAGAATAGTTGGATTGTTAGAGGCGATTAATTCTAAAAACCTTTTTATTTCATACCCAACATAATCTTTGTTAACCTCAATTTGAGGCACATAGTTAGTTCCTAATACATCTTCTTCAGGAAGTATATAAACAAACTTTTTGTCCACATCGCTCGCTGGAGTCGCTGTCCCATAAGCCTGAGAACCAACAACAACCTCGAAAATGATAAGACCATTTTCTTTAAGCTTGTCATAAAAGCTTACATTATATTTACTTTCAACTACTGTTTCCATATTAGTTTATTATACGAAAAATAAACGAAAAAGTTACTCATCATCATCGCTTAATGACCCACCTAAACCCATTTTCCCTCTCTGCATATCTTTTACAATTCTCTTTCTTAGGCTTTTACTAGAATTATTGGTTCTGTCATATTCTTCCTCTCCTTCACGCAATTCTTCTTCTGTAATATCAGGGCCTTTTTCTTCTTTTTCAGATCCTTCTGTTTCTTCTTCAAAGCCAATGCTTTTTCTAGAATTACTTAGTTTGTCCCCAAGAAAGTCTGTATTCTTTACTTTGTTCCAAACATTCATTTCAGATTTAAGCTCGCTAATAACCCAATCTACAGTAACTGTATCTTGTTTTTTTAACATGTCTATTTTTATCTTTAAAATCTTTATCTTGCTATAGATATAAGCTCCAGTTACAGCACTATCAAAAAACAATTTTATTATTTTATCATTAGTGAATAAAGAGACATATCTGTTTTTATCAGATTTGATTTTAAAATTACTTCTAAGTGATTTTAAGATAATGTTTTTTATATTACCAACATTCAACTCATCGAACATTAAAACCTTATCAAATCTTCCTGGTCTTTGAACTGCTAAGTCCAATAAAGCCGTAGAGTTTGTTGTAGCTATAACACCAACGTTTTCTTTAAGCTTTTCTGTACCATCCAATATATCTAGAAAATCTTGTAATCTTTCTGCATAAACACCTTTATTTCTAGACCCTAAAGATAAATCAATATCATCTATCATAAGAATACTAGGAGCTAATAATGCAGCTAAATCAAATTTCTCTTTTATCTTATCACACACAGAAGTCTTTATGATAGTAACACCATGTTTATTAAGTATTTTTGAAATAATTGTTGTAGCTTCTGTCTTACCTGTTCCAGGATGCCCAACCAATAAATATCTCATTAAGACCTTAATTTCAGTCGCTGTGTTTATATATAATTTTAAATCATCAGTACTATTTTCTGGTAAAAAAATATCGTCAAAACCTTTTTCTTCTATGTTTATCTTTTCCCATTCTAATTCATTTCTTGGCATTTTAAAAGAAGAACCTTTAAGATCACTGTTTGTTATTGCTGAAGACAAGACATGTTTATAAAAAGAATCAGCTTCATAAAAAGTTTCTTTGTTAGAAGATATATAAACATAGAAATATACTTCGCCATGTTGTTTATATACTTCAAAATTCATGCTTATCAGCAATCCTTCGAACTCTAGCAATACTTGATTTTCTGCAAATCTTTCTTCTAATCTAACATTGTCTACAAATTCACTTTCTTTTATATACCCAATAACTTTTATACCACTTTCTTTCTGAAGGGTTTCGTTGTATATTAGTTTATTAAAGTATTCAGAAAGTAATTTGAATATTGTTGCGTTTGAATATTCGCTAAAATCAAAATTGCCTTGATATTTATTTTTCTGTATTTGTGGTTTCATATTTTTTAGTCTCTTGATTTTCTAAGTAAATAAGATGCATCTTCTTGTTGTGGTGCCTCAATTTTTGAAGCTCCGTTTTTTTCCCAAGGTAAATCATTAACCATTGGCACTGGAGCATTATCATAATCTGACGTTCCAAATCCTAATCCTCCTCCGTTATCTAAAACACTTCTAGACATTTTATCTGATAAGAAAGATGCCTTTTTTATTTTCTCCAATGTTTTTATTTCTGATTTAATCTGATCCAAAAACCAATCAACAGTTATACCTTCTAATTCTAAAGTATCAATTTTTGCAACTAACATATTTGCAGTATTGTAGATATGCGCTCCAGTAACTCCTGCATTAAAAAATTGATCTATGATTTGTTTGTCGACAAGCATCTTTGCCATTTCATTATCTGCATCAAACCCAAAACCATATCTAAGAGATTTTAATATAATGTCTCGTATATTTTCCTTTTCTAAACTATCAAAAGCTACTAATTTATCAAATCTTCCTGGCCTTTGAGCTGCTAAATCCAATAACTCTAAAGAGTTTGTTGTTGCCATTATACCAACATCTTTTCTAAGCTTCTGTGTACCATCTAATATGTTTAAAAAGTCCTGCAAATGTCCAGATACCATTCCTCTAGACCTAGACCCTAAAGACAAGTCAATATCATCAATTAACAATATAGAAGGAGATAATAATTCTGCTAGCTCAATCTTTTCTTTCAACTTAGAACAAACATTAGTTTTTATAACAGTAACACCAAGTCTTTTTAACAAATTAGCCATAGCTATTGTAGCTTCGGTCTTTCCTGTTCCAGGATTACCAATTAAAAGATATCTCAGTAGTCTTCCTGATTTTTCAAACAATGAAAGGTAAAGTTGTAAATCTTGAAAATTACTCTTAGGCAGGTATATGTCTGAAAAATCTCTTTTTTCAAGTATCTCATATTCCCAATACAAACTCTCTGGTTTCATGGTTATAAATTTACCTTTAACGCTACTATGAGATACAGAATTAAATAGGAGTTTTTTATACAAATAATTCTCATTCAAATACGTTCTTCCTTTTGAGGAAAAATCTAAAGTATGTTGTATTTTCCCATCTTGTATAAATTTTTTAAGAGAAACAACTATCTCTGTATTTTTAAATTTAATCAAAATAAATTTATCATATTTCTGAACAGAAGATATATTGGTGTTTATTTTATTTTCGAAACCAAAAGCATCATTAAATATATACTTAATTTCAACGCCTGTTTTTTCTTGGAAAAGTTTATTGTAATTTAAATAATTTAAATATTCAATAAACATACCCATTAGTGGACCATTTAACTGAATGCTAGTTCTGATTTCATCTAAATTATCTTTAAAAACAGGATCTAATGGTTCTGTTTTTAAATCGTCGTAATCTAACACTATATTACTTACTCTGTCACTCTCTAGTTTTAAATTATGTTTTAAATTAGCAACTTGGTATTCTACTTCAGATACAAACTTAGAGAGCTCATCTTTTTTATCTAAATCCTCTATGTCTTCCAACTCCTGCTTGCCTTCTTCTATTTCTTCATAAATATCCGCTACAGCATCACTTAGTTCTTTTAGATTGCTTATGAGCTTTTCTTTTTTTCTTTCGCCCTCTTGGACTTCTGTTTTTGTGTATTTTTTTTCTGACATAGTTTGGATTTTTTGTGGTCACTAAAGTATAATTTTATTTTTAATAAAACAAATAATTTTATTAATAAAAAAAGCTAGAATGTTAATCATTCTAGCTTTTAAAAATTGTATATATATATTTTTTTAACAGTAGCCTATTGTGTTTTCTTTTTTTTGTATGTTAATGAAGCTTAATTTTTCTTCCATACACTTTATACAAACAATAGCCTCAAGTATTTTACCATTATGATAACCACCTATTAAAAGATGGTCCTCAAGATTGCCCCAGTTGGCCTTTATTTTTTCTCCGCAACAATCACATGTTGCCCCTTTTACTTGCTCAAATTGAGCTGGTGTTTTTTCTATCATAAATTCTCTTCTGTAGTTGTTGTAAATCTAATACCTTCGTTTTTTGCACGCTCATAAATAGGATCAGCAATGTGTTCATAATTTTCAACATTAGACATTGTATCTTCTAACACGACAAACCTTTTTGCAACTGGCATAGATAAATCCATGATCTGCTTAAGAGTGTTTGCAACACAATGAGATTTTGCTTGTCCTGCCAAATAAATAACGTCATACTTAGCTAACGTGTCTATTAATTGAACATTTATTGAGGATCCTTCAATTGAAACCTGTGGTCTGAATGCTCCAAAATATTCTGTCATTGGATGAGTCCCCTTACTTACATAGCTAACATATCTTGCTGTAGGGCCACTCAATACCCACTCTCTCAAAGCTCCGTTTATTATAGTGTCCACTGCACCTCCCCATGAACCAACAATACAGTGTTCAGGCCAAATACAATGAGGAAATTCTCCTTGTTTTTCTAATTCTTCTAAATATGTATATTCCATATCTTTACCAAATAATGTAACAGTAGATTTCCAAACACCATCAAGTACATCTTTTGCTGTTATTATTGTGAATGGATTAGGAGAATTGCCATCTTTTCCAACCCAAAATTTTGGATGAGATATGTCTAATATATGGTGAGAATCAAGAGTCACAACAGTTTGATCTATTTGACTTTTATTTTTTAACATCCACATAGCCAATCTTTCATTGTCATTTTCTGCGCCTGGAACATATAATGTTCCTTTTGGTGAACAAAAATCGTTTTGTGGATCTATAATTAACAATGCTATTTTTTCGTTTTTTGAATTCATATTATTTAGTTTTAAAATTTTCTTCTTTTGACAATTCTATTAACAATTCTTTTTCTTTATCTGTTAACTTAGTTGGCATTTTAAATTCAACCAAAACTAACATATCTCCAACAAATCCTTTTCTCGCAAAAGAAGGCAGACCTCTTTCTCTCACTCTGAAGAATTGACCATATGATGTACATTCATTCAAATCAAAAGTTATTGCTTTACCATCAATTGTTGGAACTTCTATTTTACCTCCTAGCGCAGCTAAAGTGAAAGGTATTTTCATTCTATAAATTAAATTATCAGCTTCTCTTTCAAATTTATCGTTCTGCACTTGTGATATTATCAAAAACAAATCACCAGGAACTCCGTTTCCATCAGTTATAGCGTCGTTGCCATACCCATTCACAGCAGTCTGCCACCCTTCTCTTACTCCTGCTGGTATTTCAACATCTAATTCTACATCTTTTTTTGAAACTCCTGCGCCTGAGCAATAATTGCATTCTTCTGTAATTATCTTCCCATATCCACCGCAACTGTGACAAAAATTTTCTATAAAAAAATTACCATGTCGCATAGCAACACGGCCTGTGCCACCACAAGTATTACAATTATGCAAACTAGTACCATTTTTTGCTCCATTGCCTTTGCAATGATCACAATTTATATCTTTCTTGTATTTTACTTTCTTTTTTGCTCCAGAAAATATTTCTTCTAAAGTCATAGTAACTATAACTTGAATAGATGAGCCTTTTCTTATGCCACCACCAAAGTTACCTGTTCTAAATTTTTCAAATTCTCTGAAAATATCCTCTTCAGAAGGATGCCTTCCATTTCTGTTAGCTCCGCCAAATCCTGCATTTCCATTCGCACTTCCTGTTAAGTCATAATGACTTCTTTTTTGTTCATCTGAAAGAACTTGATAAGCATCGTTTATTTCTTTGAATTTTTCCTCAGCACTTTTATCTCCTTGGTTTTTATCAGGATGGTGTTTTACGGCAAGTTTTTTATAAGCTTTCTTTATTTGGTCAGCCGTAGCATTCCTATCAACGCCTAATATTTCATAATAATTCTTTGCCATTCTACTATTATACGAATTTAATTAAAATAAGTTACTTTTCATCATGTTCTCTAAAAAAAATATACTCACCTTTTTCAGCATATAAAATTACAATATCTTTATAAAGAATCGTATTGGTTTTTGAGCCTTCTGGTATAACGCCATATTTTATGCGCCTCTTTCCAGTCAACTCTCTTAAAACTTTAATTATTTTTTTAATCTTAGCTTCATTAAGTAAAAAGCCAATTTTACAAGCAGACATAAAACTACTAAGACAATCTATTTCATCTTCTTTTTTTAAAGTTTGCTTACCCTCAAGTAATTTTTGACGATCCTGATGTAGTTTGGCCCATTTTTGAGCTAGTGATGCACTTCTAAATTTATCCATATTTTAGAACATTGTTTTAAGTAACCTAGCTATATTTATAGCATCATCTACACCTCTGTGATGAGTACCTTCAAATGGCATTTTAAGATGATCCAAAGCGCTTGAAACGCCTAAATCTTTATTTATACCATGCTTGAAACTAAACAAAGGTTTTAAGTTGTAGTGGTTTTCTGAAAATGGAAACGGAACTCCTTTTTTAGCACAATCTTTTCTAAATTGATTATAATCATACTTACCCCAACTACACCATATTCTAGGTTTTGATTTATATTTGTTTATAAGGATGTCTACAGCATCTCTAAATGGGATACCGTGTTCTTGGACATATTCTTCTGTAAGACTTGTTAATTCTGTACAAAACGGACTTAATGTGGAATATTCTGGTTTTATTATTAACGAATCAGTTTCAATAATATTTTTTGTTCTACCGTCAACAACTGCTAGTCCTATCTCTATTATTTCGTTTGCCATTCCCTCTGGCGCTGGTCCTCTCCAACATGTGGCTTCTAAATCAACCACCAACATACAATCTCTCTTTTCACTCATAATTTATTTTTTGCAAATATCATTATTTTTTATGAGATATACAAGATTATTCTTCTATATTTTCAATTAAAATATCGTTTATAACTTCTTCAATCTCTTTCTTTATTTTTTTTGTGTTATTCAAATTAAATTCCGATATCACACTTTCAATAAACTTTGTTTTATCTTCATACATTGCTTTATACATTCTATTTACTAGAGTATTATAATCTGCAATAGAAAGCTTAGTTCTAAGTTCACAATCAACAAGTTGTTGTAATTCTGTATATCCTTTCATAAACCTATATATCCAGGAGGAACCACATCGGTTAAATAAACCCCGTTCTCGCTTATGTAAATTTTATAACCATCAGCCCTCATTCTCATAGCCTCAACTTTCAATATCACAAAATCACCTCTTCTAGAGCCAACAATTGCAGCTGTTTCTTTGTCAGGAGATAAATGTACATGAGTTCTTTTCATTTTCTTTAATCCTTCTTTTAAAATCTGATCAACAGATTTTTTTGGAGTTCCATGATACAAAAAAACAGGAGGAACAATTTCTTGAAATTCTATTTTAACATCAACCGAATGGCCTTGATTTGCTCTGATTCTTAAAAAATCACCAGACATTGCAAATCTTTGTTTATCATTTTGTTTAACAACTTGTTTTATATCATTGAAGTTAAATACCATTTTCTTCTGACCCTTCTCTATTAGCTCTTGCATGTCAGCCCAGCCATCTTTAGAAATGTTCAAACCAATATCTTCTGGCTTATGTCTTAACCAATAAGACATTGCTTTGCTAAGCTTTTTTAATTGTTCTTCGTTTAACATTTTATTTACCCTCTAATTCATTCATTTGATCTCTGTATACTATAGCGCTTCTATAGTCTTCTTCGTCTAAGGCATTTTCTAACCTCATTTGTAAAGCCGTGAGTTTTGTTTCTTTGCTAGTCACTAAAAAAGCTTTTAATTTTTCTATTTCAGTTGCTGTTAAATATCCATCCATAGTATCTGTTTGAATATTCAAAGATACATCAATAAGCAAATAAGGAAACTTGCTGTGTTTCAACTTTTCTTTTACTTCTTTAAAAGATAGAGGGGATAAAAAAACAATTCCGTTTTCGCCTATATTTTCAATTCCAACACTTATCTCTTCATGTATCATAGCTTTTACAACAGCCATGTACGACTTAAAATATCCTCTAATGGGGTTCGTTGAGGCCCATGATATATATAAGAATGTATTATTTATTTCTTTTTTCATAAAACCAATTTAAATCTTTTTCATAATGATATATGTCACATAATGTTGCATTTGCAAATCCATCTTTATGATTAACAGTAACCGTCGACATTCTTACTTCTGTAGGATGTTCAAATCCCATCGCATGAGTTATTTCTAAAATATCTTTTCTTAATGTGTGAATATAAGCCTCCACTCGCTCGCTCTTAGACTCTATGTTAAGACCTTTTTGTAACCACCATTTATTTGTGGCTATACCAGCAGGACAATTACCTGTGTGACATTTCTGAGCTTGTATACAGCCGATTGACATCAAAATCTCTCTAGCTAAATTTATCATGTCAACGCCCATGGCAAACGCTTTAATTGCATTTGAAGGTAGACCTAATTTTGCTGATCCTATAAACACAATTTTATTATGTAATCCCGCTTTTTGAAATATACTATAAACAGACGTAAATGCAACCTCAAAAGGAAGGCTTACATTATCAGCAAAAGATGCAGGCGCAGCTCCAGTTCCACCCTCACCACCATCAATCGTAATAAAGTCTGGACCTTTTCCACTCTCCATTTCATATGCCAATTGCACCCAAAAATCAAGTCTTCCAACTGCAGATTTTATTCCAACAGGAAGCCCTGTAAGTTCAGCAATATCCTCAATAAAAGTAACCAATTCATTTGCATTAGAAAATTCTGTGTGATACCCTGGAGATATAGATGCTGTATATGGCTTAATTCCTCTTATGCTTGCTATCTCAGGTGTTACTTTCTCAGCAGGCAATATTCCGCCCTTACCTGGTTTTGCGCCCTGAGAAAGTTTTATTTCAATCATTTTGATGTTTGGGTGATCCTTGACAAGATTCACAAGCACATCCATAGAGAACTTACCTTTTTCATCTCTACACCCATAATATGCTGTTCCTATTTGAAAAACGACATCAGCGCCATTGTTGTGATAATCTGAGAAACCACCTTCGCCTGTGTTGTGATAAGCCCCTGCTAATCCTGCACCTTTATTATTCGCAGTTGTGGCTTTATTGCCTAGAGCTCCATAGCTCATGGCTGAAATGTTTATAATTGATTTTGGTTGATAAGGTTTTTGTCTGTGAGGGCCAACTATTTTGGCACAAGGAAGGTAATCTGCAGTTACAGGTTTATCAAACCATGAATCTTGCTTAACTGCTCCATAAGGAAATGTGGCTTGTTTAAAAAAGAAATGACCAGGTTTTCTAAAATCCGCATCAGATCCAAAGCCTTGCATATTGTTCTGTTTTTTTGCTGAAGCATAAACATAACTCCTTTCAACTCTATTAAATGGTTGTTCTTCTCTGTTTTGAGCAACCAAATATTGTCTCAGTTCAGGCCCTATTGATTCCAAGAAATATCGAATATGTCCGACTACTGGAAAGTTTCTTAAAATAGTGTGTTTCTTGTTGATGAATACATCAGAAATGAAAACCAATACTAAAAATGCTAATATTGATAATCCGATAATTGTAAGTGCTGTCATATATATGTATTATACGAAGTTTTGTTAAAAAAGTTATATTAAAAAACAATACCATCTTTACCGTGTCTGTTTTTTAAAACTTTCATTCTATTGTCATCATCAACAAACAAAATAAACGCTGCTTCAAAAAACACCTGCATAGAAGTAACCATAAAATCAAGATGAGAAATTTCTTCGATTGTTTTTTTTGCAGCAGCCTTAGTTAAATCACGTCTGTCTAACATTAATATCTTACCTTCTCTCATTTTGTTATTTTTTTAAATATTTTTGCAATTCTTTTTAATTCTTTATCAACAGACTTTATTTTGTTGAAATTAAAATCTTTTGGCAAGCTATCAATAGGTAAATCAAGATATCCATCTCCATGTGTTTGTTTCATGTTTTTTAGCCACACATCAAAAGGAGTTTTTTCGTCATGACTAATATTAAACACAACTTTTACATTTCTATGTTTATAAGACTTTACTAACCAATATCCAGAGCCATCATCAAACCATTTTTCTTTAAACCCTAATTTTTTTTGGAGTTTTTTTTCTAACAATCTTATTTCAGGCTTAACCTTTTTGATTAATTCTTTTTTAAGTTCTCTTACTTTTTTATTTTCTTTTCCCATTTGCATTTTCTTTTTTTACCCATTCATAATCGTATATAGCTTCATCAGAAGTTTTAAGATGGTAGTGGCCAGGTTTTTCTGGAGCCTTAGCTTCTTGTGACCAATCAAATGTTTCGTTGTTAAACTTATTGCCACCCATGATTAACATTATCATAAAAGCCCCAATCGGAATAAACCAATATACACTAAGAAACCCTAAAACAAATAGAGTTGTAAATATAGAGCACAACCCTGCTACTGATACTGCAATAAATAAAGTTCCAACATTTTGTTTTGAAATGTTTCTATAAGAATGATGATATCTATAATTAGGATTTTTCAAAACAAGTTCTCGACGATAGCCTTTGGCAATCATTTTTTTTGCAAGGTCTTCATCTTCTTGTATTTTTTTCTTATCTTTTTCCAAATTGCTTGCTGCAGCTTGAAGTATTATAAATGCTGCCATATTAAAATAATTGTAGATGTCCTGTAATTTCTTGTAATTCGTCTGACCAAGCAGGTCCTATTGCACAGCAAGTTATTGTTGGCACACCATCAAATTCAGTATTGCCAGCATCAGTAATTAAAGAACAGATTAAGCCTTTTTCTTTAGCTTTGTTATAAACTTCTAAAAGTTCTTCTTCCGTTTCTACACATACGCAAATTTTTGTAAAACGTGATTTTATCCAATCCCTAAGAGCGTCATGCCCTTCGAAATAAATTACAAGTTCATCTTCCACAAAAACCCCTAAATCTAATATAGCTTTAAGTACACTGTGGCTACCTTGAGCCACATACTTGCCCTTGCGAGGAGTTACTTTTTTCCCGTTAATAACAAAGCTTTTACGCATCACTATTACTTGTTTACTTATTCTATCACTCATATTTAAAAAATAATTTTTTATTTAACCACAATTAATTCATGACATTCAGTCAAATTTGGCAATTCCATTTTATGACTATATTTTTCTATCACAGAATCCTTAACCCTCTTATCTTCTTCCCTCTTCTTGTTTTGAACCAAGGCTTGCTGAACAGAACAGTCGACATAAACAATTCTTACTTTTGCATTATAATCAAGTGTGGTATCTCTAATTATTTTTCTTTGCAGCTCTGTCATGTTTGTTCCATTCCAAAGAACATTTTGTTTCTTTCTAAGATTTACTTTCAACTCTTCTTTTGCTTCTTGAAAAACAAATCCTTGAGCATCCTTATCATCCCATTTTATTTTATGCTTTTTTCTGATGGCATCAAGCTCAATAATTGGCCCATCATAGTTCTTTTCAATCCAAGTATTTTTTCCACTTCCAGGCAAGCCACACATAATTGTAACCCATCCGCCTGCAGGTTCCCATATTTCTTTTCCAGGATATCCTCCATTTCTAAAATAATGTAATCTAGCCCAATCACTTGTAAATTGATAAGGAGCGTTAAAACAATTAAGCTCTTGTGCCTTTTCTCTATACAACTCTATCCTAAACAAACTCTCGTCAAGATCACCACAAATTCTGCCTTTAAAATCACACTCTGCAAATAAAGACAATTCTTCATTTGAACATCTTAATGATGCTTCAATAACAGACATTTCTGGACTTCTCTTGTCTTGGAACCAAATTGGTAATCCATGATATTTGATCATAGATGCAATTTCTTCTCTATTGCGATAATCGATGCTGTCCCATAAAATTTCTCTAGAAATCTTTTCTCCTATCTTAGAATGTTTTGGACTTCTCCAGTCTCCATCCTCCCAAACAGTTGTCATTGGCTTGGCTATATCATGAAGACAAGCAGTTAATAATAAATTTATTTTTACTCTATCAGAAAACCTTTCATAAGCTTTTTCAACTTCACTTAGGACCATTTGAGTATGGACATAGACATCTCCTTCAGCATGATGTTTTTCACTCTGAGGAGTTGTCTTAAGATTAGCAATCATTGCTAATGCCTCTTGATCCCATTTCCAATATGATTCAATCTGTTTCATTTAAAACTTAATTTCTGTTGATTCTCCAAGTGGGGCACAAAATCTTCCACACTCTAAACAACGTTTAACATTACCATGAACAATTTCACGGTTATAAAAATTGTGCGAATGTGTAAAAAAACAAACAGCCCAATACCAAAAATATTTTAATTTATTCTTCATTTAAATTTTAAATATTGTTTAAATAATTCTTCTACCCTATAAGTCTTATTTTTGTATAAATCCATACTACATAAATCATATCCAATAACACTAGCAAGTTGCATTTGTTTACAATACTTCAAATCTATAAGACCTGCCTCAAGAGCGTAGCCTGGATTCATATCAAATTTCTTACAAACTGCACTCCACATTTTACCGCTTATTGTGCGGAATTCATTTGAAATGTCGAGCGTCGACTTATTAGATAACACGAAAGGCGTACCATCAGGTTTATATCCAACATGAGCAATCGCATTATCATAAGAAATCTTACATATAATATCATCACCAACTTGTTTTACTTCTATTTCAGGAATAATCATTATTCTTCAAATTTCATAAATGATAATATATGCTTAATAACAGGAACTGTAAACCCATTTCCTACCATCTTATATCTTTCTTTTTCTGAAGCTGTAAATGTATAACCAGTTTTAAAATTTATTTCTATTAATGAATTCTCCAAGTTTATTTTTTCTTGAGTGAACCCATTTATGGCATGGATGACATAATAAGATAAGATTTTTTGTATCTGTTCTAAATTGTTTATACCTAAAAGAGATGATGTGGTGTATTTCAAAAGTTTTTTGTGTGTGATTGAATCCATCTCCACATCTTTGGCAAGTTGCATTATCTCTTTTCCAAACAAATTTAACACATTTTTTCCATTCTTCTGTTGAAGCAATATGTTGTCTTTCAGGAGTAACTCCTCCTTTCCAGTTTTTATTATTAGATCCGATATTGTATTTATAAAAACAATCGAGCGAACAAAATCCGCTACGGACTTTTGAAGGGGGGCATTTTTTTGAACATCCGCAGTGTTTACACTGAAAATTAACTGATTTTGATTGAGTATCTCCACTTTTTTTTCCTCGCAATTTATAAGCACATGATTTTCCACAAGTTTGTTTGTTTGTTGATAACTTATATTCAAATTCGTTTCCGCATATGCAACACTTTCTTTGAACTCTTCTTTTTCTGCATTCTGCACATGTTTTTGCAACTTGAGATTTTGACTTTCCGCATTTACATAACTCTTTTGATGGTCTGTGTAATTTTCTTTCCATGTATATAAATATATGGTTTTTTTATTATCAGGAATACCTTGGAGCCTTTCACATTCTACAGGAGACAACATAGATGTATGATGTTTAATCTCATGAAGTGCAGGCCTATTTAAATCAGCGCCTTTAGAAGCGATAATCTCAATTTTAGTATCATCTCCAATGTGAAATGTATGACCAATTTTTTCAACAGGTCTTAAAAACTTATGCTGTCTTTCTGATTTAATAAAATAATTCTGAGGACAAGCATTGAAGTATGTCGCAGTTAAACAATAAGATTTTTCTTTTTCTGTATAACCACTTTCTAATATGTCTTGCAATTTTATTCCAAGATCCTCAGGTTGTGTTACTCCAGGAATATTGGTCCAATAATACCTTTTTCTTACTTGACCTGTTACTAGTCTGCTGTCAATCTTTATTGGCTTCACTCCTATGAGTTCAGACATAATATCTCTATCTCTATCTTTCATGGATGCAACATTTTCAAGGAGAAAATATTTTGGTCTAACCTCTTGCAATATTCTTATATACTCAAAGAATAATTTAGATTTACCTGCAAAGCCTTTTGTCTTATCAGTTAGATTCACTAGACCTGACAATGACTGACAAGGAGAACCTCCAATTAATAAATCAATCTTTGGTAAATTCTTCCCATAAACTTTCTCCACATCACCCAAATGAATTGTTTCTGGATAATTATGTTTATGAACTTCTACACAAGGCTCATCGATTTCTGAAGCATAATAATTACAGTCAATTCCTAATTGATCTAATGCAATTCTTGCACATCCTAGTCCGTCAAATAATGATAATACGTTTATTTTTTCCATTTTATTGTGTTGCTATCCAATAGCCAACTTTTGCTATTATTAAATTATTTTTTACTTTAAATTTTGCTCCATGAAGTTCTAGTTTGAAATAAAACATATCTCTCATCAAATCAACATCTCTCTTAGCAGTTTCATCAATCATCGGCCTAAAAACAGTTGCTACTGCCAATTTACTTCTGTCTTCTTCGTCAAGTGGCAGCTCAACATATTCACATGCATCAAATTTTTCTGGTATATGAAATTCGCCTACCGCTTTAAATTCTACAACATCAGTCTTTCTAGAATATGCTAAATAATTTACAGGTATTGATTGTATTTTTTCATACCAATCTTTGCCTCTGTAAGTGGTTTTTTTATAGAAATTTAGCAAATATTCATAGTCAGGATTATTACGATCCTTATGAACGCTATAATAATGGCCTATTGAGTCGTGGTATGTTATTTCTCTACTCATTTACCAATTCTTTACATCACTCAATCCAACTTCAATAGTTTTTATCTCTATTGTTGTATCTTGTTTTGGGCAAAACACACGAACAA
>Ga0315284_10002414_pt1 | contig 26809 bp, 20 predicted proteins | sample YL17G09_16_MG_FD_203696 | JGI IMG/M metagenome (GOLD analysis project Ga0315284, IMG submission 203696) | Sediment microbial communities from Yellowstone Lake, YNP, Wyoming, USA - YL17G09_16 | ecosystem: Environmental > Aquatic > Freshwater > Lake > Sediment | place: USA: Wyoming | collected...
CGGAAGCCCACGCGCCAGGCATGATTCAGCCAGGCGAGCAATTCATCGCCGTCAGTCAGGAAGGGAATGGTGATGTCGGTCTCCAGCGTCCGCCGCCGGGCGCCCCAGAAGGCCATTTCCCCCTCGTCGCGGTGGGCGAGGCCCGCGCGAAACAGGGCCACCTCCAGACCGGCAAGGGTCATGTGGAACGTGGGGTAGGCCCTTCGCAGACGATGGAGAATGGCTTGGTAGTCGCCGATGTCCGTCGAGACCAGCATCTTGCGGGCCGTGGCGAGGACTTCCCGGATCGCATCGGGCGTCTCGTGCGGGACGGCGAAACTGGTGGGCACTTCCCCCACGCCGCACCAGCCGCCCTCCAGCTCCATGGTGACGATCAGGCTGGTCGCCGACGACTTGCTCCCCATCGCCGTGCGCCAGGTCGTCCGCAGCGGCCGGGTGACGCGCCGAAAGCGAAGGGCGCGGATCGTGAATTCCTTTGCGGATCGCGGGTTCATGGTCCCTGTCGCTTTGGCTGCCCGATCTGCACAAGCGACTCGATACCGTTGCGCAGGTCTCCGCGGGGCAGGTCGATATTGGTCAGTTCCACGCCCGGCTGGAGCGTGGTGATCACGCATCGTCCGATGATCTTTCGCCCCTCCACGCCGTCGCGGCGAGTCCGAATGCCCCAGGTGTTGTGCAGGATGACGGCCCGATCATCATAACGTCCCAGATACAGGGCGATGTGTCCGGGAATGCGGACCAGGGAGAGGAACGGCATACCATCTTTCAGGATCGCGTCTTCTCGCTGTTGGGGCGGAAGGGACTTGAGGGGGATGGAGACCCAGGCAGCCGCCTGGGCGGCGGAGTTGCGAGGCATGGGGATTCCCAGGGGTATCAGCAGGTCGCGCACGGTGGAGGAACAATCGCGCCCCTGAAACATGCCCCCCCAGCCGTAGGGTTGGCCGATCATTTCTCTTGCCAGTTCCGCCACCGCGCGCGGATTGGCCGGGATGGGCATGACCGATGCGTTGTTCTTCGAGATTTTCGCGCGGCGGGGGAGGCATCTGCCGTCGGCGTCACGGACCGGCAGAAGAACCTCCAGGCCATCGTCGCCCTCGTTCATCAAAGGGAAGACAGCCCCGATGTGCGCCACCACGCACGGCCCGGCTGCGCCACCGACGGTCACATGGTCGCGGGTCAACGCCACCCACACTTGCCGGCGATACAGGTCCACCAATTTTTCGTCCACCTCCGCCAGGTCGCGCATCGGTATCCAGCCCCGCCCGCAGGCACTATCGACCAGGCCCCACTGTCCGTCGCGCGTTACCCGCCAGAGACGAACCGGACTGCCCGCCCACAGGGCCGACTCCTGGAAGGTGTCGAAGGGGAAGCCCTCGCCGGCCTGGGCGATCGCCTCGAACCGAGGCCGATCCGTGGGCAACTGTCGGATATTGGTGTTGGCGACGGTGATGGCCCGCGCGTCGATGGCCTGGCCCGTTGCGTTTTCCAGGAGGGCGTCGGCGAACTCCTGACTGTGTGGAAGGAGGTTCTGGCCATAGCCCAAATTGGCGACAAAGGCGAGAAAAGGTTTTCGGACGTCGTCGTCGCCAGGCCGGACCGCCTCGGCGTCCCATGGCGCCAGCCATTGTCGGCGGAACCGCTGGTGGAGTTCTTCCTGGTATTCCCGGCTGATCAGCGGGCGGTCCAGGTCATCGGGACGGATGTACGCCAGCGGGTCCTGCGGGAGACAGCGGACATCGCGAATATCGAGGGACTCGCCTTGGCTGCCGCAGCCGGCCAGGCAGGCCATCGCCACAAGAACCGCCGCCAACGCCGGCAAGCCACGTGAACGGCCGATTGAAAGGGGTCTTGACATCCTTGTCCGTTGCGACTGTCCCAGGTGCTGACCGGGCAGTTTACTGCCGATGGGGGCGATCGACAATGCCTTGTCGGAATCGCACCGCCGTGCCGCTAGAACAGTTTAACTTTGGATGTTTACACCTGGCTGGCGGGGCTCTGTCCCGCCAGCCTAACAGGTAATTGAATGCGCGGCGGGACGGAAGCCCCGCCGCGCTATCACCCAAACTTAAAATGCGCTAGAGCCTCCGTCCCCGGATGGCCAGGAACATGGGTATCTCGCGCCGCGCGCGGTCCTGTTCCGCCGCACGCGGGCCTGGCTCGCTGACGCGATGGCTGGGCCATTCCTCCAGGGCGTCCACCAGCAACCGCGCCTCGGCGAAGGCCTGGACGTACGTCTGTATCGGGCGATGCCAGGTGAAGGTCGTCACGGGCGGTTTTCCGTGTGCGGCCTGGCCGGGGTTCATCACGATCGACCGCTGCGTCGACGAAAGGTACGCATCCACCCGTCGGTATTGGCGCGAGTCCGACGGTGGCGTGGGCGTACGCTTTCCTTCTCGGATCGGCGGCTTGGGCGATTCGGGGACATCCCATCCCCAGGAAGTCTGCCCCGGGCTGCGAAACGCCGGGTGCAGGATCACCGCCGTGAAGCTCCCGCCCGGTTGGAGCATCGACGAGGCGCCGAGGAGCACCGGATCGATGGGGTCGATGTTCATCAGGGCCAACACGCACGCCGCCGCGTCGAAGCTCCCCCTCCGCGCCGCCAGCTCCGGCAGCTCTTCCAGGCGACGCGCGTCTCCGACGAAAAAACTCGCCCGTGCCTTGGGCGGCAGCGATTGGGCGGCTTGTCGGGCCGCGGCGATGAGTCGCTGGGAGGCGTCCACGCCGACGCATTCCAATCCCAGCCCCGCCAGGCGGCGGCACAGCAGGCCCTCTCCGCAGGCCACGTCCAGCACGTGCTGTCCCGCACGCGGCGCCAGCAGCCGCAGGACCCCGGGAAGGATCAGTTCCTCGTGGTAGTCGCTGCGACCCCGCGACACCAGCTCCTCATACCACGGCGCCACGTGGTCCCACCCGCCCGAAGGCGCGGGAGCAGTCTCAGGCCGCGCGCCGGGAGGCCCGGTAGGCTCGTCGATGGCCGAGTCCCGAAGGATCGCATCGCTGGTCAGGCCCATGATCCGAAAGAACTCTTGCGGCGGGGGGGAGGTGAACCGCTCCGCCGCACCGGTGGCGGGGTGGGAGAACCCCAGTTCCCACGCGTGCAATGCCGGGCGAAGGAAGGTAGCCGATGCGGTCCCGCCATAGAGGCGATCGCCAATGATGGGATGTCCCTGCCCGGCCAATTGCGCGCGTATCTGATGCTTTCGCCCGGTCTCCAGGCCAATGAGCAGGAGGCTGTGCCCGTCCCTGGAGGCCAGAACCCGATAGTAGGTGACCGCCCGCATCGGGCCGCGCGGTTCCTTCACTCCTCGCGGTTCCCTCTCGCCTCCGACGGTCTTGGCGGAGGGGGCATCCCCGGTGGCATGAAGTCGCACGGGCCGACCCGGTCCGGCGTCTTCCAGGAAGGAGTCGATCCATTTCCATTGACCCGCCGGCGTGGGCGGCAACTCCCCGCCAACCACGGCCAGGTAGCGGCGGCGCACTTGGCGGCGCTTTAGTTGGTCCTTCAGCGCCAGGTATGCCTCGTGGCTCTTGGCGAAGACCAGCAGCCCCGAAACGTCGCGGTCCAGCCGGTGGATGACCCACGCGGCAACGTCGCCACGTCCCCGCTGCCTCTGCTGCGCCCGCGCGTACCGTTTCACCCGGCCGAACAGCGTCAGGCCGGTCGAATCGTCGGGACGCGCCGAGATCATCCCCGCCGGTTTGTCCACCACCAGCAGGTCGGCATCCTCATGAACGATCGTCGCGCCGCCGCCCAGGACGGCGCCTTGCCTTGTCGTTTTGTCTTTGCGCATCGGACGGCCTTTGACGGGCGCGACGCCCCAACCCGGATCACCTGCTATCTTAGCCGGGCCAGGCCCCCCGGCGACAGGGGCAACCCGCCGCCGATGCGGCGTTTGAATCGCGGAAACCCGCCGGGCGGATCATGCGGAGGCGGGAGTGTCGGCATTGCGGAAAGCGACTGACCACATGGGAGAGGACGGGTGGATAAGGTCGGGGTAGCAGCAACGGAGGTCGCGCAGGGTGTTCACGTTACTCCATATTGTTCAATGCTTGGGGCGGTTTTTGCTTGACGATTCCGCAAAGCGCGGTAGTATATCCTGCGCTTCGACCTCCGTTCGTGGAAGCGGCGGAGTCTTCTGCAAGTCGTGAGGCGATGGGCGTTCTCGCTCACTCGCACCCGCCTCGAGCCCACACCGGGCAAGTTTCCTCCAAACCAATCGAGCCGTCTGGCCGTTTCCGCGTGGCATGCCGGCGGGTTTGTGCCCGTCGGGTAGTCCGCGGCGAGGGAACGGATCATGGCAGGGAAGAAGACTGTCCTTCAACGTGCGGGGTGGTGCCTGGCGATGATTCTTGCGATGGCGTACGTGGCCCAGGCCGCGCCAATCGTGCAGGACTTCGGGCCATTCCACGTGACCTTCTACAACGCGGGCGATTCGGTTCGCTTGTCCACGTCGTCATCCCTGACCGGCGCGCAGAACTGGACCGCGCAGCAGATCGCCGACATGGGGGCGAGCATCCAGGCGTGGGACAGCCAGATCGACAACACGCAAGGGCGGCAGATCAAAATGTCGTTGGTCTGGCGGGAACTGGACTCCTACGGGACATCTGTGCTCGGCGGGTCGGCCAGCCCCAACTACGGCGACGGCAACCGAAGCTGGAACTACGGCGAGCACGTCTGGCGCGACGGGGCGAACCTTCCGACCGGCGCCGGGACCGGGCTGTGGGGCGACTGGGACACCCTGATCCAGTACGACGTGACGGCTGCGGGATTCTCATGGAACTTCGGGGCGGATGCCCCGGCTTCGAACGAGATCGACTTCCGCACAGTCCTCACGCATGAGCTTGGCCATTCCCTAGGTTTCTCGCCGACCTTGGACTATTCCTCGCCCGGTTACTACGACGACTGGGGCAACTGCTGGGGCAGCGAGAACAGTTCCGGAAGCTACAAGGGCTACAAAGGGCTCTCTGCCTGGGACAGCTTCCTTGTGGACAGTCACGGCAACCACCCGGTCAATGCCGGGCTTGGCCTGCCGGGCAACTTCGATCAGGTCGACAACCCGGTGTACTTCGACGGGGCGAACGCTCGGGCGCTCAACGGCGGCACGAACGTGGCGATCTATGCCCCGGCGACGTACGCTCCGGGGTCGAGCCTCTCCCACCTGAACGAAAGCACCTTCCCCAACGCCCTGATGAGCCCCTTTGTGTCGCTGGGGCAAATGGTCCGCGAACCGACGGTGCTGGAGTGGGCGATGATGCAGGACATGAACTGGGACGTGCCCGAACCCGCCACGCTGTCGCTGCTGGCCCTGGGCGGCCTGGCGCTAATACGCCGCAGGCGGAAGTCTGCCTGATTGACGCGCACCGGTTTTCGATTGACGATTCATCGGGCGGGCCTTCCCCTCGACAAGCTCGGGGCGGACGGGTCCGCCCATTGTCTTGCGCGGGGCAGCCTTGGGCCGGTGGAATGGCCACGCTTATGCGGCCATGTGAACCATCCGATTTCTCACAGTAAAAAACATGCCCACGCCGGCGTGGGCATGGCATTTGGCGATAACGGGAACGCGGCGGCCTTTAGGAGGCCGCCGCGTGCGTTGAAGCCTTCGAGGACAACACCATTAACGGAAGCCTAAGGGGACACCGAGGTCGTCGGCTGAGTGGCCTTACGGTAGTCCGTCTGATGCTGTTCCCACCATCTCTCCCATTGCACGATAACCTGTTCAACTTGTTGCGGCGTCATTTCGGGCCGGAATTCTATCTCCTGGCCGGTGGCTTGGCGAAGACGGTGGATCATGTTCTCAAGCCGTTGGGCAGGCGTAAGTTCCTCCAATGCGATCCTCACGTTGGTGGGCATGTCGGCGTAGTCGAATGTCTTCCCTCCCTCCGGGTGCCGCAGGGCATCGATCATTACCGGTAATGCCACGGAAAGATCTGCCATGGCTTTCCGTGGGTCCCCTTTGCGCTGCCAAGCGAGCCCGCGTGAGTAGTATGCGAAATACGGCGTCATGCGAATACTTTCGAACACGTCGATTACCTTGGTATAGTCTGTGATAGCTTGGTCCCAATGGTTCAGCCCTGCATGCGCATCGCCCCGCCAATACCACACCCAGTTTCCCAGAGGACTCAATTTCAGGACCTGATCAAACAGATCTACTGCGATGGCATAATCCTTGGCAGCAAGGGCCTCGCGGGCCTTCTTGAAGAGCTTGTCTTTCTGAAGCTGACGCTCAGTCTCCTGAATGGCTGCGGGGGACTGAGTAGTCGCATCTGAGCCGTTCCTCAGATCCATGACTTCAACTCCCTTCGGTGGATTGGGGACCGTGAAGGCATCGGCCGGGGGCTCATCATAAGCAACTTCCATCGGCCCAACGGCGATAGGCAACTGGGTCTTGGGATCAATGTAACACTCGATCTGCGGTTCCAGCCAGCGGACCTTGTGTGCCGCCCGTCCGTGGTATTGAGCATTCTGTTCAATGGTGGCGGTGCCTGCACCGGCCAACTTCTCGAAGAACTCCGCCAGATTGTAGATCCATTGGTAGGAGCCAGGAGGCTTGAGCATCACCTTGTTTGCGGTCCTATCATGGGCATAACATACGTTTCCGTCGTCGATGACAAGCAGACTCGGTTCAGATACGCGACAATCCTGCCGGTAGCGGGCTTGGTTTCCGTCTTTCCCGATCTCGATCCACCGTTCATCAAGGACCTGACCCTTATCATCGCGCATGACCGTGTGCAGAAACCGAACTTTCTTTACGGCCTCGATCGTCTGCGAAAGGGCATATGCGGATTGAGGAACAGTCCACAATAGTGCCGTCGTGATTCCGGCAACAATCAGCGCAGCACCAATGAAACTGGCTGCTTTGTATCGTGCGTTCATGGTTAGCCATCCTGTAATGACACGCGAAAGGAACCGTAGTGCGGCCGGCCGGTCCGCGTGTGCGGGTGTTTGGGCGCTCTTGCCGAACCGTTCGGTAAGGGCAACAGGGTCTGGCTGGACGCTGCGCGCAAAAGCGTCGAAGGCAGACCGAACAATCACTTCTTCCTGGGCCAGGGTGTCGCGAGCACCCCGGCAGAAGGCGCAGTTGTTCAGGTGGTCGTTCAACTCGGCGGCCGCGGCCGGAGCAAGCTCTCCCAGCACAAGAGCCGCAAGGTCTTCCTGCCGTTGATCGCAGGTCGGCTTTTTCGTCATGGTTGATCCTCTGCCATTAACTTGTGCAACAACAGCCTCGCACGAGACAGTCGCTGTCGAGCGGCCGCGGGCGTGATTCCTAGAGTGGAGGCCAGTTCAGCACTTGAACGGCCGTCCAGGTAGTAAATGGTGATGACCTCGCGGTAAGGCAACGGCAGTCGCGTAATAGCCATCTGCAACTGGTCAAGGCGAGGGTCCACCGCTCGCACAGGCACCGGCACCTGATCCGTCAGCAACTGGATGGGGCGCCGCCGGCGAGCAAAGTCCGAACACACTCGCCGTGCAATCTCGAACAGCCAGCCCCGGATCTTAGTCGGGTCACGTAGCGAGCCAAGCTTGGCGATAGCCTTGCCCATCACTTCCTGTGCAGCATCCTCGGCATCGGCTAGACTGGGTGTACGCGCCAGACACAAAGCCAAGACCGCCCGCCAATGGTCTCGAAAGAGTGACTCCGGCGTTATTTGGGCATCCGGAAATTGCCGCATCACATTTCGCTTTCCTTGATCATGGATGACTTTTACCTACACCTAGTAGCGTTCATCCGCAAGTCTAGACGCGGTATGGCCAACCAATGTGACACGAGACGTCAGGAATACATGGACCGACTCATCGTGGAGACAGGCGAGCATAAGGGTGCCTCACGAAGCGAGTTCGAAATGTCCGCGCATGGGCTTCTTGGCCAGGTTCGGAAAGGGGGCGTTAGAACCGCCCCCCCGGCCCGCCCGCCCGTCCTGGCCTCGATAACCGCAAGATTCTTTAGAATTCTTTCAGAATTTGCTAGGCGCAACGGGGGATCGTGGTAATATACCCGGTGCTTCGACACCCGTCTGAGGAAAGAGGCGGGGCTGTTCCACGTCGGAGGCATGGAGCGTTCTCGCTCACTCGCGCCTGCCCCAAAGGCCGCCCGGCCGGATTGTGAATCCTTTTGTATCTATGTTTTGTGTTCGTGTTTCGGAGACGAAAGGCGAACGTAACGTTCAAAGTCCTGGGAAAAATTAAGGAGCGGAAAATGAAGAGTCTTGTAACAATAATTATGGGATTATTTGTTCTGGCCTTGGCAGGCCAGGCGGCGCGGGCGGATTGGGACCCCAACGATCCATATAAGTGGCTCCAGTTGCCGGACCTTGAGCCGTATAAAGGCATGGATGTATATGACAAAAGCCGGTGGTTGGCAGATGACTTCCTGTGTACCAGCACGAACAAGATTACCGACATCCATATCTGGGGTTCGTGGAAGAACGATGTCCTCCCGTCCTACTGGCCGGCTGGCGGTACGTTTTCGCTTAAAATCTATGGCGACATCCCCGCTAATCCCCTTGATCCCTGTACACACAGTGAACCCAACGAGAACAAGGTGCTCTGGCAGCGTACGCTCGTTCCAACCTCATATCGCCTCTATGCGACAGGTTTACAAGAAGGCTGGTATGACCCGAATACATCGGAATATATCCCATGGGGAGATAGTAATTGCTACCAGTACAATTTCCTGATCCCCGAGGCCAATGCCTTTATGCAGCAGGGCGACCCGAATAATCCGATAGTCTACTGGCTTGGCGTCCAAGCTATCGTCAATGACGCTAATGCCAAATTCGGGTGGAAGACTTCCGCAGACCATTGGAACGACGATGCAACCTGGCGGATGGGAGGAAACTGGTATGAGTTAACATATCCCATCGCCCATATGCTTTACGGCCAGAGCATCGACCTGGCCTTCGTGATTACGCCCGAACCGGCCACGCTGTCGCTGCTGGCCGTGGGCGGCCTGGCGATCCTTCGACGTGGCTCAGGACGGGTGGTCCTTCGACGTGGCTCAGGACAGAAGCTGAGGCGACGGAAGTCTGCCTGATTGACGCGCACCGGTTTTCGATTGACGATTCATCGGGCGGGCCTTCCCCTCGACAAGCTCGGGGCGGGCGGTCCGCCCGTTGTCTTGCGCGGGGCAGCCTTGGGCCGGTGGAATGGCCACGGCCCCGCCGGCGGGTGACGCTGCTGAGGCAGCGGCTGCAAGAAACATTTTGGCGGTCGCAAGCGAGTGTGCCGTTCCCAATCCATCTGTTCCAGCACGGACAGTCAAGTCATCGCTCTCGTTGAGTCGATATTCGAATAAGTCTGTGTTCGTTCCAGCCGGTAGCATGGCGGACACATTCTGCTCTCTTTGAAAGGAATCTTTATGAAGAAGGTACTGATGGTGTTGGGAATCGTGTTTCTGGTGGTCATTGCCGGAATAGCTGCGATCATGATTTGGGCCGGCGCCTCAGGCTCGGCCATTCAGGAGCGGTTCTTTTCGGCCGTCTTGTCTGGCGACCCAGGCCAGGTGACCGCGATGTTCCACCCGGCCTTGAGGGAGGAAGTGGACGAACCGGTTCTCGCCACATGGATGGCCGTCGTCAAAACGAACCTCGGCGGTTACCAGGGGCTGAGCAAGACCGACTTCAACACCTCCACGAAGTACGAGGACGGCCAGAAGATCACCGAAAGCAGCGGGATGGTGAATTTCCAGAAGGGCCAGGCCCATGCCGAACTGGTCTTTCGCGATGGAAAGCTCGTGAAGTTCCTCGTTAAGTCGGACAAGTTGCCGGATGACTGGTTTACAGGCCCGGCGGGAACGGAGCTTTATCGCCAGCGCGGGAAGGAGTTCCTGACACGCTTCATGTCCAACCAGCCCGATGCCGCGTTCAGCATGATGCATCCGGCACTGAAGGAAAAAATGCCGCTGGACCAACTGACAAAGCTGGTGGTGGATAATTGCGCCAAGGCCGGAAAGCTTCGGGCCGTTACCTACCAGTCAGAGAACTACGACCCCAAGAAGCAGATTCTTGAAGTGCGCTACACCCTGGAATGCGAGAACGCCGGCGTAAAACCTTTGGTGAAGTTCGAGTTTGCCGGGCTGAAAGGTCACCTGGTGGCGTTCAATCTGTCGGAGGACTAACGAAATTCAGCGAGGTTTTGTAGGGCGTGCAGGTTCTTGGCCGCCACGGCCAAGGTCCTGCACGCGGAAAACAGAAAGATTGCGCGTGCAATCCATACGAAGCTCAGATGGGGTACATGGACCATGAAAGAACGGTTGCTGCTTGTCGCCATCGCAATGTTGTCCGGGCTGCTGGCCGGCGGATGCGCCGTACGGCACGGCCAGAATCCAGGAGTGCGGGAATGTCCCCAAGGAGCGGTTATCCGGCAAGGCCGCTTTGCCGCTCCGGAGGCAGACCTGCCGCTTCAGAAGGTTGATCTCCAGGAGCTTATCAACAACACGCCCGACGGCGGAGTGGTTGAAGCGCCCCTGGGCCGCTATGTTCTCTCGACCTCTTTGACCATCGCGGGGAGGAACAACCTCCATGTAGCCTTCGTGCCCGGCACGCAGGTACGAGTCGATGACACAGCCGCCCCCGTCATCGCCATTGAGAACTGCAAGAACGTGAAGGTCTCGGGTGTTCGCGCTCGTCACGTGAAGCCCCTGCCGGAGTACCGATGCCATGGCGAGGTGGTACTTATCACGGGAAGCGCCGATATCCGCATCGAGAACTGCGAGTTGAACGGTTGTGGAGCCGTTGGGGTCAAAGCCGTCCAGTCCAGCGCTCACATCGCCAACTGTCACATCCACCACAACACGTTCAACGCCATTTACCTGCACTCCTGTGTCGGCGTATCCGTGATCGGAAATATCATTGAGGACAACGGCAATACGCTCCAGGCCGAGGGCAGTAGCGGCGATATCCAGTGGTCTGACAACCTTGTCCGGGACAATGGTGGTTACTGGCAGGAGACCCGTAAGCCGGGGCTGAGGTCCGACACCGAAGCCGATCTGATGCCCGTTACCGCCAAGTGACGGAGACATGGAAGGGTGGCGTAACGGATGATGCCACGCTCGGGCATACACCAAGTATAGGGAGAGAGTCTTTCGACGGCTACGGCGGAGTCAGGCCTGAACCCATTTCTCCACGTGTAGCCCTTTGACCCTGGCGAACTCGCGCTCGTTGCCGGTCACAAGCGTGACATCCAGCGCGAGGGCGTGGGCAGCGATGAGGGTGTCCAGCGGTCCGATGGGCGTCCCGGCACGCTCCAGTTCCGCACGCATTCTTCCGTAGGTTTCGGCGGCGGCACTGTCGAAAGGCATGATGGCCAGCGGCGCGCAGAACTGGGTCAGGAGGTCTTCATGTCGGGCGGGGTCAGATGACTTGGCCACCCCATACTGAAGCTCAGCCAGGGTGATGCTCGACATGGCCGCTTCGTCGACCTTCAACCTCTGTAAGCGGCCGAAGAGCCTGGGAGCCTTGCCGCGAATGAGATCCACGCACGCGTTTGTGTCGAGCATGAAGCGGATCACAGGCCCTTGCGCTCCTCAGCATGTCTGGGCTGGTTACGGTCGGCCATGAAGTCGACGTCAACCTTGCCAATGGCCTCGCTCATCAACCTCCAGGCGCTGCCTTTTGGGAATAGCAGCACCGCTGATCCGACGCGTTTGATGCAGACCTCATCGGCCTTGAAGCGGAACTCCTTGGGCAGCCGGACTGCTTGGCTTCGGCCGGTCTTGAAAACCTTTGCCGTGTCCATGTGCGACACCTCCTCGGATATATACCATGGTATATATCGGCTTGGTTCGCGTCAAGTATGAAATGTTCGACCGGTCCGCCATCCGCAACTCAAGAGAGTTCGAAATGGCCGCCATTCGGGGCCTTGACGTGCCGTTCATATCTGCCGAAATTAATTAGTTTTATCTCTAGGCGCACCGACAAAGTCGTGATATTATCCTTGCGATTCGACACCCACCTGCGGAGCACAGGTGGGCGATCCACGTCGAGGGCAGGAGCGTTCCCGCTCACTCGTGACTGCCCTGAAGGCCGCATGGCCAAGTTCCTGATTTCACCTGATGGATTGTTCCGCGCGATGGTCCTGCGCCGATGCGCAGAGCATTGGTAGCGAAAAAAGGAAGGGACGGACATGCGAGCGAGGATGATTACTTTGACTGTGACGCTTCTGGGGCTTGTTTCGGTCGGATATGCCGACATCTACCAATGGGAGTACATTGATCCTGGACATCCGGAACTGGGCGTAAGACAATCAGCAACACTGTGCCCCGGCGGGGCAGGAGTATCGACCACGACTTATGATCTGACTTGGCGTGATCTGACGCAGGCATATCTGATTGGAGCAGATCTGAGTAGTAAGAACCTGAACTCTGCAACACTTGCCAGAGCTGACTTGAGTCAGGCCAACTGTCGGAACTCAGAGTTCTCAAGGGTAAACCTAACTTCTGCCAATATGAGTCGAGGCGATTTCTACGGAACGAACTTTAGCTTGGGAACACTGGCGAACGCTGACCTTACGGACGCCGTGGTTACGTATGCGAATTTCTGGGAAACAGGTCTCACCAGCACGCAACTGTACAGCACCGCCAGCTATAAGAACGGAGACCTCACGGGGATTGGCTGTTTGCTAAACAACATGTGTGGATGGAACTTCGCGGGCCAGCGCCTCAGCTACGCGAACTTGGGGCGTGCTGCCCTGATCAATACCGACTTCCGTCGAGCCGACCTTAGCCACGCGATACTAAACGATGCTCTATTGACCAACGCCGATTTTACCGACGCCATAATAGCAGGTGCGCAGTTCTGGCGTGTGACCATACCTACGCGTGACTTCACCGCCGCGCAATTCTACAGTACCGCTAGCTACAAGAATGGCGACCTCAACGGAATCATGCTAGCCGGATGCAACCTGACCGGATGGAACCTCGCCGGCAAGAATCTGGCCCGCGCGGACTTCCGCGGCACCGTGCTTACGAATGCGGACTTGAACCACGCCGACTTCGGCGGCGCCAACTTTGGGATATGGTATGGCATAGGTCCCGCAACGTTTGTGGGCGCGAACTTGACCCAAGCGAACCTCAGCGGTGCAACCTTCAACGGTGCCGTCTTGAATTGTGCCGACGCGCGCGGGGCGGTAGGCTTGAACCTGAACAACGCCCAGTCTTCCAGCAATCTAATAGGCCCAGATGGAAGAATCGCCGGCCTTAGCCTCTCCGGAGGACAGCAACTCTTCGTTCGTAACTACTCCGGCACGTCACCCATTCCCATCAGGGTTCAGAGCGGAATGGCTATGGGGAGCGACGGTGTGCTTACGATGAATCTTGACGCCAACCCGTGGACTTCCACCGTTTCCTTCGACCAGAGCGTTGACGTAGCGCTCGGCGGAACGTTGCAGCTAGGTTTCGCCGCTGGCGTGGACGCTGCCTCGCAGGTTGGGCGCACTTTCGATCTGTTCGATTGGACTGGCGTGAATTCCGTGGGCTCGTTCGCCGTGATCGACGGCGGCAGCTACCAATGGGATCTAAGTCATCTTTACACCACAGGTGAAGTGACTCTGGTCCCCGAGCCCGCCACGCTGTCGCTGCTGGGCCTGGGCGGCCTGGCGATCCTGCGGCGGAGAAAGTCTGCCTGATTTGACGAGCACCAGTCTTTGATTGACGATTTAACGGGCGGTCCTCTGTAGCCGCCCGTTGTCTTGCGCGGAAGGAGCGAGTTCGAAAGACTCTCGTTCGGGGGCCTTGACACGTTAGCGGTGTTAACTAACGGGGGCATGTTAACTAGAGAGCGCGAGAGTTCGAGACGCTTTCATTCGGGGTACGAGCGCAACCTGCCGGGTTGCGCTCGTACCCCGAATGTCACGGCTACGAACCGAGAGCGCCGCGGGCAGAAGGCGAAAACGCCGTAACCCTTTGTGGGCAACGGGATATAGCGATAGCGGCGAGAGAGCGGCAGTGCGGCGTGGCTGTTAACGAAAACGGGCCTTCTCTTTCGAGAAAACCCGTCAAGCTCCCCGAGCGCAACCCTCCTCATAACCACTCTCAAATCGGGCACTCCATCCAATCGCCCAGACCGCCCCTTCCTCCTACCACCGGCAATCACCGGCAACCGCCCTTGCGTATTGCACCACCCTGGTGTATTGTGGTGGAAGGTGGTGTAGCCATGCAAGAACAACTGTCACAGAAGCATGTGGAACAGGACACGCAGAAGCCGCGGGTGTCGGTCACCTTTCCGGCTGATCATTATGCTGCGATGGAGAAGATCGCCAAAGAGAATCGCGTGTCAATCGCGTGGGTAGTGCGCGAGGCCGTTCAGCGGTATCTCGAGCCTGAGCCGAACCTGTTCCGCCGAGAAGATTCGTGATGGCGACAGCCGGCCGTACTGTCGCTACGGCGGCAGTGCGTGAGCCTCTTAAGTCCGGCTTGGATAAATGGCCGTGTGTGAAGGTGCTTCTACCAGATGAAAGGCTCTAGATAGCGATGACGCAATTGCTTCAGCCAACACTATTTGAAACGGAGGAGATCAACGGCGATCACGCCACATTCGAACTCGTGAAGAATGATCCGATCCACTCATGGTTCCCCTATCTTGAAGGCTACGCGGCTTCCTTCGTTGAGTCTCTCCGGCGACGCTTTATGCCGGATGCGACGCGGATTATCGATCCCTTCGCGGGGACGGGGACAACCCCGCTTGCACTTTCATCCGTCGGGGTTCAGTGCGGCTATTGCGAGGTCAACCCCGCGATGCGTTTCGTTATCCAAACGAAGCTCAAGGCCGTGGGTTCGCCTCCCTCACGCCGAGCCATCGCGGCCGCCCAGTTGTCGGACGTCGCGGATTCACTACCTCGTGAAATCGCCAAGGCCAGTCCGGACGAACTGCTTCGCGCCGATTACTACGCATGCTTCGCCAAGAGCGTCTTCTTCCAGCCCGACACATGGGAGACGGTCCTGCGCCTAAGGACGTTTTGCGATGCTTGGGGCAAGAAGGATGACCTACTGGGTGACCTCGTGACCCTTGCCGTCAGTGCCAATTTGGTCCCGTGTTCGCTTCTCAAGCGGCAAGGCGACGTGCGGTACAAGACAAAGGCTGAATTGTCCAAGGGCATACCCGATCTGGCCATCGCCCTAGCAGATCAACTTCGCAGGATGGGGCGTCACCTCAGAGCGATTCCATCTCTGGAAGCACATGCCGTGCTGCTTGCTTCTGACGCGAAAGCTCTCGAAGGCGCCCCCCTGTTCGACGCACAAGGTGTGATCACGAGTCCCCCCTATCTCAACGGCACCAATTACATCCGCAACACGAAACTGGAACTGTGGTTCTTGCGGGCAATTAGTTCTGGTGCTGACCTGCGCACCCTCCGTGATGAGGTCGTTACGTCGGGTATCAATGATGTGACAATATCAACGTCAGCCGCCAGCGTACTGCCCGCGGTGGAGCGGGTTGTTCGCCAGATCGAGACTGCCGCGTATGACCAGCGCATACACCGTATGGTGGCCGGCTATTTCGCTGACATGCACCGCGTCCTGTGCGGCCTTTGGGCACAGACAGCGCCCGGCGCAATGATCTGCATTGACATTGGGGACAGCCGCTATGCTGGGGTCCACGTACCGACGCACGACCTTCTAGTCGATGTCGCGAGGGAGATCGGTTTCACGTTTAAGGAGAGGATACCGCTCCGCGCGAGGCTTTCGAAGGACGGGAGCCAACTATCCCAGGACGTCCTAGTCTTTCGTCGTGGTGAGGCCCAAGAACGCTGCCGACGGAAAGCCAGCGGGGATCTTCGAGAGCGGTGGAAGTGGTTTCGGGACAACGTTCCCCACCAACAGCACCCATTCACGAAGCGTAACTGGGGACACCCGCTGCATTCCGCGTGCTCATACCAAGGGAAAATGAAGCCCTCCCTTGCTCATTTCCTTGTGCATTGCTTCAGCGAGCCAGGCCAAGTTGTGCTCGACCCGTTCTCTGGAGCTGGGACGATTCCATTTGAGGCGGCCCTGCAGGGCAGACGCGCGTTCGGCTTTGATATTAGTGTCATGGCTACCGCCATCACCAACGCCAAGATTGACCCGCCTGAGTATTCCGCACTGCAGCGGATTCTCGCCAAACTCGACAACTTCATTAATGCATACGAGCCTACGCCCGAGGAGACCGAACTGGCGGCGGCAGTGCGATTCAACCGCCCAATTCCTGAGTACTTCCACCCCAAGACGATGCAGGAGATACTCGCCGCTCGCAGGTTCTTTATGAATGAACGCAACCATTCGCCGGAGTGGTGTTTTGCGATCACCAGCATGCTTCACGTTCTCCACGGGAACCGGCCGTATGCTCTTAGCCGGCGCAGCCATCCAGTTACGCCGTTCGCTCCGACCGGGCCTGCTGAGTACCGGCCCGTCATGGGGAGGTTGCGCGACAAGATCGATCGAGGATTGGACACGCCACTGCCGCCGGAGTTTGTACGTGGGCACTGCCTTTTGACTGACATTCGCGATTCCTGGCCCGTGGAGTGCCAGGTGGTGGATTCTATTATCACTTCGCCACCGTTCTTCGACTCCACTCGCTTCTACATGACAAACTGGATGCGTTACTGGTTTTGTGGGTGGGAACGACCCGACTTCGACAGTCAGGCTGGACAATTCATGGAGGCGTTACAGAGGCAGTCACTGGACGTTTACCGAGTCGTGTTCGAAAGGTTCCGCGAGCATCTCGCCCCCAACGGAGTGGCTGTATTGCACTTAGGTCAAAGCAACAAGTGCAACATGGCCGTTGAGTTAGAAAAGATAGCGCAAGACTACCTGGAGGTGGCAGAGATATTCTCGGAGGATGTCACCCATTGTGAAAAACATGGCATTCGTGACAAGGGCACGGTCACAAGCCATCAATACTTAGTGTTGAGGCCGAAGTGAGTGCAACAGCGACGGCCCGTAATGCGTCAGTGGCGTCGGCGCTTGTTGTATAATCGAACCAGATCAACCGGCGCTCCATCCCGGCACCGCTCCAACACTTTCTGTAGAGCCTTCACGACCAACTCTCCCGTAATCTTGCCCTCGCGCTCTTTCACCATATCTTCCGTCATCAAGAAGTCGTTGAAGAACCAGTCGAGGCGCTTGAGCAGGAGTTCCACGGCCTCCATGTTCGGAGAGGGATCGGCTAAGTCCTCGGGCGTCAAGCCCACGATCTGTGATAGCTGGAGCAGTTTGTTTTTCGTGTAGAAGTCGGCCGGCGGTCGATCTCGCTTCTGGCTGTTGCAGTTTATGCACAACGCGGTAGCGGTGCCGTCTAGAGGCCACAGAAGGGCCAGCGGACGCGTGTGGTCGAGATGCATGTCGTTGACCGTTGTTAACTCCGTGTTGCAGTTGAAGCACCGCCCTGTGAATCGCTGGTGAATGTCTTCGGCCAGTTCTCGCCCCATCTGCTCACGGTAACGAAGCTGCGGGGTGCCTCGATAGAGTGCTTCAATGAGCAACTCAAAACCTCGCCGTCGCGCGGCGTCCTCCTTCATCTGAGCGGCTGTACGTTTGGGATTGTGCGCCGCGTTCACCTCAAATTTTTTGCAGAAACGGCACTCCAACTGGAATCCGTAATCGAGCTGAAGTTCCTTGCCAGTATCCACGCGAGTCAATCGACCGAAACTCCGATGCGTGCAAGGACGCCGGTGAGGCGCAACACAATGATTGCTGAAGCTGAGGTGGCAGCGTTCGTTCTCGATATTGATGGGGAGAAACCGCGCGCATCTGTTGCAGGACTTCAAGTGGATGTCAAGGTGGGCTGGAGCATCGGGCTCCCTACGCTTTCCGTTAACCTGCAGGTCCCAACTACCAGGCGAGGCCACTTCGACATGGGCTTCCGGGGAGAACTGATACATATTGGGGAGCAGTTCAGGGCGTGCATTGGCAAGGTGTTTGTGGGTGACAGTACCGCAATGGGGCTCGTATAGGGCAAGATGTATCGGCTCAAGGGCTTCAAACACGACCTCAACCTTTTGGGAATCCGTCGCCGCAGTTTGCCACATACTGCCAAACTTATTCCAACACGGCGGTGGATATGTTGACAGCGTGCGATGAACGGGACCACCGACAATCGATACTTTCACCTCGCCAGAAGTTGCGAACCAACCTCCATAGCCGATGAATGCACCTTTCTTGGATGGCGTCCAGCGGAACACGAGCTTGACTACCTGCCAAGGCCGAATGCTGTATGCGGGGACCGATGTAACGCGATACTCGCCGCCCGTTGCCCCGGCGGTGACCTTGAACCCTGATCGCCGTGTTACCGTGCGGCGTCGGCCGGAGTACTCGGTCTTGCCGGGGAGCTTTCCCCCGCCATCTTGAAGCGCCATGCTCAGCCCTTTCTTGAGAGAAAATGTCTTCTGCGCGGCGATGGTGCGACTGGGCCGGGCAGTGGGGCAGCAAAAAAGGCAACACGTCGGTGCTAAATATTTGGCTTGTCCCCATGCGATGGACAGTTTCCAGCCTGGAATAAGGTGGAACCGTCGCCATGGGTAACGTTGCCGCTGCTGTTGTGGAGGGAGGCCCGTAGGGCCGACCGTAGCAACAGCCGTACGCGTGGCGACGGAACGCCCGCCGCCTGTCTCGATCTTATCTCGCCTCGCCGTCCGCACAAGAAGCTTTTCGCCCGCCCATGGGGCCACCAGTCCGTACACGCTGGCCGGCGTTCGTCGGTCTAGTCTCCTGTGCCGCCGCTGGATTGCAGGGGCTTCATCCAAACCATCGTTTTACGCATCGGTGTCGGCTCACGACGGACGTCGAGCGGCGTCTTTTTGGTTATCAATGCCGGCCGCTCGTGTGGCATCCGAGCCGTCAAAAAAGATGACATTGCGAAAAAAGAAAAATGTTTGACAATCGGCGAACCCGGCTTATAATGCACCGCCGTCTCATTGATGTAGTTTGCGATGCAACCCGGCGAACCCCAGCAGCCTTCTGTTGGTGAGCTGCCTGTGTTTGCAGAAGCAGGCCACTTATCGGGGCTACGGTAGCATGTCTTGAGTTTGGGGACGCAGGGAGGGAAGCTCTTACAGTCTGCTTGAACCCGGTGTCAGGGATGGCCCGCCGGACTTCGTGACGCACTCAAGAGGGAGCTAAAGCCGGAGAACCGACCGTGCCCTTCGGGCTGGGCGATATGTGCGTTCGCTTCTTCCGGGGGTGGGCAATACAAGGAATCGAACTATGGCAAATCACGACCACCGGGCTGACCGCAAGACATCATCATCTCATCCTTTCTGTTCTCCGATGCTGGAGCAGCTTGAACCGCGGTTGCTGCTGAGCGGTTCCATAGTTGGTAGCGTTTGGAATGACTTGAATGCCAACGGCGTCCGTGATGAAGTCGAGCTTGGCCTGGCGGGAGTAACGATTTATCTCGATTTGAACAATAACCTCCTGCCTGATACGCAGCTAGCCGTCAGAGTTGACGCAACTGACGGAGAGAAGACAATACCCGATAACTCAACGATCACGTCCGGTCTGCTGGTGGAAGGTCTCAGCGGTCGCATCGTGAGCATCGACCCAAGCGTGACAATCTGGTGTCCCAAGTGGCACACTCACCAGGACTATTACGTGTGGCCGTCGGAGGTGAAAGCGTTCCTTACCAGTCCCAACGGCACGAAAGTGCAGATATGGGATAGCCACGGCTACGCCGAGGATGTTGGTGCCTTCGGCGGCGAAGACCCCAACGGGATTTGGACGCTGAGCGTGACAGACATTCGCAGACATGAATGGGACGACTGTGAAAACAGGCTTTACAGATGGTCTGTCACGGTTACCGTCGGCGAACCGAAAGTTATCACGATGGATGACGACCCCAACACCCCAGATATGGACGAAACGGGCACTTATGCCTTCACCGGGCTGTTGCCGGGAACGTACAGCGTCGCCGAGATACAGCAGGGAAGCTACGAGCAGTCTTTCCCTCAGTGGCGGCCGATGGTGGAATTGGACAATGGCGGGTTTGAAAGCGGCGATCTGAGCAACTGGGAGGCGATCGGTCTGGCTTCTGTCCAGGATGCCTCGATTGGAATCTCGCCCACTGAGGGAACGCACCAGGCGATGGTAAACTGGGTATCACCCTGGCCTGAACCAAGCAACTTTGCGACCGATGCAGAAATAGAGGCCTTCCTCGGTCTGTCCGCGGGCAGTCTTGATGGTCTAGGCAATGGTGATGCCACTTTGGGTTCGGCTATTCGACGAACTGTCACTGTGGAGGCTGGGGACATCCTGCGGTTTGATTGGAACTTGCTGACGGCTGAATACGCAGGAGAGCACAGCGATTTTGCTTTCTTCTCCGTTACTCCATCGGCATCGAATGTCACTGAGCTGGCCGATGTTAGGTCTGCCTCGTTGGTCAGCTTCTATGATCAGGATGTTCCTGATCTTTCTTTCCAAACGGACTACCACGGAGTCGGTCATTTCTTCAACGTTGGCGGAACCTACACCATTGGCATTGGCGTGATTGAAGAAGGCGAGGAATCATACTTCTCCGCATTGCTGATCGACAACTTTATGCTCAATGGGGGCGATGGCTTCCACAATGTCACTGTTCAGGCCGGTCAGGTCGTCAACGATATCGATTTCGGCAATTTCCTTCCGCCTGGTGATATCCGCGGTAGCAAGTGGAACGACCTGAACGGTAACGGGATGCGGGACGAGGACGAGCCGGGCCTGGAAGGTTGGAAAATATACCTGGACATGGACTCCAGCGGTCAGTGGGATGAGGGTGAGCCGTTTGAAATAACCGACGCCAACGGCGATTACGCCTTCGTTGATCTTCCGCCGGATATGTATATGGTCTCCGAAGTGCTGCAGCCCGGCTGGGAGCAGACCTATCCATGTGTTTGGACCCACGGTATTCAGCGCGCAAGTTCCGCTCCAGACGGCTCGGAAGCGGACTTTGACAGCTACTCGCATTCTATCAGTGCGGACGGCCGCTATGTTGCTTTCAGTTCATCGGCCACCAACCTCATTCCGGGTGGTACGAGCGGGGGCAACATATTTGTTTATGATTGTCATACGGACGCAATCGAGCTTGTGAGCTTCAGTTGGGACGGGTCAGAACTCAACGGCGATTGCTGGGCTCCGGTTATCAGCGCCGACGGGAGTTACGTGGCCTTTTCTTCGCCCGCCACCAACCTGGTTGAGAATGATACGAACGGCAGGGATGACGTCTTCGTTTATGATCGCCACTCAGGCATGATCGAATGCGTAAGTGTTGCCTACGACGGATCCCAAGGCAATGGGGACAGTGACTATGTCTCCATTAGTGCCGACGGACGATATGTTGCTTTCAATTCATCCGCATCCAACCTCGTCCCGGAGGACAACAACAGCACCACCGACGTCTTCGTCTATGACCGCCAGTCGGACACCATTGATCGCGTGAGCATCGCCAATGATGGGTCCGAAGGCAACTATCAGAGTGGCTGGGATTTTCCTTCGATAAGCGCCAACGGCCGATACGTGGCTTTCACTTCCAATGCCACCAACCTTGTTCCAGGTGACCTCAATGGCAACGACGACGTGTTCGTCTATGACCGGGACGAAAGAACGATCAAGCTCGTGAGCATTGCCACTGACGGCACGCAAGGGAACAGCTCCAGCTCCTTGCCTTCGATCAGCGGCGACGGACGCTATGTTGCCTTCTATTCCTCGGCAACCAATCTCGTGCCGGGCGATACCAAGGAAGAGGGAGGAATCTTCGTCTATGATCGCCAGGAAGGTATGATCGAGCACATCGTTGGAGGAACTTGGTCGATGGACAGAATCCCGCCGGCTATCAGTTATGACGGTCGATACGTAGCGTTTGAGTCAGATGTCGCCAGCCTAGTTCCCGACGATACCAACGGCTATCCTGATATATTCCTCTATGATCGACAAACAGAGGCCATTGAACGATTGAACATGGCTCCTGACGGATCGCAAGCCGATTTTTCTAGCTCTTCAGCCTGCATAAGCGGTGATGGCCGTTATGTCGCCTTCTCTTCAGAGGCCACCAACCTCGTGCAGGAAGATCCCGATTCGCCCGTTATGAACGACATTTTCGTTACGGCGGCCCAAGAAGAGGATTCATTTACCTCTCACATGGTTTACCTGGGTCCCGGCCAGCTTGTCGAGAACATCGACTTCGGCAATCTCGCTCTGCCCAATGATCCCCCGACGGCCGATGGCCAATCTGTCCAGATCGGCCAGGACGGCACGATTGCGATCTTACTGTCCGGCAGCGATATCGAGACGCCAGCAGATCAGCTTGCGTTCTCAGTCGTCACCCAACCGCTGCACGGCACGGTAACACTCAGTGGCTCTGGCGTGCGATATATAATCGACGGCACCTACGACGGCAGCGACAGTTTCGCCTTCACCGTCACCGATACCGACAACGGTGCCAGTGGACCTCTTACGAGCGACCCGGCTACGGTTACGATCACCGGTGGCCACCGTGTAGCGTTCGACCTTAAGGGCAACGCCCAGATCCACGATGACCTGGGTAACCTCGCCACCGTCAGCCTCAAGGGTGGCGGAACGGGCAGCCTGTTCGTGCTGGGCGACCGGAACATCGGCCGCATCTTTTTATCGGGCACGACGGAGAAGTCGTCCCTGACCATTCAGACCAAGGACGCCGCCTCCAGCGTGTTGCTGTGGGGCCTGGACACTAACGCAGCGCCCCTGGCCAAGATTACGGCCAGCACCACCGTTCTGAGCGGGCTGCTGGAGATTGGCGGATCGTCGAATCCCAAGGCTGGAGTGGCGATAACCCTAGCCGGGATTCATGATGGCAGCATCGACTCGGATCTTCTCATCAAGTCCCTCACCTTGGCCGAATGGCTGGATGAGGACGGGATTGCTGATCATGTTGCCGCCCCTGTTCTCTCCAAGCTGACCGTCCGCGGTGACAAGCGAAAGGGCATTGCCGGAGACTTCGAGGCTGATCTTAACATGGGTACGCCTGGCGCTTCAGTCATGGGTCTTGGCAGCGTATCGATAGCGGGTCTGTGGGATGGAGCGAGCGTCACCATAGATGGCGTTGATGCCCGAACGGGCTTGTCCATCAAGTCGCTGAAAGCTGGCAAGGTTGGCGATGTCAACGTAAAGGCCCCGGGCGGAATTGGGGCCATATCCACGTCCGAATGGCAGTCTGGTCTGATCTCTGCTGGCTGGATAGGCTCAGTTGCGTCCAAGGTGAATCGCACTCTGGGCACAACCGGTAACTTCGGGGCCGATCTTAACCTGGGTACGCCTGGCGCTTCAGTCATGGGTCTTGGCAGCGTGTCGATAGCGGGCCTGTGGGATGGAGCGAACGTCACCATAGATGGTGTTGATGCCCGTACAGGCCTGTCGATCAAGTCGCTGAAGGCCGGCAAGGTTGGTGAAGTCAACGTAACTGCCCCCGGCGGCATCGGGACGATCTCCACGTCTGACTGGCAGTCGGGTGTGATCTCTGCTGGCTGGGTGGGCTCGGTTGTGTCCAAGGTGAATCGTACTCTGGGCACTACCGGTAACTTCGGGGCCGATCTTGTACTGACTGGCAATGATATTCAACCCTGGAAACCCACCTTGGGCAGGGCCACGATTGCCGGCGACCTCCTTGCCGGGACGTGCTGGGATGTCCAGTCCGGCCTCGTAGGTTCCTTGACGTTCGGCGGCACCGTCCGCCAGAGCGTCGTCCGTTCGGCCAGCAACATCAAGAGCATAACTGTAGGCGCGACCGACGGCAGCGACTTCGGCGCAGGGGTAGCACTGAACCTTCTTGAGAGCAACCGGCACGTCGATGTTGGCGATGTCGCCAACGCCCCTCAGGCGACGATTGGCACCTTTACCGTCAAGGGTCTGAAGCTGCCTAAGGGCGCGCAGATTCCGCGGTTCTTCATCGACAGCAACATCTCGGCTGGCATCGGCAAGCTGAATCTGTTAAACTGGGATGGTTTGGGCGGCCTGTTCGCCCCGGCCGGCGGGGTCAAATCCGTGAAGCACAAGGACACGGCCGACAAGCTCAACTGCTGGGTCTGGCCTGCGCCGCCGCTACAGGTCTCAACCGGCCCAGATGACTTTATTCACATAATCTGACCGCCGTTGCCCTGCGTCTCGTTGGCCTTTGGTGCAGGCCGGCACTCCCGTCGCTACCATTTTCCGCGCGGGCAGGGGGTGGTGATGTTCACCTCAACTTGGCCGCCGCAGCAGGTGGTGGTGTTGGGGCAGGTACGGTTGTCGGGGCAGGTGAGGCAGAGAGCGGGTGCGTTGGGGGGAATTGCGTTGGAAAGCTGATTGCCATGACGGCTGTTAGGCTTTTCGGTTGTCAGGCCCATCGGGGCCACCGAGTGGCTGTTAGGCGAAGAATCAGTTGGTCTAACAGTCGAACGGCCTACAGTCTGTTCCGCCTGCTTCTCCGGTCTCCATCCCCAAGGGCGGCCAAGGGGACAGGCGAAGTCAACCGAGTTGCCTGGGACCGCGGCCCAGGTCATGAGGCTATTGCGCCAGGCGCGGCCTGCCTCCAGGTTGCGGCATTCGGTCGGTAGGAATCCTCCCCGCGCGCATTGTCGGCAGAGTTGGGTCTTGGCCAGTGGTCTCATGGCAGTTCGATCTCGGTGTTCCTGCCTACACAGTTTCATAACGGCCCGCCGGGGACTTGTCCGCCCTGGCAGTCGTCATGGCGGCTCAATGAGAACGTCGCCGCCTGGACGACTTCATACCGGCTCCAGGACTGCCTGGCCGCCCGTGGCGCTGTCGCCTATGCTGCATCCGGCCTCGTTGCCCAGCACCAAACCCTCCGCGCACCTGTCCCATACATCGCCTTCGCCCCGAAAGGCAATGGCCACAAGCACGTGCGGATAAGGGTCGTTCCAAAAACCCTTGAAGACGTACTCAAGGTACGGGGCGTTGATATTGAGTAGATTGATTGTCCTTTGAGTCATCGGGATGGAGACGTATGAGCCGGAGCAGTTCGCGTCGAGATGCCACCACCTCACCGTCCCGTAGTTCCCGGTGTCCACCCGTTGCCACTCGCAGTTCAGCCAGTCACCCGTCTGGTCGATCTGGAAGGAACCATTGAGGTTGGGCGGATTGATCCAGGCGTATCTCTCGCTCGTAAATCCGTAACACGGCGGACAGACGGAGATACCGGAGAACGTCACCGCGTATGAACGCGGAGTGTCGCCGGAACAATACTCGCACGGAAGGCCGGGCGTGTAGGTCTTGCAACAACAGGCCGCGTTGAACGCCATGCCGCCGTTGCGCCAGAGAATCCCGCCGTTGTGCCATTGGATCGCGTTGGCCATAGGTTAATCCGGGCACTCCTGCCCGTTGGCGTACCAATCGACCCAGCCGCTCTCGCTTCCGGTGGTCGGTAGCCACACGTTGCGGGTCTTCTTCTGAATCTTCCTGTTGGCGTCATCGACCTGCATGGCCGTGACCACCTCGACGGGCTGCCCCAGCATGTAGTAGCAGCCGTCGTCGGCCAAGACGTGAGGAACGATGGCGCTGGTTGCGATGCTGGTGGAGTTGGTCATCGAATAGGATGATTGATCGGCCTTGACGTAGACCGTCCGGTTGGCTTGGCCGTTATCGGCTCCGCGTATGTCACATGGGTCCAACGTGATCGTCGCGCCGCTGGAAAAGGCCGTCGTCGGCCTGCCGAAGAGCACCCCTGGAGCCGATTGCCCACCGCCAAGGCGCACAACCGCCCATTTGACCCCCGTGCCAGATTCCTTCCAGAGTATCTGCGCCGCGCCGGAATTGCCGCTCCAAAGATACCCGCAGGTGTCATTCTGCATATCGGCGAATTGATGGCTCTCGTTGTTGACGTAGACCTTCACCGGGCAGACCCCGGATATGACAGCCGATCCGATAGCCCACGCCGCCAGCGGCTCCAGCAGTACGACGAACCGGCCACGGTAGGTGGAAATGAACGGCACTGCGCCGCTGAGGACCACGCGATTCTTGAACTCCTCCAGGTTATCCGATGGAGACACCACAGGCCCGTCGATGCCCAGTACCCAGAACCGTTCCGCCGGCTGGGGCGGGTTAAGATCGTTGCGGACCAAGACGATCCCGCTGTTCCGCGCTGCCGGATGAGCCTCCTGGCCCTGGTCCTGCCTGCGGTCCAGGTAGTCGCGCGCGGCGTCTACGAACGTATTATACGCCCCGGCCGGGATGACCAGCGGATCGCCGGGCTTAACCTTCTGGAGGTTCATATGCTCCCGATCACGCTGAAGTCGCCGACCTCGTAGACCTTCTCGACGTAGGCCGCGACGGGCTTCTTGACGATGGCCTTGGCCGTGGCGTCCTCGGCGTCGGCGTAGCGGACCCAGAGGTATTCCCAGCCCCACTTGGAGATGCCCGTGATGTCGCCGACGGTGATGCCGGTGCGGTTGGGGCTGGCGGCGAAGCGGTAGGTGATATCCACGAAGTCGCTGGCCGTGCTTTCGTCGGCGCTGGCCCCAAGGAACAGGCATTCCCCGGCGGCGAACTGGTAGCGGTCGCCGCGGATGGATATCCAGAAGCCCGTCGAGTTGACCTTGCCGGTCAGGGCATAGAGGCCCGTCACGTACGCTGCCGTCCACTGGGCCACCGGAATCCGCCGCCGCAGGGTGAAGTTGAACACCGGTGTGGCGATGTCCACGCCCTCGACGCTGTCGTGTGTCACGCCGATAGCGCCACCGAAGTCGGGGGCGGTCTTGCCCGGCGGGGCGTAGCGGGCCACGGTGGCGATGGACTGCGTGACGTGCTGGGTCCCGCCGGTGGTGTCGAAGCTGAAGGTCCACTCCTCAAGCTCCGGCGGCGGGCGCAGGCCGTAGCGGACGGTGGCGTTCCAAATCCCATCCGCG
>Ga0315284_10002415_pt1 | contig 26802 bp, 21 predicted proteins | sample YL17G09_16_MG_FD_203696 | JGI IMG/M metagenome (GOLD analysis project Ga0315284, IMG submission 203696) | Sediment microbial communities from Yellowstone Lake, YNP, Wyoming, USA - YL17G09_16 | ecosystem: Environmental > Aquatic > Freshwater > Lake > Sediment | place: USA: Wyoming | collected...
TGCCCTCCGCCAGCAACCGCCCCGCAATCCGACGCCGGACTTCCAGCTCTGCTGCGCTGCCTTTGGGTCTCATGCCCCCTACGTCGGCAATCCACCGTGCGTTCCTTTAACAATACAGGGCTCAATAGGATTCCGTTTTTCTCGATTTGGCGGACTTCGTGTCGAAAAGCCTCAAGACTTTCTCTCTGAGAAACCTCTGGACGAAAGAGTTCAACGTGCCGTCAGGATATAAGATGCGATTGCCAATAAGGACGGCAAGCTTGCCCTCAAAACCGTGTTCAAAGACCCCGCTTCGTGCCAGCAGGTCCTGCCGAGAATAAGTCGTGTTTGCCCATAGCCAGTTCCACACTTCGCTTTCGCTGTCGCTTTGCAGAGGATTGACCCTCTGCGACCTCTTTGTCGTCGTGTTGGTCCATGCGAGGGCTATCTTCGTCAACGTCGAGTCGTCGCCCACCAACAGAACAACCTCGGGCTTCTCGTTCTCTTTGAACCATCTCAGTTTTTCCTCGTAGAGCCTGTCACCCATGTCGTCATCTCCGTCTTGGGAGTTCACTCGAACAGAGCCCTTTGCCTGAAACCATTCGGCCTATGGCTCCAATCGCCCGCGATGTGACACGAGCCGTCCGCCAGATCGCCATTCTTGCAGGCGCAAATGCAAATCGGGATAGCGTAACACGCCGCTATCCGTCGAACTCGTTCATAGATCGCCCTACGCGTGGCTACGGGCGGTACCAGGATAGCCGTCCCCGCCCCGCGTATCGTCAACGTCGGGCCGGAGGTGTAGTAACTTAATAGAGTCTCGACTATCGGCCTCTCGCGGACGTGGCACTGGATAGTCCGGACAACCGACGGTCTCATGAAGGCCGTGCTAACAGCCACATCTCGGACTCCCAGGCGGGCGAGTGTGGCAAGAAGGCCATCAAGCGTTCGCTCATCGTCCGTCAACCCAGGCAGGATCGGGTCGAGGCGAACCTGCACGTCGATTCCGGCCTGGACAAGCGTTTCGATCTGCGCAGCGCGCACGTCCGGCGGAGCCGTGTATGGTTCGAACATCTCCCATATATGCCGGTCCAGCGTCGTCAATCCAATCCCGGCATGAATCATTGGAGAGTGATCCTTCAAGAGATCCATGTGTCGGGCCGGAATTCGCCCCTTCGTCAGAAATGCTACGCCGATTCCCCCTTGAAGCAGAAACGCGAAAACCTCGTACGCCAGATCAAGTACCTCGGGAACCGGCTGAAAAACATCACAGGAGGGGCTGAAGTAGACGGCCTGAGGTCGCCTGCGTTTGCGAGGGAGTTCCTTCCGTAGTTTCTCCAGGGTATTCGCGTACAACGTCACCCGACCCTGCCCCGGATTCTGACTGTAACCGCGCGCGTAGCAGTACAAACATTCGTGCGCGCAGCCGGCGGTCAGATTGATCGTCGGCAGCCACGCTAGGCATGCCAACTGCGATGGTGTCAGAACGGCCGCCTTTCGCTCAGCCAGCAGCACCTGACTCATGAGCGGAACCCTCGCGTTGCTCGGACGGCTTGCCTATAAACGAGACAGCCTGCCCCCACACAATGTCACGGTCCACTACAGCGCTGGAAAGAATCTTCGCCTTTTCTTGAGTCATTATCTCCCATCGCTTGATGATTTGATCACAGTATGCAGGCATCCGCTCGACGACCAACGCCCTCCGTCCGGCCTTTTCCGCGGCTATGAGAGTCGTGCCTGAACCGCCAAAGGGATCAAAGACCAACGCTTCAGAACTCGTATAGGCTTGAATTGCGCGATACGGAAGTTCGACTGGACTGACGGCTGGATGGCCGAACGTCTCCATCTGACTCGTGACCGACGACAGTTGCCAAACGTTTGTGTGGTAATTCGCCATGTAACGGGAACCTTCTCGCGTCATCTTGGGCATCTTCCCGGCAGGATCACGAAAAACCAGCAATGCCTCCCATTGGAAGGCTGGATAATAGCAGCGATTTCGGAGAATGTGCGTATTCCGCTGCGTCGAGTAATTGGCCTGGCTCTTGACCCACGCGATTGTGTCCACGTAGGTCAGTCCGGATTCCTCCAGCAAGCGGGAGTGATGGCTTGTCAGATCGTGATTGGACGAGGAATCATTGGCGACATGCCATATGGCCACGGCCCCGGCTTTCAACAAACCCCGGCTATTGTTCACAACGCTTCGCATATCGTTAAGATAATCTTCGTAACGCCTCCACTGGGCATACAGCTTCTGATTGAAGCATGGCGGGCCAGCAAAGACAATGTCCACCTTGTTGCCACCGACTACGGCATCTATATAGTCTTGCCTTGTGGAGTCTCCGCAAAGGAGGCAGTGCCGTCCCATCTGAACCAGGTCACCCGTTCGTGTCCGGGGCTTTTCGGGAATCGCCGGAATATCGTCTTCGCAGCAGAGCGGGTCCTTCAACAACCGCCGCAAGTCCTCATCACTGAAGCCAATATCGCCGAGGTCAATGTCCTCAGAGCGCAGTTCTTCCAGCACATCGCAAAGCCGAGGCCAGTTCCATTCGGCAAGCTCAGCCGTCCTATTGTCTGCGATTGCGAAGGCACGGCGCCGTGCGTCAGTCATCTCCAACTGGATTACGGGCACCGACTGCAATCCGAGTTCCCTGGCCGCTTTCCATCGCGTATGACCAGCCACAATCATCATGTTCTGATCGCACAGAATCGGCACGTTAAACCCAAAGGATCGGATGCTCTGTGCCACAGCATCCACAGCGTGCTCGTTGAGCCGCGGGTTACCCTTCCACGGCTTCAGCCTGTCCACTTCGATTTCCTGCACACTGAGCATGTCTCGCTCCTTTAAGCCAAACCGTATCCACTTCAATGGCCGTACGGCAAACACTCCGCGTCCATCAAATGCCTAACAAATACCTAACACATTGGATGGTCCCTGTCAAGCGCGTTCTTCAAAGACAATAGGCGAAGCGGCCACGCAAGAAAACAGCCTCGCAGTCATCGGCGAGAGTCGTGCTCCAAGCAGCCGCTCATGAAACATTGCGTTGGGGAGCCAGACGCGCTTGGGTGGTGCCAGCGAAGTCGGCATGTTGGCGAGAACCGCCTTCGCCCATCGAGCCACGGCCGCCAAGGTTCGAAGCGATTTCGTTCGGGCAGCGGGCACAATCCGACAAGGCGAACGGACACTTCAAGAGACCGGTTGTCGCGACAACCGGAGGAGCGGTTTGTGCGCCTTCCTGCGGCTCCAGCGGTATTCGGTTTTTGCTCGCAAATGATCCTGGCGATTGTAATTACAGAAATGGCAAGAACTTGCGACGAGATGGGGAAGAGAATTTAGGAAACCGCCGCTCTATCCTGCTGAGCTACGGGCGCATGCGGATGCCGGCCGGATGCCGCCTGCCGGCCCCGAGAAACCATAGCCGCCGCCGGTAGGACTGTCAAGGCGGCTCGCGGGATCCGCCGGGCGGCCGGCGATTGCGCGAGCCCTGCCACCCTACGCCAGGCCGCGCAGAAAATTCCCCGGATGCCCCGCGACACCATCGCCGCCGGCGCGCAGCCGCTGCCACAGGCTATGGACCTCGGCCGCCGTGTACGGACGCCAGATGAAGTCGGCGCGAACCCTCGACGCCCCCATGTCGTGCAGCACCGCCAACCGGTCGGCCAGACAGAACGGCCGCTCGCCTACCACGACCGTCCGGCAATCGTCCTGGATTGCCAGGACGGATTCGCCGCCTTCCAGGCGCATCCGGAGGACGCTCCGGCGACACTCGGACCCGCCGACACACCCTCCCGCCAGGTTCGCAAAGGCGCACGATTCCGACAGAAACAGGGGCGTGTCCTGATGCACGATCACGGTCGCCCGGTCGCCGAACTCCTCGAGAAGCGACGCCATGTTTTCGCGGGCATCTTCGGGCGAGAGCGTAAAGCCGGTCACCCCCATCTCCAGGAGGCGCCGCACCGCGCAGCGGTTCATCGCGTACAGGGGCCAATCTGCTGCAAGGTCCGTCGCGGCGTCGGCTGCGCGGCCGGTGGCCGGGTCGATGCCGAGGAACGTCCACGCGGCCAGGTTCGATGCCTGCCATCGCGTCCATCCGGCGCTGCGGAGCCGCTCGATCCGCCGCCGGATCTCATCCTCTTCCCAATCGCGGGCGAGCGTCGGAATGCCCAGGCGGACCCGCTCCTGCCCGACGAGGCCCGCCAGGCGCGCCAAACCCTCTTCCAGGTCGCCGAAGGAATCCCGGCCGATGTCCACGATCGCCTCGTCCAGGTCGCGCCCGTCGGCCTCGGTGAACTCGGCGAGCAGCCCGATCCGGTCAACCTTGACGGACCACCGTGGCTCGCGCGGTCCGACCCTGGCGCGCGTGCCGTCCCCGACGACGGCCCGGCGGATCGCTGCCATGCGGCCCTCCAGGGCCGCGCCCAGGCGCGCCTCGACTTCGGCCGTCACCTGCCGGCGGAAACGGTTCATCTCGGATACGGGCACGAAGAACCCGCCTGGGCTGCGGCAGGCGAAGGCCCCGAGTTCGAGCCGCGTGTCGCCGAGCCGCTCGAATGCCGCCCGGGCCGCCTCGACCGTCTTCGACGGGTCGCGGGCGGGACCAAAGTGTCCGGCCGCGGCAACCTCCGCCTCGACCGCCTCCTCCCACGGGCCACGTGGTTCCACGCGGGCCCGGGCCGACAGGCCGTCGGCCGAAGCCGTGACCTCCAGGTCCATCCGCCGCCGCACGCGATACAGCCCGGGCTTCGGCCGCTCAAACCGGTACCGCCGCCTCGTCGCCTGGCTCGATGAACAGTACACCGTCGCACCGACCGGGATGTCGGGGTGCTGGCGCGGCAGGTCCACCTCGACGCGCGACCCCGCCGGGGCAACGAACTCCTCCCGCTGCCGCGCGCCCGTGCCGAGGCGAAGCGACTCGACCGCAAACCCGAACGGCTGGCCGATCCGTTCCAGGTCGATCTGGAGGCCGTCGTGCCGCTCGATCTCTCGCTGGGTCACAAAACCGATCGCGTGGACCCCCTTGGCTGCGCGGCGAACCGTTTCAACGGTCCCGATGGCGACGCCGCGATGGCCCACCGTGTCGCGATCGGCGGCCTGCTGCTCGTCGGGCGACTCGATGAACAGCCGCGTCCATGGTCGCGAGAAGACACTCTGGATGTCGGCCTCGCACTGGCGCGCGGCCGCCGGCGCAAGCATCCCGTCGAGCAGGCCGCGATAATAATGGACGGCCGCCGCCACGTAGAGCGGGCTTTTCATGCGGCCCTCAATCTTGAAACTCGCGACACCCGCCTCGCGAAGCGGGGCGACGTACTCGGCCCACGACAGGTCCTTCATCGAGAACGCGTACCCGTCGGGCGGGGGGCCTTCCACCTGGCACGCCTCGCGGCAGACGTAGGCGCACCGGCCGCGGTTGCCGCTCCGGCCGCGCAGCAGCGACGAACACAGGCACAGGCCGCTGTAGGAATAGCACAGGGCCCCGTGGATGAACGTCTCGGTCTCAATGCCGCACCCGGCCGCGATGCGGCGGACCTCGTCGAGCGTAAGTTCCCGCGCCAGCGTGACGCGGGCGAAGCCCAGCGCCCGGAGGACGGCCGCCCCCGCCAGGTTGTGCACCGCCATCTGGGTGCTGGCGTGGAGGCGCAGGTGCGGCAGGTGGGCCCGGGCGATTGCCGCCACGCCCAGGTCCTGGACGATTGCCGCGTCCACCTCCAGGTCGGCCAGCGCGCCAAGCAGCGTCACCACGTCGCCGAGTTCTGCGTTGAGCACCAGCGTGTTGAGGGTCACGTAAACGCGGCGTCGCGGCCGGAGGGCGTGGGCGTAGGCAACGATCTCGTCGAGCGAGTCGAGAGTGAAGTTCGCCGCCTCTGCCCGGGCGGAGAATCGCGGCAGGCCGAGGTAGACGGCATCCGCGCCATAATGGAGCGCGGCATACCCGGCGTCGGGTTCGCCGGCGGGGGCCAAGAGTTCGACGGCGGACGTTGTCTTGCGCGCCATTCGCACCCGCTCGTCTCCCCTGCTCCCGATTGTCCCCGCATCGCACGGAGCGTTCGCTTCCGCGCGCCGCCGCTACCCCTCGCCGCGCACCGCCAGGATCGGAACGGACAGGCTGTGTCGGACCCGCTGGATCGTCTCGCCGTGGACGATGTCGCCGAGGGTCCGGTGGCCGTGCCCGCCCAGAACCAGCAGGTCAACCTTCTCGGTCCGGGCGAGGCCCGAGATGGCGCGCGGGACGTTGCCGAAACCAATGGCAAACCGGACGCCGGCGACGGGCGTGCCTTTGAGTTCGCCGGCAAGGCGTGCAGCAAGGTCCTTCAAGTACTCTTCGTCCTCGCGTCGCTCGGCGTCGCCGGTGTTCGCGCCGTACCACTGGCCGCCGACGCCCTCGACGACGTGCATGAGGACGAGTTCGGCCCCGTGGATGGAAGCCAGGTCAATGGCCTTGGCGAGCATGGCGGCATCGGACGGCTTGGCCTCGAGGGCGACGCCGATTCGTGCGAGGTGCGTCGTCCGCGTGCGGGCCGCCTGAACGATCTCGTCGGCCGAGACGATAGGCCCCGCCGGGGCGCCTTCCTCGCGGCGGAAGGTCATCCAGAGGAGCATGCCGCCGAGCGCGGCCGAGAGGCCGATGGCGCCCGACCCCACGAGCCACGCCAGCCGGCCGGCCGACGCCATCCACGCGGCCACCTGGTCCCAGACGAGCCACGCGTTCAAGGCCACAATGACCGCCGCAACGAACCACGCCAGCGCCAGGAGCCACGGGCGGCTCGCGAAGCGGCCCATCTTCCGGCGGCTCCCCGTGAACTTGATCAGCGGGACCACCGCAAACGGCAGTTGCAGGCTCAGCACGACCTGCGAGAAAATCAGCAGCCGGTACACGCCGCGCTCGCCCACGAGCACGATCACAACAACCGCCGGGATGACCGCCAGCAGGCGCGTCGCCAGCCGCCGCAGCCACGGCCGCATCCGGAAGTGCAGGAACCCCTCCATCGTGATCTGGCCCGCCAAGGTGCCGGTGACGGTCGAACTCTGGCCGGCGGCCAGCAGGGCCAGGGCAAAGACGATCGGGGCGACCCGCGTCCCCAGGAGGCCCTGAAGCAGGCTGTGGGCCTGCTGGATCTCCGTCACCTCGATGCCGCGCGTCCAGAAGTTGGCCGCCGCCACCAGGAGGATCGCCGCATTGACCAGAAGCGCCGCGTTCAGAGCGATGGTCGAGTCAATCAGGTTGAACCGGCAGGCGTCGCGAACGCCCTCGATGCTGCGGGGGACGTCGCGGCTCTGGACCAGGGCCGAGTGCAGGTAGAGGTTGTGCGGCATGACGGTGGCGCCGAGGATGCCGATGCCGACGTAGAGTTCGCCGGGCGAAAGGAGATGCGGGCGGACGCCCGACAGGATGCCGCCCCATTCCGGCCGCCCGAGGAACAGTTCGATGATAAAACAGACGCCGATGGTGGAGATCAAGAGGACGATCAGGGCTTCCATCTTGCGGATGCCGAACCGCTGGATCACCAGGAGCAGCAGCACGTCGCACGCCGTAATGCCCACCGCCCACAGGATCGGAATGCCGAACAAGAGGTTCAGGCCGATGGCCGAGCCGAGCGCCTCGGCCAGGTCCGTCGCGATGATCGCAATCTCCGTCAGGCCAAACAGGACCATGCCGACCGGCAGCGGGTAGGCGTCGCGGCAGGCCTGCGCCAGGTCGCGCCCCGTCACCAGGCCCAGCCGCGCTGAAAGCGTCTGCAGCAGGATGGCCATCGCGTTGCTCATCACCAGGACCCAGAGCAGCGTGTAGCCGAACTGCGACCCGCCGGCGATGTCGGTCGCCCAGTTGCCCGGGTCCATGTAGCCGACCGAGACCATGTAGGCGGGACCGACGAAGGCGAAGAGCCGCCGCCACCATCGGGCCGACGAGACGTTGACCGTGCGGTGGTCGCCGTTCATGCGGCCGCGGGACTTGGGCTTGGACGGGCCGTCGGCCATACAGGCTCCGTGCGATGAAAGGGATGCCGATATTGTCGCCGCCGGCGCGGCGGCGTGCAAGCGGCGGGAGAGATTTCGGCCTGCAGCGGCGCTTACTCGCCGATGATCTTCACCAGGACGCGCTTGCGGCGGCGGCCGTCGAACTCGCCGTAGAAAATCTGTTCCCACGGGCCGAAATCAAGGCGCCCCTCGGTCACGGCGACGACCGCCTCGCGGCCCATAACGGTCCGCTTCAAGTGGGCGTCGGCGTTGTCCTCGCCGTTGTTGTGGCGGTACTGGGAGTAGGGCTTTTCGGGGGCGAGTTTTTCGAGCCAGACCTCAAGGTCGTGGTGCAGGCCGGACTCGTCGTCGTTGATGAAGACGCTCGCCGTGATGTGCATGGCATTGACGAGGCACAGGCCATCGCGGACGCCGCTTTCGGCCACGCACTGCTCGACCTCGGGCGTGATATTGACCAGCGCGCGGCGGGTGCGGGTCTCGAACCAGAGTTCCTTGCGGTAGGATTTCATCGCGGCCTCCCGGTCGCGCTGCTGCGCAGCGTCAAGCCCACGTCGTGAACTCGTCGGCGCCGTGGGCACAGACGGAGCACTTGCCGACCGGAGTCTTCTTGCCCATGTCGGGGCTACTCTTGCGGCAGCAGGAGCACCTTGTCGATGGAATGGATGATGCCGTTGGAGGCGTCGATGTCCTTCATCCCGAGGCGGGCGCCGCCTATCGTAATGACGTCGCCCTCCTTCGTGACCGGCAACTTGACGCCCGCCAGCGTCTCCACGCTGTCCTTCGCAGCAAGGTCCTTGGACGTCAAAGAGCCGGCGACCATGTGGTTCAGGAGGACCCGCTTGTACCACGCCAGGTTCCGGTTGATCGCCTTGGCGGTTTCCTCCGGGAGGTTGCCGAACGCGGCGTCCGTCGGGGCGAAGACGGTGACTGGGCCTGTGCCTTCGATCTCGTACTGGGCCTCGGCCCTCGTCAGGGCGTGGAGGAACTTGCCGAACTCGCCCGCGTCCTCAAGTTTCTGGACGATGGCGCCGGCGGTCACCACCGGCAGCGTCGTAACCGGGGCGGTCGGCGCGGGAAGGACCTCGCCCGGGCTTCCGCCCGAGGGGCTGCTCTTGCTGCTCGCGGCCGGCTTGTCGCCTGAGCCGCACGCCGAGAAGAAGAATCCCGTCCCCAGGACGAGGACGACCCCGCACCACTTTCGAAGCATCATGACTCTGCCTCCGGCCGGCGTTCCGGCACACCTTTGACACCCGGCATTATGGCGCGCGCCGCCAGCGGCTTCAAGGCCGCAGGGGATCAGGGCTTGCTGCGCGGCCGGCCCAGGTGCCTCTTGAAAAAGCCGGCGATCCGGTCCTTGACGCCCTCCTTGCGCTCGAGCGCTTCGGCGCCGTGGTCCGCGCCGGGCACGGCCACGAGCGCCGCCTCGACGCCCGCCGCCTCAAGCGCGCTACACAGCCGCCGGCTCTGCTCGATGGGCACAAGGAGGTCGGCCTCGCCGTGGACGAGGAGGTGCGGCGGGGAGGCCGCAGAGACGTAGGTGGTGGTACTCGCCCACCGGGCGACGTCGGGCAGGTCCTTCGGCCACCCGCCCAGGAGTTTGTAGACCGCCTTCTGCGGGTTCGGCCAGTTCAGGAGGTCCGTCGGCGGGCTGAAGGCGCAGACGGCCCCAACGGCGCTGCTTCGGCCCGGCCACGCGTCGAGCGGCCCGAACTCCTCGGCGCCCGCCGACGTCCCGAGGAGCGACGCCAGGTACCCGCCCGCCGAGTCGCCCCACGCGCCGACCCGCGAGCCGTCGAAGCCGTAGACGTCGGCACAGGCGCGGACCCAGCGCGCCGCCGCCTTGCAGTCCTGGATCTGGGCCGGGAAGATCCCCTCGCTCGTCACGCGGTACTCGATGGCGGCCAGGGCGAACCCGTGGCCCGTGATCCATGCGGCAATCGTCTCGGCCGCGCTACGCTCCAGGCTGACCATCGCCCCGCCGCAGACCCAGAGGATGATCGGATGGGGCCCGTCGCCCGCGGGCAGGTAGACGTCGGCCAGGAGGTCCCGTACGGGGGTGTGCTTGAACGAGATGTCTCGGATGACGCCTTCGGGCATGGCGCAGCCCCGTAATCGAGAACGTTGAGCATCCGCATCCACGCCCCTCCCAGGCGGTCGTCGGCTGCAAGGCGGGCCATTATAGCCCCCACTGCAACTGATTGCCACCGCCTGCCGCGCGCGATATCCTCCGGTCATCACTGCTCAGCCGCAAGCGGACGGCCCTGCATGGCGCAACTGGCTGCACGTCACCGGCTCGACGTACGGGACGTGGCCTCGAGGCGACCCGCGGGGCTGGAGGCCCTTGGGCCTCACCGCCGCGCCATCAGGTCGCGAAGCCCCTGAGGCGTGAGTTCGTCCACGCCGCGGACCGTCAGATCCGCCCCACGGGCCTGGTCGCCGATGCCGACCGCCGGCATCCCCGCACGGTGGATCGCCTCGATGCCGGACTCGGCGTCCTCGACGCCGATGCACGCCCCCGGCGGGCTGCCGAGCCGCTTCGCCGCAATCAGAAACCCTTGCGGGTCGGGTTTCGAGGCCGTGACGTCGGTCCCGTCCACAACGGCGTCCGAGTGCCTGTCGAGGCCGGTCCGATCAAGGACCGTCCGGCAATTCTTGCTCGCCGAGGCGATGGCGCACTTGACGCCTGCGGCCCGGAGCCCATCGAGGAGTTCGATCGCCCCGGGCAGGAGGTCACGCGGCGTCATGTGGCTGATGAGTTCGACGTACCGGGCGTTCTTGCGGTCGCACTGGGCCTTGAACTCCCGGGGCGGCGGCAGCGGCCGGTCGCCGTAGATCCGCCGCAGGCTTTCCTCGCGCGAGACGCCCCGAAGCGCGTGGTTCCTCTCCTCGTCCAGGGGGATGCCGAGCGAATCGGCCAGTTCCTTCCACGCGCGGTAATGGTATTGGTCGGTCCGGACGAGAACGCCGTCCAGGTCGAAGATCACGCCCTTGAGTTGCGGCATTGATTACTCCGCGGTCATGCCCCCGGCGGAGCCGGGGACTCGGATTCACGGGCGATCAGGGCGGCGCCGAGGGCGACGGCAAGTTCCGGCCGCTCGGGCACCACCAGTTCGGAGGGCAGTTCCTCCCGCAAGACCTCCACCATGCAGGGGTTCCGCGCGACGCCGCCGACGAAAAGGGTACGCCGGCCAAGGGCGATCCGCGAGGCCATCGCCGCAATCCGCCGCGCGGTCGCCACGTGCAACCCCAGCGCGATCCGCCGCCGGTCCTCGCCACTCGCCACCAGCGACACGACTTCCGACTCCGCGAAGACCGTGCATACGCTGTCCAGCCGGACCGGCGCGTCGGCCCGGAGCGCCTCGGGGCCCAATTCATCCAGGGCGTAACCGAGCGCCGTCGCCATCACCTCGAGGAACCGGCCAGTCCCGGCGGCACATCGGTCGTTCATCTCGAACCGCCCGAACCCGCCATCGGGCGCCAGTTCGATGGCCTTCGAGTCCTGGCCGCCGACGTCGATCACGCTGTCGCACTCCGGCGCCAGGTGCCGCGCCGCCCGGGCGCAGGCACGGATCTCCGTCACCATCAAACATGGAAGGCGGCCGCGGGCAAGGCGCCGGCCATAGCCGGTCGCGCAGGCGGGCTCGCCGCCCAGGCCTTCGATGAGGTCCCGCAGGGGCGCCATCGGGTCGTGCCCGGTGTCGAAGACGTTCGCGTCGGCGATGCAGTCGCCCCGGAGGCGCACGACCTTCGTCATGCGCGACCCGAGGTCGATGCCGACGGCCATGTTGCCGGTGTCAGCCATGTCTCGTGCCCGCCATTCTAAGGTCCCGGCCGGCGTTGCCAAGTGCGATTCCCGCCGCCAGCGCAGTGGGCGGCGCCGCCGGCGGGGCGCCGCTCCTTGCACCCGACCCATCAATCTGCTAAGTTCGAGCGCAATCGCCCCGCCGACGGCGCGCGCAACGGTGGACGAAACCTCACGCTACGGAGAAGGAAGATGACTGACACGCAAGATCCCTCGCGCAGCAGGCGGTGGCCGGCCCCGGTGGGCCTGGCCGTCCTGGCGGTGGCGCTCTTTTTCTGCCGCCTCGGAGACGACCTTCCGCTTCGTAGCCACGAAGCGCTCCTCGCAGAGACCGCGCGCCACATGGTGCTTGACCGGCCGGCCCAACTGGCGGACGGGTCGCGGCCAAGTCCCTGGCTGGTGCCGAATTGGAACGGCGGCCCCCGCCTCCGGAAGACGCCCCTGCCCTATTGGACAGCGGCCGGGCTGGCTGTCTTGACGGGCCGCGTCGACGAGTGGAGCACCCGGCTGCCGAGCGCGCTAGCCGCCCTCGGGACGGTCCTCATTCTCATTGCGATCCTGCGGCGGTGGTGCGACCGACCGACAGCCTTGATCGGCGGGGCCGCGCTGGCGTCCACGATCGGGTTCCTGATCGTCGCGCGGATGGCTGTGGCCGACATGCAGATGACGCTGCTCGTGTCGGCGTCATTGGCGGCCGTCTGGATGGGCGTCGAGTCAGGCGGACCCCGCCGGTTCGGGTGGTTCGTCCTCGCCGGGGCGGCGGCGGGTTTCTCGATGCTCGCCAAAGGGCCGGCGCCGCTGCTGGTCCTTCCGGCGCCTTGCCTCGTGGCCGCCTGGACGATCCGGGCGCGCCTCCGCCGGCCCTGCTCGCCCGAGCAGACCGACACGGCCGAGGCCGAGCGGGCCCGGTCCCTCGGCGGGGCCGGCGCCGCCGTCCTTGTCTTCCTTCTCATCACGCTTCCATGGCCGATCTATATCTATTTTCGCGTACCGGGGGCCGTGGCGATCTGGCAGGCCGAGTCGGTGGACCGGGCCCTGGGCGAGTTCGGGCACCAGGAGTCGCCCCTGTTCTACCTCGTTCGGCTGCCGCTGCTCCTGGCGCCCTGGGGGCTCTTTTTCCTGATCGGGCTGGTCCTGGCGACGGTGCGGGCATGCCGGTCGGCGGCCCAGCGGCCGTGGCTTCTCTTCGTCGGGGCGTGGCTCGTCGGGCCGCTGGTCGCCTTCAGCCTGGCGGCCGGCAAGCAGGACCATTACATCCTGCCGATCCTGCCGGCGGCCGCGGTGTATACGGCCCTGGCGATGCACCGGCTGTTTGCCCCGGACTCATCCTGGTCGAGGCACGTCGGGCGATGGATCATGATCGTCCTCGGCATCCTCATTCTTCTGGGCGGGCTGCCCGGACCGGCTGCGTGGATCCTGGAACGCATCCAACCGGGTATCCTGGAGCGACGCGGGATACCCCCGTGGCTGGCGACCGCCGACATCCTCGTTCCGGTGGCGGTCCTCGGCGGCGTGGGCATGGTCGAGGGCGTTGCGGTGATCGTCCTCGGGGCGCGGCGGCGGTTGCTCGGGGCCCTGGCGGTCCAGTTGGCCGCCTTTGCGGTCGCTTTCCTCATCGCGTGGACGACGCTGCTCGGCCCGATGGACCGGGCCACCGTGGCGGCGGACTTCGCCCGCCGCGCGCAACAGGCCGTTCCGCCCGGCTCTCGCTTGTTTGCCTTCACGGGCATCAACAACACGATGCTCTTCTACCTCGATCGCCCCTTGCCCGTGGTGGGCGACATGGAGGGCCTTCGCGAGGAGATCGATCGCGGCACGACATTCTTCCTCATATGTGAGGACAAGAGTGACGGAAAGACCGTGGCGCCGCTACGGGACCTGCGGGGCATGGTGGAGGTGCTGCACGTCACGAACCGCTTCCGGCCGGACGAGTCCCTGTGGCTGTTTGAGTCGGCGGGCACACCCTCCGCGCCCCCCGAGGGAACAAGGCAGAAGGAACAACCATGAAGCAGGCGTCGAGGCTTCACCGGTTCAGAACAGCCGCCCGGGAGGGATGGTAAGCGCCTCGGGGAGGCGGTCTCCGGATGGATAGGAGGCCTCCTCCGGCGATACCGTGTGACCTACAGCTTTGCCTCGCACGTCCATGGGTACTTCGCGAGAAGTTGCCAGGGCATCCCCTGCACGATCTCCGGCGGGGCCGGCCGAGCGAAGACGTGGCGGAGAGGGGGGGATTCGAACCCCCGGTGACCACAAGGGCCACGCCGGTTTTCAAGACCGGTCCCTTCAACCGCTCGGGCACCTCTCCACGGTACGCGCAGCCGGCGGCACGAGACCGCCCCTACTCTATCGGCATGCGGCGGCCCCGTCAATCGTCGCGGCCGGCCGGCTGCGCGCAGACGCTTCCGGCAGGCGGGCCGGTGACTGGAGGCGCAAAGGGCGTCTTAAGAAACAGCCGCAGAACTACTTCACCTCGAAGAACTTGCTCTTCGGCGTGCCGCAGATCGGGCACTCGTCCGGCGCCCCGCCGATGACCGTGTTGCCACATACCGGGCAGACGTACATGCGGGCCTCCTTGAGGTCGCCGCCTCTGCGGAGGGCCTTGAGGGCCTCGCTATAGAGGCCGTGATGGATGCGTTCGACGGCCATGGCGTCGGCGAAGGCCATGGCGGCGGGCTGGTTGCCCTCGGCCTCGGCCTCGGCGACGAACTTCGGGTACATCTCCTGGAACTCCATGCCCTCTCCCTCGATGGCGGCCTCGAGGTTCTCGTCGGTGGTCCCGACGCCGTGCATGACGCCAAGGTGGGCGTGGGCGTGGACGGTCTCGGCCGCGGCCGCCGCGCGGAACAGCCGCGCGATTTGCGCGAATCCTTCCTTGTCGGCCTCCTTGGCGAAGGCGAGGTACCTGCGGTTGGCCTGGCTCTCTCCGGCAAACGCTTCCTTCAGGTTGTCGGCGGTTGACATCGGGACTCTCCTTGGCGCTGCATCCCGCAAACGGCGGCGGTCCGGCACCTGCCGATTGCAGGCCCCTGATTCTAAGCGCGCGGCCCCGCGCGGGGCAAGACGCGGAGTAGGAAAAAGGACGGCGGTCAATTGCCACCGGCTACCTCGCCCATTGCGAACTTTTGCCAGGGCGACTATCATTAAGGGCGCAAGGCATAGTTGTTGCTTTATTGCTGGCGACCACGCATTGGCCTGCCCTGATGGGCGCGTGCTTTCGGAAGAAGGAAAGCACAAATTTTTGTCGGTTCCTACGGGCAAGCGCAATAATCAAGGTGACTGCCATGGTGCTATGGTTGCAGATCATTACGCTACTTGCAGGTGCAACTGGTGGTCTGGTCGCTACCTTCGGGAAGACAACGGAGGGCGCGCGGAAGGGTCTTGGGGCCTTGACCCGTTTGGGGTGGATTGCCCTATGCATGGTTCTTCTCGGCGCATCTGCCACCGGAACCCTTTTGCTAGTGCAAAACGCGAGGCGCGAGAGCGATACTATGCGCCGCAACTTGCGTCGGCAAATGTCGTGCATTCCTTTGTTCCGCGGGATCAGAGACCATATTACCGACTTATGGCTTACAGCAAAACAAGTGGGCCTTGATGCTCCCATGCCATCCACAATGACAGATTCAGAGTATCTTAAGTTCTTGATGGACTCTGGATTCGTGCAGGCATCCGGTCACTTTTGTCCCAACAAAATTGTGTTCCCACGCGGCGGCTCAGCCAACGAACACTTGTGGGCCAGTTCGCAGGCAATCCTGGCCGCGATTCACAACATTCTTACAAATCGTGTGGATGACTTTGAGCCAGAGGAAATGGCTGTCTTCGTCGAAGTGGAGTATACACTGAGCATAGAAGTCTTTCCATATGATAACGCGGCCTTTTATGCACCAATACCCGACAATATTAACAAAGAGCGTGCCGCTTTGTTGGTGGAGTTACGTGTGTTTTCCTTCAGGAATAGGATCGCTCTGCTCGGCAAGGCACTGGCTATTGCTGAAAGGTCTTTTGCCATGCACAGCCCCTTGGTTAAGGACCCAACTCGGTATCCCTTCCTCATTTACGGTAGGCTGGCATATGAAAGGTGGAAAGCGCTAGCCCCAGATCAGCAGGAGCCGCCCACCACACAGCAGAAATTACAACCGTCGGCGTGCGCGCCCTGAATCCGAATAAGTATGCCTGCCGACCAGGGGGCAAATGCGAAGAAACGATAACGGCGAACGTCCAACGCTCAACGTTGAACGAAACGGCCGAACGGCCGAACGCGCGCGCGGGGATTTCCGACTTCCGGGTTCCGGTTTCCGATTTGAACGGCACGCGCCGCACCAGTGCGGCGGCTAACCACAGCAAGCGCCCCTTGCCGGTTTCCGATTTCCGGCTTGAACGGCGCGCGCCGCGCAAGCGCGGCGGCGAAACATCCGCCGGCAAGCGCTCACCCCACCTGCGCCCTGGCGGCGCGGACGGTGTTGCGAAGGAGCATGGCGACCGTCACGGGCCCGACGCCGCCCGGAACGGGCGTGATCGCGCCGGCGACCCGGCTGGCCGACTCGAAGTCCACGTCGCCGACGGTCTTCATCTTCTTCTTGCCCTGCTCGTTCAGGACGGGCTGGCCCTTCTCATCGAGGACGGGCACGCGGTTGATGCCGACGTCGATGACGGTTGCGCCGGGCATGATGTGCTCGCCCCGGACGAGGCCCGCCTTTCCCGCGGCGACGACCAGGATCTCGGCCTTCGTGGTGTGGGCCTTCAGGTCGCGGGTGCCGATGTGGCAGCAGGTGCAGGTGCCGAGGTCGTTCGTGATGAGGCAGACGACGGGCTTTCCGACGATGGGCGAATGGCCGACGACGACGCACTCGGCCCCCTTGATCTGGCGGCCGGAGAACTTGATGAGTTCGTAGGCGGCCGCGGCGGTGCACGGCACGAGGTCGGCCCCCTCGTAGAAGAGGAGGCGGCCGAGGTTGGCTGCCGTGATGCCTTCGACGTCCTTTCGGCGGGGGATCCGCTCGGCCATGTCGCGGGCGTTGACCCCTTCGGGCAGCGGCATCTGGAGGAGGATGCCGTGGACGCCCCGGTCGGCGCCGAGCGAGTCGATCTTTGCGCCCAAGGCGGCGGCCGACGCGTCGGCCGGCAGCACCACGAGGTCATAGGCGATGCCGGCCTCCTCGCAGGACTTGGCCTGGCTCCGCGTGTAGACCAGCGCGCCGGGGTTGTCGCCGACGAGGATGCTTGCGAGTTTCGGCGGCGAGCCGGTCTTCTTCCGGATGGCCTCGATCTCGGGGGCGAGTTCCGCGCGGATCTTCGCTGCCAGCGCTTCACCATCGATCAACTTTGCGGACATGGGGAGACTCCTTTTTTCAGTGCGGAATGCGGAGTGCGGAATGCGGAGCAAACGACACAGAAACGCCGAAGGCGCCTCGTCTTTTCACTTCGCACTTCGCACTCCGCGCTCCGCACTTGTTAGAGTCCGGCGTTGGCGATAATATCAGGCACGATGTCGTCCCAGCCGAGGGTCATCAGGTGCGCCCCCTGGCACATGGGCTTCATTTCGCGGACCAGTTCGCCCGCGATCTCGGCCGAGACCTTCTTGCGGTCTTCCTTCGGAGCGTCGGTCATCCGCTGGATGATAGCGTCCGGCACCTGCACGCCGGGGACGCTCCGGTTCATGTACTTGGCCATGGCCGCCGACTTCAGCGCCACGATGCCCACCAGGACCGGGACCTTGATGTGCCTGATGCGGTTCATGAACGTCTCGAACGTCGCCGGGTCGTAGACGGCCTGGGTCTGTACGAACTGGGCCCCCGCCGCGGCCTTCTTCTCGAGTTTGATGATCTGGGCCTCGGGGTCCGGGCCGCAGGGGGTCGTGCAGCACCCTTTGAAGAACTTCGGCGCCCCGTCCAACTGGTTGGGGTTGCCCTTGAAGTCGCGGCCCATGTCGGTGCCCTTCTCGAGATTCGAGAGGGCCTGGAGGAGGCCGACCGAATCGAGGTCGTAGACGGGCTTGGCGTCCTGGTGGTCGCCCATGACGACGTGGTCGCCCGTCAGCGCCAGGACGTTCTCGATGCCAAGCACTGCGGCGCTCAAGGCGTCGCTCTGGAGGGCGAGGCGGTTGCGGTCGCGGCACACCATCTGGAAGACCGGCTCGATGCCGCGCTCCAGGAGCAACCGGCAGGTGGCCATCGACCCGACGCGCATGACAGCGGTCTGGATGTCGGTGACGTTGACGGCGACCACGCTTTTCTTGAGGTAGTGGTCGGCCTCTTCGAGGACGGGTGCGATGTTCGTGCCCTTGGGCGGTCCGATTTCGCCGGTGACGACGAACTCGCTCTTTTCGAGGCGCTGCTGGAGATGGCTCATCGCACTTTCCCTGTCACTGTTTTGCGGGTTCCGGTTCGGCCTCTTCCTGTTCGGCCATTTCGAGGGCCCAGCGGATGGTGTGGCGGTTGGCATCGGAGATGTCGCGCTTCCGGAAATCCTTCGGGGCCTGGAGGCGGCGCATGTCCTGGAGGCGGCCGAGGGCGCGCAATCGCTCATAGATCAGGTGCCAGCCGCACTTGCGCTCGCGGCTGGTTTCGCAGGAACCGTCGTCGCCGGTCCCGCCGCACTGGCCGTTGACGAGGCTCTTGGCGCAGAGGGTGATCGGGCAGAGGCCGCCGGTCGAGGCGAGCATACACTCGCCGCACTCGGCGCAGCGTTCCTCGCTCGGCCACAGGCCCTGGTAATCGCCCATCGAGATGGTGTTCATCGCCGGGACGGCCAACCGGCCGACCATGTTGCCGACAGCCTGGACGCCCACGCCGCACGAGCCGACCAGGATGGCCTCGGCGGCGGCGATCTTCCCGACGATGCGGCCGAGTTTGATGCCGACGATCGCCTTGTTGCAGATCGTGTCGACGAGGGCCGAGCCGGTGACTTTCTTTCCCGCCCCGGCCAGGAGGTCCGTCATGTCCTTGACCCACGGCGCGCCGCCGGTCTCACACCCGATCGGGCAGCCCTGGCAGCCGAGGATGAAGACTTTCGCGGCGCCCTTGAGCCCTTGGAGGATTTCCTCGTTCGGTTTGCGCTCGGTTGCGTTCATAGGTTAACGGCTCCTTTTTTGGCGTTGGACGGCGGCTAAGCCGCAAGCGGCTTGGCCTCTGGGCCCCGGCGCGGCGCGAAGGGCGCGGGTGGCACATGCATGCACCCGTTCAACCAGCCGGTCGAGGACCGCGGCGACGGCCGGCGACAGGCCCTCGCCCCACTCGACCACGCCCGGCTCGACCCCGAGGACCGTGACGTCCGAAAAGACGCGTCCCGTGATCGCCTCGAGGCGCAGCGCCGGAAGCGCACTGATTTCATGAAGCGAGAACATCTCGCCCTTGCACGCCTCCTCATCCGCGCCTAAGTCGATCCGGGCCTCGTAGATGCTGCCAGCCTGGCCGCCGACCTTCACGGCGTCCACGATGACCAGCGGGTCGGCCGGGTCCAAGAGGCCCAGCACGTCGCTCACCGCCAGGCCCGCGTCGTAGGCGCAGGCCCCTTCGGGCAGGCCGCGCGCAAGCAGCCGCTCGACCGCCGCGGGCCCGACGCCGTCGTCGCCCATCAGCGTGTTGCCGACCCCGACGATGTTGACTGTGCGCCTAGACAATCCGATACACTCCCCTGAGGCCCCTGCGGGCCGTCATCACGTGGACCGAGCACGCCAGGCACGGGTCGAACGAGCGGACGATCCGGACGATCTCGAATGGGTTGTCGCGGTCCTTGACCCGGGTGCCTTCGAGGGCCTGCTCGATGGGGCCGGGCGTGCCGCCGGAGTCGCGCGGGCTTCCGTTCCACGTCGTCGGCACGACCAACTGGTACCGCGAGATGACCTTGTCCTTGATCTCGATCCAGTGGCCGAGTGCCCCGCGCGCGGCGTCCGTCAGGCCCGCACCGCGGCCCTCCTGGGGGATGGCGAGTTCGACGGCGGCCGGGTCGCCGGGGACGAGTTCCCTGCACCATCGCGCCATGGCCTCGGCGACGATCCGTGCCTCGAGGGCCCGCGCGAGGTGCCGGCCAAGCACCGAGACGAGTTTCCCGGCCTCGAGGCCCGCCGCCTTGAGGGCCGCGTCGATCTGGGGCTTGTAGACCTTGTCGCCCGTGACATAGGCAATCATCGCGCGGGCGAGCGGTCCGACCTCGGCCGGCTTGCCGTCGTACCGCGGCGCCTTCAGCCAACTGTAGGCGCCCGCCTTCTCGGGCTCGGGGACCGTCTTCCCTTGCGCCGGAGGCGCCGCACACTCGGCGGCGTAGCGCGACCGGGCGACGTCCTCGGCGATCTTCTCGATGCTCACCTTCTTAAGGGCGCCGTCCGATTCGAGCAGGCCGCGCGGCAGCAGGCGCTTCCGCGAGAGGCAGTCGCCCGCGGGGCCGGCCTCGTCGAAGACGCCGTACGCGAGGAACCGGCCGCACCCGGCGCCGATGTCGAAGTAGTCACCGTACGCGCCGGCCACGGTGAAGATCGTCGGGATGTAGACGTCCTCGATGAAGGCCCGGATCTCCTGAAGTTTCCCGAGAAGGCTGGCGATCTTGTCGGGCGTCACGGTGCTCGTTACGCCGCCCGGGACGATGCCGATGCTGTGCGGCATCTTGCCGCCGAAGATCGTGACCATCTCGTGACAGACGCGGCGGATGTGGAGGGCCTTGAGGTAGCCGCGCACCAGGTTGACGTTGGTCTGCTTATTGCAGCGGTAGTCGCCTTCGTAGCGGGGGACGAACGGCGAGAGGGCGGCGCGGGCGATAAAGTCGCGCACGGCCACGAGGTCGCTGTCGGACCCCGCGTAGTCGGCGACGGCCGTGACGTCCACGTAGTCGAGTGCCGCCAGGGCGAAAAAGTGCAGGATGTGCGACTGGAGGTAACTCGAGCCGAAGATCAGGTTCCGCACGATGCGGCCGTTGTCGGGGATGCGGCCGGCCACGCCGAGCGCCTCGTCGAGCGCAAAGGCGGAGGCCGTGCCGTGGGCCGTCGGGCACACGCCGCACACCCGCTGCGTCAGGCGGACGGCGTCGAGCGGATGGCGGCCGACCAGGATGTTCTCGAAGCCGCGGAACAGCGTGCCGCAGCACCGGGCCTCCTTGACCTTGCCGCCGTCAACGATGGCCTCGATCTTCATGTGGCCTTCGATCCGCGTGATCGGGTCGATCGTGATCGTGCTCCCGTTTGGCGTCTTGGCCATCGATTAGTCCCTCAGTTGAAGTCTCCCGGGGATTCGTCGCGGTACATCGCGACTCATCCCCGGGCGTTACCTGGTTACTCGCCTGCCAGCACCTTGAACCGGGCGAGGCGCTCCTCGTCGATCTTCTCATACAGGGGACTGAGCCGGTCGGGGAAGTCCGGCTCGACGCACCCATGGCACGGGCTGCCCGCGCCGATGCACCAGTTCGTCCCGCTGTTCCACATCCGCGTCGGGCAGTCGGCGAACGTGACCGGCCCTTTGCACCCGAGTTCGTACAGGCACCCGGGGTCGCCGAATTTTTTGGCGAAGCGCGCGGCATCGAAGTCGGCCCGCCGCGGACACGTCTCGTGGATGCACTTGCCGTAGAACATCGTCGGGCGCGAAAGTTCGTCGAGCGTCTCGGCGACGGCCTCGAGGCCGTAGAGCGCCACGGCCACGAGCGTCCCGACGAGCCAGTCGGGGTGCGGCGGGCAGCCGGGGATGTTGACGACGGGCGTGGCGATTGACTGCTCCCGGAGGAACTGCTGCATCGAGATCGCCCCCGTGAGGTTCCCCTGGCCGGCGGGGATGCCGCCGAACGCGGCACAGGTGCCCATGGAGACGACCGCGGCCGCATCGCGCGCCAGGTCCGCCGCCAATTCCGAAACCGGGAGTTCCCGGCCGCGCTCCTCGCCGAGGGTCGCAAACATCGGGTGGGCCATCTGGATCGAGCCTTCCATGACCAGGAAGTACCCGCCCTTGTCGCGCACGGTCTCGTCCTTTAGGATGTCGACGACCTGGCGGCCCTGGCCCGCCATGACGGTCGCCATGAACCGGAGCGAGAGGTGCCTGCCGGGGACGAGTTCCGACAGGACCAGGCTCGAAGCGCGCGGCGAGAACGAGTTCAGGAGCGAGACCGCGCAGCCGGTGCAGGCGGCGCCTTGGAGCCACACGACGGGGATTTCGACGATTTCGGACATGTCACATTCCTTAACAAGACCATTTCACCGCAGAGAACGCGGAGACCGCAGAGGAAAAACGTCTGGATCTCAAAGAGCCGTTCTCGGCGATCTCTGCGGTCTCTGCGGTGAAGGCCGTTTTCCACCGAGGCATTCTAGGCGCCGCCGGCCGCTCTAGAATAGCCCCACCACCTGGCCCTGCGGGCCGATGTCCACCTTCTCGCCGGCCGGGGTGGTCGGCAGGCCCGGCATCGTCCGCATCTGCCCGCACAGGGGGTACAGGAACCCCGCGCCCACCGACGCCCGGACGTCGCGAACCGGGAACACGTACCCCTGCGGCCGCCCCTTGATGGCGGCGTCGTGCGTGAGGCTCAGGTGCGTCTTAGCCATGCAGATCGGCAGTTTGTCATAGCCGAACTTCGTGTACCGCTGGATGGCGGCCTCGGCCTCCTTCTCGTAGACGACCGACCCGGCGCCGTACATCTTGGTGGCAATGGTCTCGATCTTCTTCTTGATGGGCCAATCGAGTTCGTAGAGGAACTTGAAGTTCTTGGGGGCCTGGCAGGCCTTGACGACGGCCTCGGCGAGTTCCGCCCCGCCCTTGCCGCCCTCGGCCCACACCTTCGAGTGGACGACCCACCCGGCGCCGGCGGCCTTCGCCTTCGCGGCGATGACCTTGAACTCCGAGTCGCAGTCGGTCGTAAAGTGGTTGATCGCGACGACGCACGGCACGCCGTGCATCCGGACGTTCTCAATGTGCTTTTCGAGGTTGGCGCACCCTTCGGCGACCGCCTCCGGGTTTTCCTCCAGGAGGCCCGGGTCGAGGGGCTTCCCGGCGACGACCTTGAACTTGCCGCTGTGCATCTTCATCGCCCGGACGGTCGTCACGAGGACGACGCAGTCGGGAACGAGTCCGCTCGCGCGGCACTTGATGTTCATGAACTTTTCCATGCCGATGTCGGCGCCGAACCCCGACTCGGTGACCGTATAGTCGGCCAGGCGCGTGGCCATCATGTCGGCCAGGATCGAGGAGTTGCCGTGGGCGATGTTCGCAAACGGCCCGGCGTGGACGAAGCACGGCGTGTGTTCGAGCGTCTGCATCAGGTTCGGCTTGATAGCGTCCCTCATGAGGACCGCCATCGCGCCGGCCACCTTCAGGTCCTCGCACGTGACGGGGGTCCCGTCGCGGCGGTAGGCGGCGATCATGCGGCCGAACCGCTCGCGGATGTCCTTGAGGCCGGTCGTCAGGCCGAGGATCGCCATGACCTCGCTCGCGACGGTGATGTCGAAACCGGTCCGGCGGACGATGCCGGAGCCGAGGCCCGTGACGATGTCGTCGAGGGCCCATCGGTCGGAGATGTCAACGACGCGCCTCAGGGTCGGCGCGTAGGGGTCGATGCCCAGCGGGTTGCCGTGGTAGATGTGGTTGTCCACGAACGCGCAGGCGAGGTTGTTGGCCAGGCCGACGGCGTGGATGTCGCCGGTCAGGTGGAGGTTGAAGTCCTCCATCGGGACGACCTGGCTGTACCCGCCGCCGGCCGCCCCGCCCTTGATGCCGAAGACCGGCCCGAGACTGGGCTGCCGGATGCAGGTGCAGACGTTCTTGCCGATGTGTGCCAGGCCCATTGACAGGCCAATCGTCGTGACGGTCTTGCCCTCGCCCAGGGGCGTCGGCGTGATGGCCGTCACGTCGATGTATTTGCCGCGCTTCCGGCCCGACAGGCGGTCCAGAATCTTCAGGTCGACCTTCGCCTTGAAGTCGCCGTAGAGTTCGAGTTCATTGTCCTTGACGCCCAATTTGTTCGCGATTTCACGAATGGGCTTGAGTTTGGCTGCCTGGGCAATTTCCAGATCGTCCAGCATGAACCGCCTCCTTCGTGCAAGTGGGTTGGTCCGATTGCCAAGAGGCCGCGCCGCGAACCCCGATGCCGGGGCCCGGAGTTCCGCGCGAAAGTGTGAGGCGGAGTCTACAGAACCCTCCCTGGAGCCGTCAAGGAGTTAAATGCCCGGATCGCCCCAGGTCTGTGAATAGTTTCACAGAACCCGCCTTTCGTGCTCCCGGCATCCGCCTTGACATCCCCTCCCGCGTTGCCTATCCTATGAACGGTGTGCAGAAGGGGGAAGCGCGGCGTTCGGGGCTCTCCTATAGAGTGCGGCCGTATGGCTGGCCCGTGGCACTTCAGGCATGCCGGTCGGGTGGATTGCCGGCGATGAAGCCAAAGCGGTGCTGTTGCCACCGCACTCCATAGGGTAAAGCGCGGGGGCGCGCAGGGAGCAGACGCTCGCCATGAAGATCGCCATCAGCGGGAAAGGCGGGGTCGGCAAGACCACTGTCACGGCCATCTGGGGCCGCGCGTTCGTCAACGATGGCCGTGACGTGTTCCTCATCGACGCCGACCCGGACGCCAACCTCGCCCAGGCCTTGGGCATCCCCCCCGCCGACCTGCCGCAGCCCCTCGTCAGCCTCAAGGACCTCATCAAGGAGCGGACCGGGGCCGACCCGGACAAGGTCGGGCAGTACTTCAAGATGAACGCCCACGTCTCGGACCTGCCGGACTCCTACGCCGTGGCCGCCCATGGGATGAGGCTGCTGGTGCTGGGCGGGATCCGCGGCGGCGGCAAGGGATGCGCGTGCCCCCAGGGGGCGTTCCTCAAGGCCATGATGCGCCATCTGATGCTCGAGCGCCAGGAAGTGCTCCTGGTGGACATGGAAGCGGGCCTGGAGTTCCTCGGCCGCGCTGCCGTCATGGGCACCGACGCCCTGGTGGCGGTGGTCGAACCGGGCCAGCGGAGCCTCGAGACGGCCCGGGCCATTGCCCGCATGGGCCGCGACATCGGCCTCAGGCGATTCGGCGCCGTCCTGAACAAGGTCACCGACCCCGGCCAAGTCGAGACGATCCGTGCCGCCCTGCCCGAGGGCATGGACCTCTTGGGCCACGTGCCGTACAGTCCGGCCCTCGCGCGGGCCGACCTCGAGGGCCGGGCGGTCTTCGGGGCCGACCCGGCGGTCGAGGCGGCGCTGGCCGAGGCCAAGCGAAATCTCGAGACCCTCGTCGCGGGGCAGGTGACGGCGACGTAACAAAAAGGACCGAGCATGATCAAGATCATTGCCTGCCGCATCGAGCACTGTCTTGGATGCAGGTCGTGCGAGATTGCCTGCGCGCTTGAGCACTCGCAGTCGAAGGACCTGCACGACGCGGTCCTGGAGCACCCGGCCCCGCAGCGGCGGGTCACCGTCGAGATGGCCGGCGCCCACGGTCTGCCCCTCCAGTGCCGCCACTGCGAGAACGGCCTCTGCCAACTCGTCTGCCCGACCGGGGCGATCCACCGCGACGAGAAGACCGGCGTCGTCAGCGTGGACGAGGATCTCTGCATCGGCTGCAAACTGTGCACCCTGATGTGCCCGCTGGGCGTCCTCAGGATCGGCGAGCGGACCCGCGCGACGATCAAGTGCGACCAGTGCCTGGCGCGCCAGGCCGAAGGCGAGGAGCCCGCGTGCGTGGCGGCGTGCCCGACGCACGCCCTCCAGTTCGTTGACCGCGAGGACCTCGCGAAAGAGGAAAGCCAGTTGACGGCCATCTCGATCCTGGCGTCGCTGGCCGACGAGGAAAAGGGCGAGGAGCAAATCACCGCCAAGGCCGGGAAAGCCAAGCCCGCGCCGGTCAAGGGCGCCAAGGCCCGCCGCGTCGTCGTCATCGGCTCGAACGCCGCCGGCGCCATGGCCGCCATCCATGCCGCGCAGGCCGGCGCTAAGGTCACGCTCATCTCGTCTGACCCCGTCTCGTACCGGCGTCCGGCGATTCCGGCGCTCATCGGCGGATACATCGACGACATCGCGGCGGCGCAGATCTACGCGCCGGAAACGTTCAGGAAATACGGCATCGAGGTCCGCTCGCCCGCCACGGCCATCGGCATGAACACCGCCAAGAAGACGATCACCGTCAAGACCCCGGACGGCAAGACGCAAGAGGTGGCGTACGACGCGGCGGTGCTCGCGACCGGCGGCATCGCGGCCAGGCCGAAGGTCGCGGGCGGCAACAAGAAAGGCGTGTGCACCTTCACCACCGCCGAGGGTGCCCAAGAGATCATCAAGTACGCCGAGGGGGCCAAGGCCGCGGTCGTCATCGGGGCCTCGTTCGTCGCCCTGGAAGTCGCCCAGGCGCTGCTGGAGCGCGGCCTGAAGGTCTACTTCAACGTCCGGAGCCGCATCCTGCGGCGGATCGTCGAGCCGGACATCTCCGAGTTCCTCCAGGACCGGTTCGCTCAGAGGGGCCTGGAGATGCTGACGGACGAGGCGGTCAGCGAGATCGGCGGCGGCGAGGCGGTCGAGTACGTCGTCCACAAGGGCCGGAAGATCCCGGCCGACCTGGTGATCCTCGGTGCGGGCGTCGGGCCGAACGTCAAGTTGGCCGAGGCGGCCGGCCTGAAACTGGCCGAGTCGGGCGCCATCGCCGTCGACGGCAGGATGCGGACCTCCGCGCCGGACGTCTATGCCGCGGGCGACTGCGCCGAGGTCCCCGATTTCAGCACCGGCCGGTCCACCTACTCGGCGGTCGGCTCGACCGGGGCGCTGGCCGGCGCCATTGCGGGCACGAACGCCGCCGGCGGCGACCAGAAAACCGATGGCTTCCTCCGGGCCCAGGCCGACGAAATCCTCGGCCTCCAGGTCTACTCTATCGGCCACACCACGACCACCGCCAAGGACGTCGGCCTGGAGGTCAAGGTCCACGACCTGCCCTCCCCGCCCGAAGTCGAGCGGGTCCGCGACCAGGTGCGAGCCAAACTGCTGACGGACTCCGGCGACCGCATCGTCGGGGCGCAGGCCGTGGCTTACCACCACGGCTCGCAGTACGCGTGGCAGTTGTACAAGGCGGTGCTGCTGGGGGAGAAGCGGAAGGACTTCCTGGCGCGATGGTCGTCGCCGCGGCG
>Ga0315284_10002417_pt1 | contig 26786 bp, 40 predicted proteins | sample YL17G09_16_MG_FD_203696 | JGI IMG/M metagenome (GOLD analysis project Ga0315284, IMG submission 203696) | Sediment microbial communities from Yellowstone Lake, YNP, Wyoming, USA - YL17G09_16 | ecosystem: Environmental > Aquatic > Freshwater > Lake > Sediment | place: USA: Wyoming | collected...
TGCTTATGATAATTATGATAAAGATGAAGCGCTAAAATCATGTATATATTATAATAGAGAAAATTTTATAGATACATTAATAAATAAAGGCGCTAAATTTCATGATTTAGTAGATAAGGCTATATATTTTAAATATAAAGGGGACCCTTGTATCATTTACGCCGGAAGAAAAATTGATAATTGCTTGTAAAGTTGGAAATTTCAATGAATTTAAAGATGCTATTGATAATGATGTAAAATTAAAAATAGGAATGATTAATAGTTTATATCAAAAGGATAATGATTTTCACTTTTTAAAAGGAAACAAATATCAAAAGGAAGAAATAAAAGATTATTTAAGAGATCGCATAGATAAATTAGAAGATATTATTCATCCTAGAGATATTAAAAAGATTGATAAAATTAAAATTTATTTGGGTACTAAAATATCTAAAGGCCACAGAGAATACCCGAGAGGATATAAAATATATAGAATTTTAAAATATGTTGACGAAAATACTATTACTTCAGCAAAACAACTTGTTAAATTGATATATGATTTATCTTATGGTAAAGATACATTTAATCCTTTAATGAATTCTGGTTATTGGTCAGATGGTTTAAGCGCAATTGTTTATCCTAATATGGATAAGATAGGTGATAAGTTTGTTTTAAATTCTAAAGGCAAATCTAAATTACAAAAATATGATTCAAAATTTGGAAAGATAAAAATAACACCGCCACCATACGTTTAATGTTAAAATAAGTTATTATGAAAGCAAAAAATGTTTTAGATTTATTAAGTGAAGTTGAAGATAAAACCCAACGCTATTCAGGAAGACACATTCCGCCTCAATATAATTTTGAAACATACATTGAAGAAAGAAGAAGAAAGGCCCGTGAAATGATAGAAAGTAATACATCTTATTTAGGAACATGCAAAACTATTCAAGATGTTAAAAATCTTAATCTTCAAGAAAATGATTGGATTTTAAGATCAGCTGATGGAGATGGCAATATACTTGCATTTGATGGTAATCTTTCTACCGAAAAAGATGTAAATACTTTAAAGACTTATTACCATCGTGCTCAAGATGTTAACTATTTAGGAGCAAGACCCATTACATATAAACGTTGGTTAGTATTGGATGATGAACATAAGTTAGCATCAAGAATAAAGAAATAACAAGATATATAAATAAAAATACATCTTATGAAAGCAAAAAAAATTAACGAAGATTTACCAGTAGGTTTATGGACTGACTCTAATATAAAAGCAATTAAAGGCTGGTCTAATGTTACAAGAGATAAACAAAAATATCGTGTTACAACTGATGTTCCGTTAGATATTACTTTAGATGATGATGTTGATTTAGCAAAACTAAGATTTTTATTTAATAAATACCGCATTAAGTACAAAGAAAATAAAAACTTATAGTAATATATAGAATATAATAATAAAATATGAAATTAACGAGTGCCATATCGATATCCTTAATAAGTAGTTCAACAACTACCTCAGGATAATTATGCTCTCTATCATATAATTAAAAATATATTAAGTAGGGAGCCAGAAACGGTTCCCTATAGTTTTTTAAAGTTCTTTGAAAATAAATGGCAAAATATTTTTTTATTTCAGAAAAATTGATTATATTTATACTATTAAATAAAATGTTTAAATATATGAATATGAAAAAGTTTAATATAATTTTAGTGATTGTTGTATTATTAATGTTATGTTCATGCACACGTCCCGTTTTAAATAGTAAAGAATATAAAGTAATTGATACTCTTAGAATAGATTACGATAATTTTAATAAAATAGTTGGAGCTAAAGTAATTGTTAAGTATGAAGATTCATATCATTATGGAGTTCTTGATAAATGGGGAAATCTTACAGAAATGAACCCAAGAAATTTACAAATAGATAGATTTAAATAAAATGAAAACAATTAGCGTAGAATTACTTATAGAAATTCTAAAAATGGAAAAAGCATATTTTGAATATGCAAAAAAAGATGGAACTATTAGAAAAGCTTATGGAACTCTTCAATATGCTTTTATACCTGAAGATAAGTACCCAAAGAATAGTTTATATGAATCAAATAATGTAAGATTTTTTGATCTAGAAAAAAATGAATGGAGATCTATCTCTAAAGATGTTAAAGAAGTAAGCATTAAAGAACAATAAATACTATAGTGAGTGATAGCTAAAATTCTAGGTGGCTCCCTTAATGGTTCTTGCCGACAAGAAGCATCTCGAAAGATACAGGGGGCGAAAAAGATTTTAGAGGAAACTCCGGACATTACAGCTTAATTTGGGAGATCTAAATAATCGTTAAAACCAAAGAGAATGCAACCCGAAATAGCTTAGACGGTGAGCTGGTCAATAATAGCAAGGTTGGGGCATAGATAAATTATCACATAAAACAAAATCCGGGTTATGGCTATAGTATTTATTTTTAAAATGCGTGTATAGTTTAAGGAAGGAAAGGAAATAGACGTCATTTCTCATGAGAAAATCCTTTGTAGAACAACATCAATAGTAATGGTGGAAGTGGTGGTTCAAATCCTCCGACACGCTCTAAACCTGACATATACCCTCCGGCTTATATCCAGCAGAAAGGTTAACTGGTTACATGGGGGTTCGACTCCCTCTGTCAGGACTATTTTTAATGCCCTTTTAGCTCAGTTGGCAGAGCACCACTTCGGTAAAGTGGAGGTGTTCGGTTCGATGCCGAAAGAGGGCCCAAAGTTTTTAATGCCGATATACCATAGTGGTCGATTGGGCCAGTTCTGTAAACTGGATGGTAAAACGCATCGGGGGTTCGAATCCCTCTATCGGCTCTAATTTGGAGAGTAGAGTGCAGCTGGTGCACAATCAGTCTCGAAAACTGATCCGGCGTAAGGTTAATTCGCCGCGGGTTCGACTTCCTGTGCTCTCCGCAAATTTAATTTTAATACAAAACAATATGTTAGAAAGTAAACAAGAAAACGTAAGTGTACAAGAATTTCAAAAAAGAATTGATGATTTAGTTGAAAACACAAATTTAAAGAGTGAATATATTAAAACTCTTGAAGAAGAAGTCGATATTTTAAAAAGACTATCAGCTTTTCATAAAGATCAAATTGAAATGTTAAGATATCATATTAAAGAATTGAATGTTTTGTTAAAAAAATCTATGACTCAAACTGATGAAGTTATAGAAATTGCACAAAAAACATTAATAAAAAAATATAATATAATTTTGGAGAGCTGACCGAGAGGTAAGGTACAAGTTTGCTAAACTTAGGTTGGGATAAAACTCAGACAGGATCGTTACCTGTGCTCTCCGCGCCGATACGGTACAGGTTATTAAAATCATGAAAATCATGATACCTAAAAGGGAGGCTGGTACCGTCCGAAAATTGGAGGTGTAAAACGAAATTGGTATCGTCCCGGCTTTGAACACCGGTCGTCTGCAAGGGCGTGCAGGTTCGAGTCCTGTCTCCTCCGCCGCTGCCTTTATAGTATAGTTGGTAATTACACCTGTTTCGTACACAGGAAACTGGGATTCGAATTCCCACAAAGGCTCAATAAGGAGAACTGACCGAGAGGTAAGGTACTAGTTTGGAAAACTAGAGTCGGGATAAAACCTGGGTGGGATCGTTACCCGCGTTCTCCGCAAAAGAATATATAATTAATATTACATAACATGGATCATAACGGATGCGGTTGTCTTTTAACATTAATATGTTTATTTATAGTATTAATAGCAATTACAGTAGGAACAATTAAATTTATTATTATTGCAGTAATTAGTGCTATCTTAATAATAGCATTTATTATTTCAGTTATTATCAAAATTTTTGGTCGTTTATTTTAGCGTAGATATTTAAATTTCTATTCTTTAAATAAATTACTATAAATAATAAATATTATGAAAAACTATATACTTGAAATTAAAAATTCAGAAGGTGGAGAAGACTCCAAACTTCTAGTAGATGATATGTATGACATATATTTAAAAGTTATGCAAAAAAATAAGTTTGTTCACAAAATTATAAATAAAAGATTCGGCTATATAAGTATATGACTAACAACTCCAGAGTCATATGATTTTTTTATTAATGAAGTCGGAGGACATAGATGGCAAAGAATACCGCCTACAGAAAATAAAGGAAGAGTTCACACAAGTACAATTTTGGTTTCATTATTAGAAAAAAATACATCTAATTCGTTTGATTTAAATAAAAAAGATGTTAGAGTTATTTTTTCAAAGGGAAGTGGACCTGGCGGACAAAATAAAAATAAAGTAGTAACTTGTGTAGAATTAAGACATGAGCCTACAGGTATATCTGTTAGAATAGATGGTAGAAGCAGAATAAATAATGAAAAAAACGCCTGGAATGAATTAGAGAAACGATTAAATGATTTAAATACCAGAAATAATAATAATAAATTAACTAATATTAAGCATCAACAGTTAGGAATTACTGGTAGATCTAATAAAATTAGAACATATAATCAAAAAACTGGAATAGTAATTAACCATATAAATAATAAGAAAATTACTTTCAGAGAATTGTATAAAGGTGATTTAAATAAAATACATTAATATGAAATATATATAATAAAAAATGAAAACAACTAAAGTTTTAAATAACGCTTTAACTGATAGAATTTCTAAAGAAGTATTTTTAGCAGTTTATAACACTTATCTACCTAACGAATGGATTAAATTTACATTTAAGTATTTTTCAAAAAGTACACAGCCTAATGATAAAAGATTAAGTAATATAATAAGAGATATTCTTATAATACTATTTTTAGGAGGATTTTTAGGAACTGTATTAAATACTAGTCGTACATTTATTGCATTTATGATATACCCGTTTATATCTATAATATTTTTAATGAGTATTTTAATGTTTGCAGCGTTTTTAATGAATAACGTAAGATTAAAAAAAATAATGAAACTTCTTAAAATAAATAAAGATGGGTATGATGCACTTATAAGTGTTTATTTAAGCAAAACATTAACAAAATTTTAACAATTTATATTACTTTAATACATTTTTTTTTATATATTACATAATAAAAATTCAAAAAATGGGATGGACTGAAACTGATGTAGAAGTATTTATCAAAGAAAATAGAGATAAATTTGATAGGTATGACCCCAGTACTTATCACGGAGAACATTTTTTGAATAAATTACAGCATAAATTTAGAATATTAATAAATATCATTCCATATCTTATTAAAGTATTTATTATAACCACTTTAGTATTTATATTATCGATATTAGCATGGAATAGCTATATTAGAAAAGATAGACATGAAATAACATTAAAAAATAAAATAGAAAACACTTTACATTTTAAAAAATAAAATTATGACAGTAGAAGTAGTATTAAGTCCAATTAAAGATGAAAAAATAAATTCTAATATTAATAATAGTCCAATTTGGAAGAAGGCCTTTAAACCTGAAGAAGTAACTGAAGAAGTTAGACATAAACATAATAAATGGTTTCAATATTATGTTAAATTTGATGGACTCATCCCGATACAAGTTACTAAATTTAAAGAATTTTAATAACATATTAAAATATGGCTGAAATAACTCCTACAGAGGAATGGCAAGAAGCTGTTAAAAAACACATTGATAAATTAGATGAAGACGAAAAACGTCGTTTTGCACATACGATTATATTTGATACTGCTCTATGGGTAGGTTACAATACGTATGAAATGATAGGTATATTGGAATGTGTAAAAATGGATTTATTAAATACACTTACTAATTTTGAAGATGAAGATGAAGATGAAACATAAACGCATAGTACTGGTAGGGCCTACTTGTGCAGGAAAAACTTTCATTCGTGATAAGTTTAGAGATAAAGGCTATAAAATAGACGTCTCGTATACATCTCGATCACCCAGAGAAAATGAAAAAGATGGGATAGATTACCACTTTATAACGAAAAAAGAATTCGAGAGCAACATCAAAAATAATCTATTTTATGAATGGGTTAGATACGGGGATAATTATTATGGAACAGGAAAATTTGAATGGGAAAATTCTGACGTATTTATTATGGAAACTTCTGGTATAAAGAAAATTTGGCTCGAAGATAGAGAAAATACAGTAGTTATATTAGTTACTACTCCATATGTAATAAGATATGATAGGATGAAATGTAGAGGGTGGGATGATAAAAAAATTGAAGAAAGAGTACAAGTTGATAATCAAAAATTTGAAAATTTTAAAGATTACGATATTGAAATGCAGAGTTATGAAACATTTATATAAAAACAAATAAGATGAATCTAATAGGAAAAACTTTAGTAATTTGTGATATTGCAGTATGTGATTTACCACATGTAAATGAATATGAAATTGAATCATATAAAATATATAATTATATTCAATTAAAAGATTATCCTACTAAAACATATCTTTTTAATAAACAAGCGTGGAATAATTTAGTAAATGGCAAACAGGCGTGGATTCACATAAAAGAAGTATTTTGTTATATAAGATTTAAAAATAACTATATTAATTGATATAAAACGCATGGCATTTGTTGTATATTCATACGCAGGATTTGGAGATCATTGTTCTTGCTATGCAATATTTAAAGAATTTTCAAAAACCCATGATAAAATTATTGCTCGTTCTGATTTTATGAGCGAAACTGCATTTAATAATACTAAAAGATTATATGCCAGTCTTCCTAATGTAGAATTAGACAGAGAACCAGCAACACACGGTGATACATTTAATTATATGATAGCTTATCCACGATATTGGTTTGATTCGCTATCTCCTTGGTTAAACGATCCAAATTTACCTCTAACAAAAGAAATAGAAAATAATATAGAACAATGGTATTTTGATTATATATGGTATAAAGATGCAGGTATACCTTTTAATTTAATGTGGGATAATTTTTATATTGAAAGAAATTTACAAAAAGAAAAAGAAATTTATTATGATGTGCTAGGATTAAAAGACAATGAAGAGTTTGTATTTTTTCATGAAGACCCAGCGAGAAAAATGGGCGAAAGAAATTTTGCATGTAATAAAGATTGGATAATTAATAAAAATATTAAAATTATAGAATTATTTAAGTTAAATGATATAAGTTTAATAGATTTAACATACACAATCGAAAAATCTCAGGAAATTCATACCTTTAATAGTGGAGTAGCAATTTTTATAGATTTAATGAAAATAAAAAATACAAATTTATATTATCATCATTATGCTAGACCATCAATATTTTGGAGGCCTACATTAAAATTACCTTGGACTACTATTAAAAATGAAAATAAATAAATATAATGGAGATATGGTGTAATGGATTAGCATAAGTGTCTTCGGAACATTTGGCGCGGGTTCGACTCCTGCTATCTTCACAAAATAAATTATGACATCTGAAGTTACATACACAGGCGCGTATTATTCTAAACGAAGGTGGACGTCTACTACATCTACTTGGAATACAAACACTGGTTATTATGATGATTATTATGCAACGTCAACGTCTACATCAAGTGATTCTTACTGGGTAACTATTACTACATCAAAAGAAGAAAAAAATATTAAAAAACTTCTTAAAAGAATGGCAGATGATATGTGTAAAAAAGGTTGGATAAATTATATGCCATATTATTTTGAACCAAAATTAAAACCAATTAGTTTAAGAGGCGTAAGATATGATGGAAGGGGTTGGGCAAATATTTAAAAATAAATAGAAAAATATTTCTTCGTGTCAGAAAAATTGATTATATTTAACTTTAAATAGAAAATTAAAAATAAAATGAAAAAATTTATAAATTTTGTAATTCTATTTGCACTGTTTATAACTAAAAATTATATAACAGAAGACTGGAGTATTTATACTAAACTCGGAAAAATATATTATTATCCGTTTTGGTTTATTCGTTCAATTCTTGTGTGGTTATTTTGTCCATTATTTTTACCAGAATATTTTATAAAAAAAAGTAAAATATATAAAAAAACTTTAAAGATAATGAATTCTGTTGAATTTCAAGAACAATCATCTACTGTTTTTAAATTCTTATAAATAATTTTAAAAATGATTCAAATTAAAATTAAAACATTGAAACTAGCTGAAGATCATTTAAATAAATTAAATTATCGATTAAATCAATTATTTAAACATTATGTTCAACTTTGTGATGAATTAGACTTTTCATTTATAGGAGAAAAAAATTTAAAAGAAAAAACAACAGAGATGACAATAATTTTATCAATGATGGAAGATTTAGATAATAATATTAAAAATATTAATAAACTTGTTGAAGAATTAAGAGCAGAAATATTAAATTAAAAGTTATAAATGAAAACAATGAATCACAACATATTATTTATTGGAGATATACACGGGAATCCTGATTGGGAACAACTTGCAAAAGATGGGTTAAAACAATTTTATGAAATAGTATTTCTTGGGGATTATATTGATTCATTTTTTGTAAAAGCAGGCGATCAATTATATAATCTTAATAATCTTATTAAATTTATTAAACATAATAAAACTAGAGTTACTGCTCTTTTAGGAAATCATGATTATGCTGCTATAAATTCGCTTTCTAGTATATCTGGTTATCAGCATTATCATGTTCATGAGTATAAAAAATTATTTCAAGATAATATAGATTTATTTCAAATAGCATGGGGATACACTAATTCAAATACAAATAAATATACACTTGCAACTCATGCGGGTTTAACAAAAATATTCTGGAGTAAATATATTTTAAATATGTTTAAAGATGGAGAGTTTCTTAATAAATTAACAGGAAAACTTCCAGAAACTGCTTTGGAACTTCCTATTCATGATACATTAAATTATTTGATAAATAAAGAAATAATTTGGAAAGTTGGTTCGATGAGAGGCGGAATGGGAACGCCTGGCCCAATGTGGGCAGATTATATGGAACTATTAGATGATCCGTATGATGGAATAAATCAAGTATTTGGACATACGCCCCAAGTTACTCCAAGATTAGATTATTTTGGTAATAATTTTATAGCATGTGTTGATACATATGGAAATAAAAAATGTTCAAGCATGTTAATAGCACTCTAAATTTATATTACTTAAATTAAAAAAGGAAATCTTACAAAGGTTTCCTTTTGTCGTTTGTATAGGAATATATAAAATAAAATAATTAAATTGAGAGCAAAGTTTATAAATGAAAAGTTTTCTAATGAATCAGATCCTATATATGATTTAGAAGTTGGCGGCATTGATCTTGAAAAAAAATGGAAATCTATAACAGATGAATTTAAAATTCAGTCATGGCAGCCGTTTAACCATAAAATAGGGCTTCCAATGATACCGCCTAGACAATCTAAAGAATTATATTTACAATGGTATAAGTATTTAAAAAGTATATTTATTGGTAGAAAAGCTACTGGCTATATGCATAGAGGAAATTCAGATAATTATGGAGGTTTACTATATTTAACAACTCCAAAAAAAGTTATTAGAATAGAAATAGAAGATTTACCAAATTTTTCGTTAGTAACAATACAGCCTGGAATTTTTCATAGTGTTCCTGGTCATTACATAAATGAAAATGAAGTTTGGTATAAAGTAGATATTGAAGATAATATTGAAACAAAAATGCATACATCAGAATGAAATTAGTTAAAGAACATATTAATGAAAAGTTTACAGATGAATCAGATCCAATTCATGACATGGGTATAGGAATAACGGTTAAAATTAAAAAATGGCTAACAGAAAATATTAACCCATTAGATAATCATAATAATAAAAGACCTTTATATATTATTAATGATGATATAACAATTGATGTAAATGGAAATCTTGCTCCGTTAAGAAAAATTACAAAATTACCAAATTATATTAATTTTAATATAGTTTATGGATTTTGTGATTTTGGATCTGCAGGATTAACTTCTTTAAAAGGATTTCCAAAGGAAGTTCATGGATACTTTCGTTGTTCTAATAATAAATTAACTTCGTTAAAAGGATGTCCTAAAAAACTGATACGAGATATTTATGATACTACTGGTTTACCAAATTTTTATCCAGGATATAACCCTGGAAAGTTTACAGAAAAAGATGTACGTCAATACTGTAAACAAATAGATGGACAAATATATTTAGACTAATGAAACTAGTAAAAGAAAATATTAATGAGAGATTTTCTGAAAAAACAGATCCTATTAAAGATATGCATATAGGAATAAAATGGGAAGTGGAACAACTTTTAGAAAAAATACAAGAAATTTGGGACGAATATTATCTTAAATTAGTAAATGATGAAAAAATAGGAGAAGAATTAGAAGTAATTGAAAGAATTCAAGAGATGATTAATGAAATGTCAATTATGAAAAATGAAAATAATTAAAGAATATATTAATGAAAAATTTTATGATGAATCAGATCCAATTGCTGATATGGGTATAGGTACGCCAAGAATAATACAAAATTCATTTGAAAAAATATTTAAAAATGATTATAATAAAATTTTTCTTAAATCGGCAAATAAATTACAACATATTAACGGTGTATCAAGTATTATAGCAATAAAAGTTAAAGATAACGAGTTAACTATAAAATTTTTTAGTGATATTTATTATGATAAATATGGAAATGAAGTGAATAAAAAAAATTATGCTAAACAATTAATAAAAGATGCAGATATATCTAAATATATAAATTTACGAAAAGTAGTATCTTCTCCAACATGGGTTAAAAATGAAAAAGATCAAACTTATAGAAAGTGGATATACATATTTACAATAAACCCTGAATATGTTAAATATTTTAAAAATAAAGAATATTATCCTTATTCCTTTAATTTAAAAGAATCTCTTAACGAAAAGTTTACAGATGAATCTGATCCTATAACAGATATAGGAATAGGTAATAAATTTACTAGAATTAAAGTAGGAGATATTGTAAGAATTAAACTTCCTATTAAAAAATATGAACACCAGTTACACTTTGATAAAGAAAAAATAGACTCAGCATATATGGGTACATTCGATAAAGGAATTTCTGGTATAGTAAGCGATATAAAAAAATATAAAAATGAACTTTCATTAGAATTAATTTGTTTCTTAAATCTTAGTATGGCCCTAAATGCTAAAACTACATTTGAAAGAAATATAACAAATGAATTGTTTGGTTCTCATGGGTTTATTGTTACTTATGGAAAAACTACATTTGCATTATGGAATAAATACTTCGAAATTGTTGATCAAAAAAAATAAAAACAATATAAATAAAAATTATAAATAGACTGTTTAAGTCTTTTTGTTGTTTATTCCAATTTTTTTAACATTTCTTTAACAACCTACGTTTATTCAAAATATTTATCACCAATATATTAGAGATATGTATTTTTATTAATTCTATAATAATTTAATACCGATGCATTAACTTCATATTTAAACGGTTGTTGCTCCGTATATATAAATAGAATAATTATACTCAAACTAACATAAAATAAAGAAAATTATGGCAGAAAAATCACTGTTGATCCTTGAAAGATCATCACAAAACCTTCAAAAGATTACCAAAAATGGTAAGACAATGTTGGAAGGTGTTTTTGCTGAGTTTGGAGTTGAAAATCGAAATGGTCGTATTTACGAAGAAAAAGAGTATTTACCTCACTTAGAATATTTAAAGAAAGATATTGCTAATGGCAATCTTCTTGGTGAATTAGATCACCCTGAACGATTTGAAGTTGCTTTAGGCGGTGTTTCTCATAGAGTATCTGAGTTATGGTATGATCAACAAGCTCGTCAAGTTAAAGGTCGTATTGAAATACTCGAAGGCACACCTAAAGGACAAATTGCTAAATCATTATTAGAAGCAGGTGTTCCACTTTCTATTTCTTCAAGAGCCGCTGGTACGGTAAATGAAGATAAAACTGTTGCTATTCAGCAAATTTACACTTATGATCTGGTTGCGAAACCAGGTTTCGAGTCTGCTCAGTTGCATAAAGTTAATGAAAGTGCAAACCCAAAACAAGTTTACATTAATGAATTAATCAAACAACTTAATGAGTCTTCAAGTACACGTAAAGATCATAGTATCAATTCCAAATTAGGAATATTAAACGAAAATATTTCCATCATTGATGTAACTGATAAATATCCATCAGTTCCATTGCGTGAAGAAGCAAAACATTTAATTAAAAATAACAATTCAATTGAAATGGCAGAAACAAAACCAACGATGAATGAAGAAGCTATCCAAGAATGGACAAAGCTATTCAAATCTGAGCTTGACGCCATTAAGGAAGATTTAAAAAAATTACAAGAATCAGCTGGCGGAGCCGGCGAATTAGAAACTTTGAAAGAATATGTTGAAAAAATACGTAAAATTCAAGAAGATTCTTTAAATTGGTCATCCGAAATCGCTAAAGCTGTAAACGAAGTTGCTACATATGCTGATACATTAGCAGAAAAAAGCAATAAACATTACAATCTAACTAAGAAAATTGCAGAAACTGTAGATTACAATGCTAAAACACTTAACGCAACACAAGATTGGACAAGTGAAGTAGCAACAGTTACAAATGCAATTGGAGAAACTGTAGATCATAATGCAGAAATGCTCAATGGTCTAAATGAATGGACAACTCAAATAGCAAAAGGTGTTAATTCACTAAATGAATGGGGTACAGAAAAAGCAAAAGCTATCAATGGCATGCATGAATGGACTTCATCAATTGCTAAAAATCTTAATCATTCTGTTAACTGGACAGAAGATATGTTCGGAAGAGCAATAAGTAAAGAAGATGCATTAAAACTCGTTGAATATATTGAGTTGGTTGCTGAATCTAAAAAGAATCCAGAACTAAAATCAAAAATTGAAGAAATGTTAAAAACACATTCAATCACTGCAAAACCACTTAATGAAGCAAATATTAAAGGTATTTCTGTTATAACCGCAGATACCCTTAAAAAAGTAGGTGATACAAAAGTTGATACTGCACATCAGAAAAATACTGGAGTAGAATTCGATGAAAAAACACATACTATTATTGCTAAATTACATAAAAATGTAAAAGTTGGTAAAGGAAAACTTCCAGTTGGAAATGATAAATTGCAAATGGATCCAGCAAAAGCTGGTGGAAAACTTCCTACCGATGGTGGATGTTGCAATGATCCTAAAGATCTTCAAACTGGATTAAAAGTTTCTAAAATTGTCGCTGGTAATACTGATAAAAAGATTACTGGCGATGGACCTAGCAAATATGCACTAAAAGGTCAAAATCTTAAATTAAATGTTAAAGCTGGCGGAAAAGGTTTAACAAATGAAAATTTAAATAAAGTTTCCGATATTCAAAATAGAAAATCAAATCTTGATGAAAAACTTTCAAAAATTATTGATGCTTTAGAAAAAGAAAAAAGCTTAGATGAAAATGTAAAAAATCAATTTCCTTTTACTCAATTATTGAGTGAAGAAGATAGAAAAAGATTTGGAGATTTAGATGCAACTGATAAACAAAAAGTAGCAAGTGAAATAACAAAAATTCCTACAACTGATTCAAAAGTAATTGTTAAATTATGGGAAAATGCTCTAACAAAAAATACTGTTGAAGAACCACTATGGTTATCTTTAGCTCCTATATCTTATAAAGAAGCTTTTAATGCATCTGATGATACATTAAAGGAAAATATTAAGGCTCGAGCAGAATTCTATACTTTAAATACTCAATATCAGATTGACAATTTCTGGGAAACTAGCGGTGTTATCGTTAAGCCATCACTTACGTTAAACGAATCTGTAATTGCTAAAACTCCAGAAGAAAGTGAACAAAAATTAGATACTTTTGTTGCAGGTATTGGTGAATATATGAAAAACCGTTATGGTGTATAAAACTAATGCAACAAGTATTAAAAAACAAAAATTTAATAAAAATAAATAAAACATAAAACTAAAAATAACCAAATTTAAAATGAAACAATTAAACGAACAACAAATTGTGCAAAAATGGGCTCCAATGATAGAATCTGTAACTGGTCTTACTGATAAAACTAGATTAAATTGGATTTCTAAATATGCACATTTTCACGCATTAAATGAATCTGCAATGGGTGGCGTTAGCGCTCCTTATTCAACTCTTTATAACGTACCAGGTGTTGGTACCGCAGTTCCTGCTTCTTTAGCAGCTACAACCGGTGCTCAATTCTCAAGTCCGTTAGCTAAAGGTTCAGGCGACAAATGGCCTGCACTTCTTCCAATGGCACTTCAAGTAGCTGCTAGAACAATTGGTTTCGACCTTGTTAACGTAGTTCCTATGCCAGGTCCAACAGGAGTAGTATCTTATTTGGATTATGTATATGCAGGTGGCAAACAACCATTCGGTGCAAACCCAGCATATAGTCCAGCAACTGCTAATCCTTCAACATTCCAAAGTGGAGCCGCTATAGCAGCATATGAAGCTCCTAAATCATTCAAAGTTCAACTTGATGCATCTTTCAACGCATTGGTTGCAGCAGGTACTATTACAACTGGTACTAGTGTTACATTTAACGCTGCAAACGCTTCTACTGGAGCTAATACTCTTACAGCAAATTATATTGGAAAATCAAGAATTGATGGTTTTGCAATGTTTAAAACTGGAACATTCCAAACAACTACTAATAACTTAGCTGATGTTTTTGATGGTAATGGTTGGATGTATCTTACATCTGATTTAAGTAAAGCTTATTTAGTAGTTAATTATCCTTCACTTATTTCTACATTGGAAGATCAAATACAAGGATTTGCTGGATCAGGTCAAACTGATAGTGATGCATGGGAAGGTACTTTTGTATCAGGAACCACGCTTTATGAACCAATGGAAAGAGGAGTTGGTGAAATGGAATACCCAAGAGCTTTGGGTCTTCAAGTATTCACTAAATTTGTACAAGTTGGAACATTCCAAGTATCAGTTTCCGTTACTCAAGAACAAATTCAAGACCTTAACAAACAATGGGGTATTGATGTTATTGCTATGGTTGAAAATGCTGGTATCAATGAAATTAGTCAAGCTATTAACAAAAACATTCTTTCAAGATTGTTTGCTCATGGTTGGATTAACCACATTAATGCTAATACAGTTGAAGGTGTTAACCTTAACTTAAACTGCGTATCAACTGGTACTATTGCTTCAGCAGCATATGCATATACCGCTGGCGGTAATGTAGTTAATGCTTCAATGAATATTCCTGGATTCGCTATTTACACTGTAAACAGTGGAACTGGTGCTACATTTGAAAACCAAGACACTATTATCAAAAGAGTTATGGCTAACATCTTAGCAGCTGGTAATATCGTTATGCAAAGAGGAAGAAGAGGTCCTGCAAACTTTATCGTAACAAACGTTAAACTTGCTACCGCTCTTCAAAGTAATGCTGGATATACATTCTCACCAATTACAAATACATTTACTCAGTCTAACGGTTCATTGTATCCTCTTGGAACAATTGCTGGTATGACTCTTTATGTAGATCCTAATATGGTCTATACTGATACCAGAGTACTTGTAGGACGTAAAGGTGCAGTTGATGAACCAGGCGTTGTATTTTGCCCATATTTAATGGCTGAAAGCGTTAAGCTTATCACAGAAGGTACAGGCGCTCCTAAAGTTATCATCAAAACTAGATACGCTCTAGTAGATGCAGGTTTCCACCCAGAAACTCAGTATTTAACTTTATTTGTAAATACAAATACTGGTGCTATAATTTAATCATATTTATATATGATATACAAAAGAGGGAATTAATTCCCTCTTTTTTTGTTTAAACATAAAAAGATACATTTGTCTCTTTTTTATATGAATATATAATCTATAAAAATAAAATAATTTTACTACAATGATAATTGAAAAAACCAATGCGGACTTAACAACAGATGTTAGTACATTATTAGGATTAATGGTGCTTGCTCAAGGAACACAAGGACTTCAAGGAAAAACTGGAGCACAGGGAACACAAGGAACACAAGGACCACAAAGTACACAAGGAATTCAGGGACAATCTGGATCTGCTCAAGGTACTCAAGGAATTCAAGGTAAAACAGGCACTGGTGCTCAAGGAACACAGGGAATTCAAGGAGGATCTGTTCAAGGTACACAAGGAATCCAGGGTGGTCAAGGAACTCAAGGAAATGCTGGATCTTCTCAAGGAACACAGGGAATTCAAGGAGGATCTGTTCAAGGTACACAAGGAATCCAGGGTGGTCAAGGAACTCAAGGAAATGCTGGATCTTCTCAAGGAACACAGGGAATTCAAGGAATAGGTCCAGTAGGATATACTGGAGCTCAAACTGTAAATGCTCAAACTTGGAATTTTACAGCTGGACTATTATCTTCAATATCTTAATATTTCTATATAAATATAAAAAAAGAGGAATTGCATTCCTCTTTTTTGTGTTTAAATACGTCCTCGATGATGATAAAAAAGTTGTTTATAAGGAGAATTTTTAAATTCATTTATAAAGTCATTTCCATATTGAGTAGGATCTCTAAATAATTCAAAATTATATTTCGTACATAATAATGTTAAAACAGATTGATCGTGTCGATGAAATTTAAAATCTATGAAATTTGGTCTACCGCACATATTATTATCATTTGATATAATTCGAGAATCTCTTAAATAACGTTGCCATTCATTTAAAAATTCTATATTTTTATCATTTTTTACCCATAATGAAACTGCGCCATTAACCATATTAGAATTCCAATACTTATATTCATCAGAATTTGTTAAAACAAAACAATCTCTTTTTGTCCAAGTTTTAGCTAAATGCGCAGTTACTCCTACTGGGGGCAATTTAAATATTATTTTTCCATTATTTAGGTTAGTTTGTGCTACTTCAAACAAAGGATTAAGGTCATCTATTACTGAAACCCCCGCATCACTATATAACACTATATCGCCTTCATCTAAAGTTTTAAATGTTTCCAAAATAATAAAAGGTTTCCAACACCAATATCCAACACCTCTATCGTTATTTAAAATATATTGATTTTTTTTCCAAAATTCTGTTGTTTTTAACCACTCTTGAGTGTATCTTATAAATTTATCTACCTTTCCAATTTCTAATGAAGTTTTTTCAAGTAAATCTAAACTTTTGTAATATTTTTCATTCCCAAATGATATATATATTTTTTTCATATTTTTTAATTATATAGGTTGACCAACAAAACTTCCATCTGGATTTTCTATTGGAAATAATTTTTCGTAACCAGTAATTCTTAAATTTAAAAGATTTTTAATATGAGCAATATGACTATTTTTAATTTTAGGCCAAACGTATTGCCAAAGAAATGGCTGATCTGTATTAAAATATTTTCCACGTTCTGTGTACAATTTAATAAATAAAAGTCCTTTTAAATAGTTTTTCAATTCATTATCATAAATATTCTTATATCTATTAATAAAGTGGGATGTAGCTCCCCACAGTCCTCCACAAATAAATACATTGTGCTGAGGATTATCTCTCATTATATGAAATTCTTCTCCGCTTATTTCCCATTCTTTTACTGCAGCTGCTTCTCTTATATTTAAACGTGAATCAGAATCTCTTACTATAAATCTTTCAATTGTATCATCTTTAAGAGGTTCAAATCTCCAAAAAAGTCCATAATTGCCATCTGATCGAGGCATCATAACTATTTCAGCATCTTTTTCAAGCAAAGAAACTATATTTTTAGGAACTGTATCATCAATATAAAATCTACATGTCCAACCTGGATAAATTTCTGATTGTAAAATCAAATTTTCATATGCTGCATTAGCATATTTAGGATTAGAGCCCCACACTGAAAAAGAAATTATTTTTTTCATAATACCGTATTTATAATATTACAAATATACTCTATTTGATCTTTAGATGTTTCATAATTGTTAGGTAAATATAATCCATGATTATGAACTATATCTGCAAATAAAAGTAAAGATGTATGTTTTTTATCAAACTTTTTCCAAAATGGTTGACGTCCTATAGATCCACATACTAATGGTCTTAATTCAATTCCGTTAGCTGTTAACGTGCTAACAACGTTTTCAAGTTTGTCTGTAATAATAGGATACGCAAAATTTGAAATAAACATATTATCAAATTCTTGTATTTTCCAATAATTATTTTGTATTAGAGATTGATATAATTTAAAGTTATTGTTTCTTTTTTTAATTATATTATCTAATCTTTTTAATTGTTCTATTCCTATAAATGCTTGTAAATCTGTAGAACGTAAGTTAAACCCCGGGTAATAAAATGTATATAAAGCTCTAAATTCTGATACATGTTCTTCTTCACGAAGTTGTTTTCGTTTAGTCTCAGGTAAATCTCGATCCCATCCATGACTTCGAATAGATAAAATAATATCATATAATTCTTCATCATTTGTATTTATTAAACCGCCTTCTATTGTTGAGAAATGATGACCAAAATAAGTAGAAAAACTACTCATTAGCCCAAAATTTCCAGTTTTTATATTATCGTATGTTGATCCTACGCTTTCGCATGAATCTTCTAAAAGAATTATATTATTTTCGTTACATAATTCTAAAATTTCTTTCATTTTATTTGGAAATCCAAGAACATGTACAATAATTAAAGCCGCAGGGTTATGTTCTTTAATTAATTTTTTTAAATGTTGTACATCAATACCTAAAGTTTCTTTATCAGCATCACATAAAATAGGTTCAAGCCCAAATTGAATTATCGGAGCTACTGTAGTTACCCAAGAAATTGCAGGAGCTATAATTTTTTTGTTTTTAAGTTTTCCTGATATAATTAGTGAATAAATCATTGCTAAATTAGCAGAAGAACCAGAATTAACAAATATTGAGTATTTTCTACCTTGCCATTTGGACCATGCATCTTGAAAATTAACAGTTTGTTCTCCTTTAGTTAATTGGGGATTAGTTTCAAGCCATTGTATCAGCTTAGAAATATCTTCTTTATTTATTGTATCATTAACTAATTTTACTTTATAGTTTGAGATCATTTAATGTATCTTTTAATAAATTATTATATTTAATTTCTTTTGATTTTAAGTAAAGAATTTTTTTCTTTGATATTAGTGTTGGATCATATTTTTCAGTTACATAATCTTCATAATTTAATCCTTTTTGTTTATATAATTCTCTTATAAAATCGTTTACGAATACAAGTCTGCCTGATCCTATTAATTCATCTGATGTTGCTTTAATAGAACGTTCAACTACATATTTTGGATGTATTAAATCTCTATAAAAATATGTATCTCCGATTTCTATTTTCTTTTTATTTACTATTGAATCAAATATTTTAGAAAATAAAAATCCAGGTTTACGATATGGTGAATTAAAATTAAACGGATGTAAAACAAAAACATTTTTAGCATTTAACATGCGTATATTTTGAATTAATCGTTCCTTTGAAATACAATATCCTGCATATGGAGAATTTAAATCATAATTAAAATCATTATCTAAACTAATTTCTCCAACACAATTATTCCATAATTCACAAGAACCATATACAATTACTACATTAGCTCTACTCATAAAAAATGTAGTTAATTTAAATGTTAATTCTGTATTTATTTTTACATACGGTTCAAGTTCTTTAACTTCATTAAGTCTTTGTTCAGCAAATGTTATATATACTCTATCATAAAATTTATCTTTATATAAATTAGTATCAACATTTCTAGAAGATATTTTTTCATATTCTTCAGGAAAATAATGAGCAAGTTGTGATGTATTTCCAATAACTAAACTATTCATCGTTTCTTTTATATATGTAATTGAAAAAAATTTTATTAATTAAAGTATACTTTATATCATTCATATAAATATTGTAATAATTATCATCATATAAATTTTCTAATAATATTATAAGAGGTTTATAAATACTAGTATCAAAACCTTCCATTACTTCAATTTCCCATCCTTCTACATCTATAGATACAAAATCTAATTTACTTAATCCTAATGAATTTAATAACCAATTTAGCGTGACAATATCTACTTTTATAATTTTTTTATTTACAGTGTCTTTATCATTTCTTATAATTTTAATAGCAGAAGATGATAACTGATACGGTGTATCTGGATTTGCTATTTCAAAATCATGATTATAAGCAATTTCATTACTTAAAGCATACTGATATATTTCGTTTTTTTCCTTTTTATGCATATCTACATAATAAGGATTTGGCTCTACACAAATAGTTCTCCATCCGTTTTCTCTGAATGATTTTGACATACTAATTTCAACCGTAGGTCCAGCACCGGTCTCAAGCATTATTCCATCTTTTTTACCGAGGAAAAAATTTTCAATTATATATTTATCAGTATTAAATTCAGCGTAATAATTCATATTATTTTATATTATTCTATTAATTTCCAATCGTTTTGTGATGTTGCATAAAGTAAATCATTTTTTTCTCTTACATTAAAATATAGGGGTTGAGTTAAAATAAAACTATCAATCATCGCTTTAAATCCTCCATCAACGGAAAAAATTTCTGCTGCATTTAAACAAGTATATATCCAATCAAATATTAATTCTGAATTTGATAATTTTTGTACATTAACTATTGGATAATTTTTAAATTGTGTATATTTTTTAACATTAATATCAGTTACAGTTGTAGATGTTACACTATTAATTAATATATAATTATGTTCTTTTATGTTTAAATTATTAAATAAATTCATTTCTCTGTTTAAATCTCTTTCTACATAAAAATCGCTAAATCTTTTTGAAAAATTTAAATTTAGTTGTTCATAAAATGCTATATCGAATTTTTTATCACTTTCATCTAAATTACTATAACCTATCATTAAATGATCAGCTAAAGGGAAAAGTTTTCTAAATGAAGCAACAAAAAAAACTTGTTGTGTCCAATCATAATAAGGTTTAATTTCTATAAATTGTATTTTATATTTTAAATCTCTATACATGAATTTAATATTTTCTATATTATGTTCATGAACAAATAAAAATATAGTATTATATTTATTACATAATATTCGAGTAAGTCCATTACAAATAATTTGATCTCCTAATCCTAAATGTTGATGCAAATAAACATTTTTCATATTAACAAATTGTTTCAATCATTTTTTTATAATCGTTAGTCATTCTTTCTGGAGTCCATTGATCATAAAGTTTTTTAACTTCATTATAATTATTTATGAAGTGTGAAACTTCTTTTGCAGAAGAACAACTCCCTAAATGATTGGCAATATGTCTAAGCATATTACTATTGTTTACACATAAACTCGATTGTGATGAAATAGCTAAATCAGTACAACCTCCTACGCCAGGATGATCTCTATAAAGATAAATGTTAAGAGTATTTTTAGAAAGCCATTCTATTAATTCAGTTTCAGTCGAAAAATAATTATGAGTAATATTTACTAATATATTTGACTTTTTTATTTTAGATCTACACATATCAGCAATATTTTTTGCTTGTTCAACAGAACCGCCAAATGTTGCAATACCTAAATTTATATTTAAAATAGCATGATCAAAAGATGTATTAACATACTCAGCAATAGTATCATACATTTTCCAACTTGATGTACAAAATCCATTTGTTCCTATAATTATTTCATTTGGATTCACTTCTTTTAATCTATTAAATCTTAATATAGGTCTTATTGAAATAAATTTTTTATTAGATACAATATTATTTGTGTCACTGTGTATAATCCATGCATCAAATATATTCTCAATGACCGGAATATTACCTAATTGATCATGTATTATTGCAATATGTTTTATATTTGGAAATGAGTGAGTAACAGTTGAATTTAAAAAAGGAAGCGTGACAGAATAATAATTATATATTATAACGTTTGGATTATGATTATCTATAACTTTATGATATTCTTCCAAAGTTTCTACTTCTTCATAAACTGTAGGAAGTATATTTTGTTGTATTAGACTAAATATTCTATTGCCTATTTCATACACACCACATTGTGATTTCTTATGATTTATAAATAGTATTTTCATAATTATATTATTTCAAATTTGGGACATGGGATAATAAAATGGCCACCTTTTTCTAAATATTCTTTTTCTCTTTCTTTAAATTCATTTATAAAATGCCATGGTAATATAAGTAAATAATCGGGGTGTACATTTCTCATAGTTTCTTCAGAGTGAATCGGTATATTAGTTCCTATAGTTTTTAAACCAAATTTATAAGGGCTTCTTTCTGCTGCGCCATCAATAAATTTTTCATCTAATTTAAACCATTGAAGCAATGTATTTCCTTTTGTAGATGCTCCATAAACCCATATACTTTTTCCTTCTTTATGAGCATTTTCTATAAAATCACAGGTTTCATTTCGTAAATGTAGAATCTTCGCCCAGAACTCTATATAGGTCTCCTTATCTTCTAATTTTAATGTCTTCTCGTATTCTCTCAATGACTGGAGACGCATTTGAGCAACATCTCTATAGGGTGAAGATCCAAAGGAATTTACATTAGCTTTTTCTTTTTGAATATATGTTCTAAAACTCCCCCCATTAACATCGTTTAGTTGTACATCTACAACTTTGAATCCTACTTGTTTTAGCATATATTCCATAGAATATAATGAATGATAAAATACATGTTCATGACAAATATTATCAAATGCTAACTGCTTTATCATCAATGGCATATAGCTTTGTTGAATAACAAATAAACCATCGTCTTCCATTATTTCATAAACTTCTGTAAGAAAAGAAATCGGATCATCTAAATCATAAAACATTGCAATGCATGTAACAATTTTAGCTTTAGTTAATGCATTTGATTCATATACAGTTTTACTAAAAAAATCTTGAACAGCTCTTTCACAATTCAATTTTGCTTCTGCTTGAAAAGATCCTTCTGCAGGATCAATGCCAATTCTTCTATATATATGATTATCTACAAAACTTAATAATGTTCCATCGTTTGAAGCAATATCAAGAAAAATATTTTTTGAACAATTCTCATCTAATTGAATTTTTGATAATTGGGTACACGAAGTAGCAATATCATATAATTCTTTTTTCATCGTTGTATTAGTTCCGGAACGATACCAATATTTTCCATACATGAAATTTTTATCAGCGTTTTCTTTTAGTTGAAGACACTGTGTTTCTGGAGATAACATTAATGTTAAATCCCATTTTTTTAATCCTCTATAATCTCCTTCAGTTTTAATGAAATCTGAAATATAAAATTCTCCTAATGAAAATAATTCTATTAAAGGAGTGTTTGTCATTATTCTGCAATTCATATTAGTCATATTTTTCATATTGTTTCTCTTCTATAATATTTGATCCATACTTAAGATTAATTTCTTTTTTAACTTTTGCGCGTTTATCATTCCAGAAATAAACTGATCGAGCTAATTCGATGAATTCTTCATCATACAATTTATTTTTTTCTTTTATTCGTATTTTATCTTCTATGTCCCAAAGTTTTTCATTAATATCTTTTATATGGACAAACATTACATTATCAAAGCCATCTTTATTCCATACTTTATTCAAGATCATTGAAAGCTCTTCTAATTCCTTTTCAATATTTTTTAATTTCTCGGAATCAGTTATTTTTTCTTGTTTAATTTGAAGAATTGTAAGTTTATCATATAATTCTCCATGCGATATAGGTACTAATATTTCCATGGTTTAAGTTTATCAAATTCTTCCAATATAGATTTTTTCCAATATGACATATATAATTTTTCATTGTTAAATACTTTAGTTAAAAATGTATCTAATAATGGTCTTGTTATTTCAGAATAATCATTTACTTGAAGAATTGGCAAATCATTGTAATTTTTATATATATTGTGTTTTATAACAATAGGTATACATCCCATATAAAGTGCTTCCCATGTTCTATGAGTATCTATGCCATTCCCCGAAGGAGAAATTACAAACGCAAAACGAGACATACTATCACAATACTTTTCATATGTAACTCCACATTCCCACATATAAGGATATTTTAATTTATCTAAAATATTACTTCGTTTTTCGGGATTGTTATCTACATTCCAACCACAATATATTTTTTCAACAGTTTTTTCATTTTTTCTTAAAATATTTATATTTGTACAAATAAATTTAACACGATCGAATAAATCTTTTCTATATTCTGGAGCTAATCCAGTAGGAATTGGAATGAGATCTGGATGATCATATTCTGCATTTTGAGCAAACCATTTTTTAATATTATCAGGTTTTTTGCTAAATCTTTTTTCGTTTATACTATAATCTGAACCATGAGTAATAAGTATATGATTTTTATTAGATAATCTTAAAATTGAAAATAATACATCTAAATAATTTGTATGACAATAAACAACAGAATTTTCTTCTAATGCTTCCTTATTTAACAGCATTCTTCTGTGCAAATTAAATTTATATTTTGAAAAATTTTGGAATTGATCCTCGTTTATGTAATCTAACATGTTTTTACTTTAAAATTGTCCAGTTTAACTTAAACCTATGATTAGGATTATCTCCCATATCGGTTCTTGCATAATGATGAAAATATAAATGATCGTTGTGAATTTGCATCGTATCAATTAAACAAGAAAAAGAACTGTTCATTACATGAACTTCTTTTGCGTGTTCTATTGTATAAATAAAATCTAATAAACCTACATCTTTATAATCTGTAGGACGAATTATTTTTATTCCTTTATCTATAAATTCTGATTTAAAAAATCTATTTCTTTCTTTATCATCGTGAACAAATAAATATTCTTCATTATCTTTTAACTTTAGTTTATTATAATATGCATCTTTTTCTGCATTTAAATCTCTTTCAAAATAAAATTTGTTCCATTTATCTTCAAATGGAACATTTGCCATTTCATAAAACCCTTCGTCAAAAGTAAATTTATGCGCATCTATTTTATTAAAATATTCTTTTGTATGGCCTAACACTAAATAATTATTATTTTTATTAAAATTCATAAAACTAATTATTTCACTATCATCCATTGAAATAATTTTTACATTAGGCAAATCTCTATATAAATAGATTATATTTTTTGTGTATTTGGGTTTTGCAAATAAAAAAACTTTATCATATTTTTGAGCATATGCACGCACAATTGCATTACATTGAAAATAATCTCCCATGCCTAAATGATGATATATGTATATCGAATTCTCCATATTATTTATATGATGTTTTTTAAATATTGTTTTTCTTTTAAAATTTTAATTAATTCTGATTGCATATATAGCATCCATTATATGACATAAATTATCACTATATAAAGAATTTAAATATCCAGCATCGTTTAAATATAAATTATAAGAATCTAAATTTATATACTCATATTCTAAACATTTTATTTTAAGTTGAGAATTAAAATATTCGCTGTATTTTTTTCTATCAGAATCTTCTCCTAATACTGGAAAAGATGACTTATTTTTTTCAAGGGCAAATTGTACAACAGGAGGAACTGATACAATTATAGTTAATATATTATGAAATTGTTCTACATTTAATTTAATTGCTTTAAAATAATTTTCTACAATCTTATTTATAAGTTCTTGATAATTTTCTTTATATTTATGAAGTTTAAACCTACAATCGGTTTCGCCAAAACAAAAACATATTATATCATTATCATTAACTTCATAATCTTTTATATTTAAATACTTTAATTTTTGAAATCCAAAGGTTGAACAAGTCATAGGAAAATTATTGCCTCGTGATAAAATATGAATTTTTATGTTTAAATTATCTAATTTAATTCTTTCCCAAGGATGGAGCGCATGGCTATCTCCAAAAGTATGTAATATCATTTTCTTATTTTATCAAAATTTTCTATGTACCATTTAACAGTTCTATCCAATCCATCTTTAATAGGAACAAAGTTAAACCAATCTGCGTCAGAAGATGCAGTCATCTTAGGAATACCATTAGGTTTAGTAAAATCAAATTTAATATGATCTATCGATATGTTAAATTTTTCAGCTATCATATACACTAATTCTTTAATAGTATATTCATTTTGATTTACAGCCATAAAAGGAATATCTTTTTTCCAATTTTCAATAGCCCATATTATTAAACTCGCCAAATCATCACTAAATATAAATTGTCTATATGATTCTCCAGAACCCCATATAATAAAATCTTCTCCTGTTTTTGAACATTGATCAGCTTTTCTTATTAACGCAGGAATAACGTGACTATTTTCTAAATTAAAATTATCGTTAATGCCATAAATATTAGTTGGTATAATATTGATCCAATTTTTATTAAATATTCTATTATAAGATTGAGTAGTTAAAAGAGATATTCTTTTTGCCAATGAATATCCTAAAGTACTTGGATGAGGAAGTTTATCTGTTTGTAATTGATCTGCTGTTAATGGATAAATTGAATCTTGAGAAAAAATACATGTGGATAGAATATTAGCAAAATTTTCTATTTCTGCTAAATAAGACGCTTCAATAATATTATTATTAATTTGTAAATTGTTAAAAAACATTTTTTGTGAATATAATGTATTTTTTAAAACTCCGCCAACTTCAGCTGCACAGTGTATAACTGTATCAACATTATTTTCTAATTGATTTTTTATAAGATATTTTATAGTTGTATCTTTATCATTTAAATCACATTCATTACGAGTATGTTTAATAATTTTATATTCATTAGAAGTTTTTTCTAATGTTCTAACTAATGCACTTCCTAAAAGACCATTTGAGCCTGTAATTAATATATTTTTCATTAATCTATTATTTTCCAATTTAATTTAAGATGTGGTTGTTCAAATTTTGATGGT